>Ga0307515_10002732_pt1 | contig 37745 bp, 39 predicted proteins | sample 17_EM_MG_FD_194513 | JGI IMG/M metagenome (GOLD analysis project Ga0307515, IMG submission 194513) | Populus trichocarpa ectomycorrhiza microbial communities from riparian zone in the Pacific Northwest, United States - 17_EM | ecosystem: Host-associated > Plants > Roots > Unclassified | place... | reverse complement strand
CGGGTGCCACAACCTGCTCGGGCGCGATCGACATGGCGGCGCTCCTCGGAGATTTGTGCTCAGGTCCGCCATCCATGCTCCACCTCGACCGGCGCCCGGTCAGCCGGCCCGGAAAATCGCACCCGGCGAGATCCGGAGCATCGGGCAGCAATCGCCCGGTGGCCCCCGGAGGACCTTCAGAAGGCGCAGGCGATCACCAGTTCCGGCGTTCGGTCGGGCAGCATGTCGAGCTTGCCGATCCGGCCGGCCGCCTTCAGATCCGGCTCGATCAGGGCCAGCCGGTCGAGCAGCGCCGCCGGGCCGAGCGCCTCGGCGAGCGGCACCTCCGCCTTCACCGACAGCTTCCGGTCCGACTTGGCCCGGCGGATCTGCCGCAGCGCGTCGCCGGCCAGGTCAAGCAGCCCGGCCTCGCCCGCGGGGGCGACGCGGGTGAGCTCGTACTTGGTCGGCCAGGTCGCCCGGTGCACCGAGCCGTACCGCCACCAGGACCAGATCTCTTCCGTCACGTACGGCAGGAACGGCGCGAACAGGCGCAGCAGCACCGACAGCCCGGCCGCCAGCGCCGCTCGGGCCGAGTCGCCACCCGGGCCGTCCGCGTAGGCCCGGTCCTTGCTCAGCTCGATGTAGTCGTCGCAGAACGTCCAGAAGAACTCCTCCGTCTTCTGCAGCGCGTCGGTGTGGTTGTAGCCGTCGAAGGCCGTCGTGACCTCGGTGACCACGTCGGCCAGCCGGGCCAGGACGGCCAGGTCCAGATCCGCGGCCACGGGCTGGCGCAGCGCGTCGGCCGCACCGAGCCCGAGCGCGAACTTGGACGCGTTCAGCAGCTTGGTCGCGAGCCGCCGGCCGACCTTGATCTGCGCCGGGTCGAACGCCAGGTCGGTGCCGGGCCGGCCGTTCGCCGCCCAGTACCGCACCGCGTCGGAGCCGCTCTGCTCGAGCAGGCTCATCGGGGTGACGACGTTGCCCTTGGACTTCGACATCTTCTTGCGGTCCGGGTCCAGGATCCAGCCGGACTGGACCGTGGTGTGCCAGGGCAGCGCGCCGTTGGTGAAGTTGGCCCGCACGATCGAGGAGAACAGCCAGGTCCGGATGATCTCCTGCCCCTGCGGCCGCAGATCCATCGGGAAGACCCGCCGGACCAGGTCCTCGTCGGTGCGCCAGCCGCTGACGATCTGCGGCGTCAGCGACGAGGTGGCCCAGGTGTCCATCACGTCGGGGTCGGCGGTGAAGCCGCCCGGCACGTTGCGCTGCGCCTCGTCGAAGCCCGGCGGGCACTCCGAGGACGGGTCGACCGGCAGCGCTGACTCGTCCGGTATGAGAATCTGGGTGTGGTCCGGCTCGCCAGCGTTGTCGAGTCGGTACCAGAGCGGGATCGGCACGCCGAAGAACCGCTGCCGGCTGATCAGCCAGTCGCCGGTCAGGCCGTTCACCCAATGCTCGTAGCGGTGCAGCATGTGCTGCGGCACCCAGCGCAGCGCCCGCCCACGCGCCAGCAGCTCGGCACGCAGCTCGGCGTCCCGGCCGCCGTTGCGGATGAACCACTGCCGGCTGGTGACGATCTCCAGCGGCGAGTCGCCGTTCTCGTAGAACTTGACCGGGTGGATGATCTGCCGCGGCTCGCCGAGCAGATCCCCCGACTCGCCCAGCAGGCGGACGATCTCGCGCCGCGCCGCGTTGACGGTCAGGCCCGCGAACGGGTCGTAGGCCGCCGCCGGAACGCCGGCCGGCCGGTCCGGCACCAAGCGCCCGTCCCGGCCGAGCACGACCCGGGTGGGCAGGTCGAGGTCGCGCCACCAGACCACGTCGGTCAGGTCGCCGAACGTGCAGACCATCGCGATGCCGGTGCCCTTGTCGGGGGCGGCCAGCGGATGCTCGTACACCGGCACCGGAACGTCGAAGAACGGCGTGCGGACGGTCTTGCCGAGCAGCGGCCGGTAACGCTCGTCGGAGGGGTGGCAGACCAGTGCGACGCAGGCCGGCAGCAACTCGGGCCGGGTCGTGTCGATCTCGACCGGTCCGTCCGGGCCGTGGAACCGGAGCCGGTGATAGGTCCCCGGCCGGTCCCGGTCCTCGAGCTCGGCCTGCGCGACGGCGGTGCGGAAGCCGACGTCCCACAGCGTCGGCGCCTCGGACGTGTACGCCTCACCCCGCGCCAGATTGTCCAGGAACTCCCGCTGCGAGACGGCCTGCGACTTCGACCCGATCGTCGTGTACGTCATGCCCCAGTCGACGGACAGCCCGAGCCGCCGCCACAGCGCCTCGAACTCCTTCTCGTCCTCGATGGTCAGCCGCCCGCACAGCTCGACGAAGTTGCGCCGGGAGATCGCCACCGGCGGCTTGGGCGGCGCGGCGGGCGGCTGCCACTGCGGGTCGTAGGGCAGCGCGGGGTCACATCGGACGCCGAAGACGTTCTGCACCCGGCGCTCGGTGGGCAGCCCGTTGTCGTCCCAGCCCATCGGGTAGAAGACCGTCTTGCCGCGCATCCGCTGGAACCGCGCGATCAAGTCGGTGTGCGTGTACGAGAAGACGTGCCCCATGTGCAGCTCGCCCGATACGGTCGGCGGAGGCGTATCGATCGCGTACACGTCCGAGCGCTCCTTCGAGCGGTCGAACGCGTACGTGCCCTCCTCCTGCCAGCGGCGCGCCCACTTCGCCTCGAGCCCGTCCAGCGACGGACGCTCGGGGAGACCGGCGCGCGCGGTCTTTCCCGTATCAGTCATGTGCTGAATGCTACGGGTGAATGGTTTGCGGGGCCGCCGATAATTGGCGCCCCCGCGACTCTTTAGTGAGCTACTAATTGCTCGCTTCGTGATCGAGCAGCCAGCGTTTTACCGGAAGCCCCCAGCGATATCCGCCGAGCGTCCCGTCGAGCCGCAGCACGCGATGGCAGGGCACGAAGAACGCGATCGGGTTACGCGCGCAGGCCGCGGCCGCCGCCCGCACCGCCGCCGGCCGGCCGGCCAACTCGGCGAATCCCGTGTAGGTCACCGGGGCGCCGGGCTTGATGTCGCGCATGACCTGCCAGGCGTGCGCCATGAACGGCCCGCCGGTGCGCGCCTCGACCGGCACGTCGTCGATGGCGGTCAGGTCACCGTCGAAATAGGACCGGACGGCGTCGCCCACGGCGCCGGCATCGGCCGCGGGCCGCGACTGCTCGACGAGCCCCGGATGGACAAGGTCGAACAGCTCGCCGACGTCCGTGGTGAAGCCCGCGGCGCGCACGGCACCGGCGTCGCTGACGACGACGGTGAGCGCTCCGGCCGGAGTCTGGATGGTGCTGTGCGTCAACATGCTGACCTCCAAGGTCGGCTCGAAGTGTCGGTTTCGCGGCGGCGGGTCAGCTGGCCCGCCACAGCCGGATCAATGCGTAGGAGCGCCAGGGGCGCCAGCGTTCGGCGTGGTCGGCCAGCGACCGCGGGTCGTCGGGCAGGCCCAGGGCCCGGGCGCCGCGGCGGACGGCCAGGTCGGTGGGGAGGAAGATGTCCGGGTCGCCGATCGCCCGCATGGCCACGTAGCCCGCCGTCCAGGCGCCGATGCCGGGCAGGTCCATCAGCCGCTTGACGGTCTCGTCCCGGTCGGTGCCGGGCTCGAGGTCAAGCTCGCCGCCCGCCACGGCCCGGGCCAGCGCGCGAATGCTCTCCCGCCGCGCCACCGGCATGCCGAACGCCTCGTCGGGCAACTCCGCGACGGCGGCTGCGGACGGGAAGCCGCGCAGCTCCGTGGGCTCCTTGATCGGCGCCGGGCGGGCCGCGCGGATCAACCGGCCCAGCGTCGTGCGGGCGCCCGCCACGCTCACCTGCTGGCCCACGATCGCCCGGACCGCCATCTCGAAGCCGTCCACCGACCGGGGCACCCGCACGCCCGGCTCGGTGTGGACCGCGGCCGCCAGGGCCGGATCGTCGGCGAGCGTGGCGTCGACCGCGTCCGGGTCGGCGTCCAGATCGAACAGCCGCCGGCACCGGGCGACGGCCGGCGCGAGGTCGCGCACGTCCGCCAGCCGCAGCGTCGCCGACACCCAGCGGCTGCCCGGCGTCAGCGCCACCGTCCCGGCGCCGTGCGGCAGGGCCAGCCCGCGCCGATAGGTGCCGCCGGCGCACTCCTCGACGCCCGGCAGCGCCCGCGTCTCGAGAAACTCGAGCAGCGACGGCACATGCAGCGGAGCCCGATAGGCCAGCCGGAGGCTGATCGTGCCCGGCTCGACCCGGGTGGTGCGACGGCTGGCGCGCAGGGCGCTCGGCGGTTGGGCGTACACCTCCTGGATCGTGTCGTTGAACTGCCGGACGCTGCCGAAGCCGGCGGCGAAGGCGATCTCGGCCAGGCCGAGATCGGTGGTCTCGATCAGGATGCGCGCGGTCTGCGCGCGCTGGGCGCGGGCCAGGGCGAGTGGCCCGGCGCCCAGCTCGGCGGTCAGCATGCGGCTCAGATGGCGTTCGGTATACCCGAGCCGGTTGGCCAGTCCGGGGACGCCGTCGCGGTCCACGACGCCGTCGCCGATGAGCCGCATCGCCCGGCCGACCACGTCGGCGCGGACGTCCCACTCGGGCGAGCCCGGCGCCGCGTCGGGACGGCAGCGCCGGCAGGCCCGGAAGCCGCCCCGCTGCGCGGCGGCCGCACTGGGAAAGAACGTGACGTTCGCCCGCTTCGGAGTGATGGCGGGGCAGGACGGCCGGCAGTAGATGCCGGTCGTCTTGACGGCCGTGTAGAACCAACCGTCGAACCGCTGGTCGCGGCTGTCGACGGCCCGGTAACAACGCTCGAAGTCCAACTCCATGGGGACGAGTCTGCCCGCGCGGGGGCGCCGTTGGCTCGCGGGTTTCGGACATCACGGTGATCGAACATGTGTACGAGTATTCCGGAGGGGTACGACAGTTCCGCGTCAACCGGGGTTGACGGATCACGCCTCGCCGGGCCCGGCCCGCCGCTGCCCGTAGACTGGCTTGTCGTGAGCCTCACCATCGGGATCGTCGGCCTGCCCAACGTCGGCAAGAGCACCCTCTTCAACGCCCTGACCAAGAACGACGTGCTCGCCGCGAACTACCCGTTCGCGACGATCGAGCCCAACGTCGGCGTGGTCGGCCTGCCCGACGACCGCCTCAACAAGCTCGCTGAGGTCTTCTCCAGCGAAAAGATCATCCCGGCGCCGGTGAGCTTCGTCGACATCGCCGGCCTGGTCCGCGGCGCCTCGAAGGGTCAGGGCCGGGGCAACGCGTTCCTGGCGAACATCCGCGACGCGTCCGCGATCTGCCAGGTGGTGCGCGCCTTCTCGGATCCGAACGTGCTGCACGTGGACGGCAAGGTGTCGCCCGCCGACGACATCGAGACGATCAACACCGAGCTGATCCTGGCCGACCTGCAGACGGTCGAAAAGGCGCTGCCCCGCCTGCAAAAGGAAGCCAAGCTCAAAAAGGATCGCGCCCCGGTGGTCGCGGCCGCGGAGGCGGCGTTCCGGCTGCTTGACGAGGGCACCACCCTCTACAAGGGAGCGTCGGCCGCCGGCATCGAGCTCGACCTGCTGGCCGAGCTGCACCTGCTCACCACAAAGCCATTCCTGTACGTCTTCAACGTCGACGAAGCGGAGTTGAACAACGCCGACTTCCTGGCCGAGATGAGCGCGCTCGTGGCCCCGGCCGAGGCGGTCTTCATGGACGCGAAGATCGAGTCCGAGCTGATCGACCTCCCCGACGACGAGGCGATGGAGCTGCTCGAGTCGACGGGCCAGACGGAGCCGGGCCTGAACCAGCTGATCCGGGTGGGCTTCAACACCCTGGGCCTGCAGACGTACCTGACGGCGGGCCCGAAGGAGACGCGCGCCTGGGTGATCCCGGTCGGCGCGACGGCACCCGAGGCGGCCGGCGTCATCCACAGCGACTTCCAGCGCGGCTTCATCAAGGCCGAAATCGTCAGCTTCGACGACTTGATGGCCGCGGGCTCGATGTCAGCGGCAAAGGCGGCCGGCAAGGTCCGCATGGAAGGCAAGGACTACACCATGAAAGACGGCGACGTGGTGGAGTTCCGCTTTAACGTTTAGTGACGTTCCGGTTCCCGGCTCAGCTCTTGCGGCCGGGCACCAGCCCATCCAAGTCGAGCTTGATCGTGAACGGCGTCGTGGTGCGCATCTCGCGTCGATGGATTCCGGTCGGCACGTACGACCGAGCGGGTTCGTCGAGTTCGTAGGCGTGGACTACCGGTGAGCCGTCCTCGTCTTCGACGCGCCAGTAGTTCGCTATACCGGCTTCCGCGTACTTGCGCAGCTTGACCGTCCGATCACGGTGCGCCGATTCCGGCGAGACCACTTCGACGACTAAAAGCACCTGGTCAGGCGGGTAAAAGGTGCTGTCCGGATCGTAGGGCGCCGTTGTGACAAGGAGGTCTGGTTCGAGACGATTCCGCTCGTCGAGTCGGGTCGTCATCTCCCGCTCGACCTCGACGCCTGCCGGCGCCTGCTCCGTAAGGGCGAACAGCAACGCGGAGACAGCCCGGCCGTGCCAAGCCCGCCGGGGGAACATCATGAAGACGAGTGCTCCATCGATCAGCTCGGTGTGCCGCGGTGCTTCGGGAAGGTGGTCGAGATCGTCGGCGAACCACCCCTCGAGGCGAGGCGGGCGCATCCACTCGGGCACCTCGGTCATGTTTTCACCGTAGCTTTACGGTGTGATGGGTGCGCGGCGGAGGGCTCCGTCGTGGGCTAGCTGGGTCAGGGCGTTGTTCAGGGCGTCCACCTCGGCTTCGCTGTGGGCTGCTGTTAGTTGGATTCGGAAGCCGATTTCGTTTCGGGGGACTCCCGGGTACGGCGCCAGCGTGACGTATTGACCCGCGCTCCATAGCTGTTCCGAGACCGCGATCAGGTCGTGGTCCGGGGAGATCGGGATCTCGACGATCGGCGTGTTGTCCGTGTTCAGCGTGTGGATGCCCAGGCCCCGTACGTGGGTCAGCAGCTTGCAGGTCAGCCGGTAGAGGTGGGTGCGGATGCTGTCGCCGCGCTTGTCGTTGACGGTGAGGCCCGCCTGCACCGTGGCCAGCGACGCCACCGGGGACGGTCCAGAGTAGAGGTAGGTCGGCGCGGCCACCTTCAGCCGGTTCTTGATTGCCGTGGGCAGGGCGAGGAAAGCCAACAGTGACGAGTACGCCTTGGACAGTCCGCCGACCAGGATGATGTTGTCGTAGCTTTCGCCCGCGTGCCGCACGATCGCGTTGCCGCGCAGGCCGTACGGGGTCTGCTCGTCGGCGCTGCGTTCGCCGATCACGCCCATTCCGTGCGCGTCGTCGACGTACAGCGTTGCGCCGTTTTCGCGGCAGAGCGCGGCGTACGCCCGCAACTCGGGAATGTCGCCGGTCATGCTGTTGACGCCGTCGATGCACACCATGATCGGCCGTACCGTGGTCTCGTGCAGCAGGCTGGCCAGTTCCGTCAGGTCGCCGCTGCGAAAGCGGCGCAGTGTCGCGCCCTGTCCGCGGGCGAAGACGCAGCCGTCATAGATGGTCTTGTGTGCGCGGCTCTCGATGATCAGCGTTCCGCGTTCGGCGAGGGCGGGGATGACCGCCAGGTGGATCTGCGAGATCGTCGGCAACAGCAGCGTGTCCTCGGCGCCGAGCAGACCGGTCAGGCGTTCCTCGATCTGCGGGTACGGCCGGGGGCTGCCGAGCATCCGCGACCAGCCGGGATGGGTGCCCCACCGGCGTAGTTGCGGCTCGACCGCCGCGATGACCTCCTCGTCGAGGTCGAAGCCCAGGTAGTTGCAGGATGCCCAGTCGACGAGCCAGTCCTCGCCGATCCGGATCCGGCGTCCGTCGATCTCTTCGATGACGGCGTCGTACATCCGGCTGTGCAGGCGAAGGTCCTCGATGTCATGCGTGCGGGCCGGCAAGACGAACTCCCCTCGAAGCCGTGAATCACGAGTGCCGGGAGCGATGACGATCAAAATAGATCCAATGAGTGCAACTTGCAGGATCCTTAAACGAGGATAGTTCGCGATAGCTAGCCCGCCGATCGGCCGATCGACGCCAAACTCCGTTGACCTCAACCGGGGATGAGGTCTTAGGGTCGGCCATCATGACAGCGACAACGGTTGACCAGGGACTCTTGCGGCGGCCGTATGCGCTCACCACCGTCGGCTCCTGGAGCTTGGTCTTTCTGGCCGCGTTCGAGTCGCTGGCCGTCACCACCGTCATGCCGGTCCTCACGGCCGATCTGGACGGGCGCGGGCTGTATTCGCTCGCGTTCTCGGCCACGCTCGCCGCCGGGGTGGTCGGCACGGTCGCGGCCGGCTCCTGGTCCGATCGGCGCGGGCCGGTGGTGCCGCTGTTCGTCGCGATCGGCATCTTCACGCTCGGCCTGGCCGTGGCCGGGACCGCGCAGTCGATGGAGGTGTTCGTCGCCGGGCGCTTCCTGCAGGGGCTCGGCGCCGGCGGCGAGTCCGTCGCCGTGTACGTGCTGATCGCCAAGGTCTATCCGGCCCGGCTGCACACCCGGCTGTTCGGGGCGTTCGCCGCGGCCTGGGTGCTCCCGTCGTTGGTCGGGCCGTTCGCGGCGGGCGTCGTGACCGACGTACTCAGCTGGCATTGGGTCTTTCTCGGGGTGATCGTGCTGGTCGCGGCCGCGACCGCGATGATCGGGCCGGCGGTCCGCGGGGTGACCCACGAGCCGGCCGAGCCGCGGCCGGGTGAGTTTCGCCAGATTGTCGCGGCGACGGCCGTGGCGGTCGCGGTGGTCGCGCTGAGTTACGGCCGCGAGCTGGGTGTCGCGGTCTGGGTGGTCGCACCGCTGGGGATCGCGGTGATAGTCCTCGCGGTCCGCCCGCTGTGGCCGGCCGGGACCTATCGGGCCCGGCCCGGCCTGCCGGCGACCATCCTGCTCTGCGCCGCGGCGGGTGCGGTCTTCTTCGGTACGGAGGTCTACCTGCCGCTGCTGCTGCACGATCGCTACGGCCTGCCGCCGTGGCTGAGCGGCATCACCCTGACCGCCGCGGCGATCTCCTGGGCGCTCGCCTCGCACGTCCAGGGCCGGCTCAGCGAACGGTTGAGCGAGGCGGCCGCGATGCGGATCGGGTCGGCGTTGCTTGCGGGCGGCGCGCTGGTCGAGCTGGTGACTGCGGCCTGCACGTTGCATCCGGTTGTAGCGGCGGCCGGCTGGCTGCTGGCCGGCGCGGGGATGGGCACGCTCTATCCGCGGGTGGCCGCGCTGGTGCTCCGGCTCTCGGCGCCCGGCGAGGAGGGCTTCAACGTCGCGGCGAAGAGCATCGCCGACTCGGTCGGCGGCAGCGTCACGCTCGCGCTGACCGGTCTGCTGTTCGGCGCGGGATCGTTCGTGACCGTCTTCGCCCTGAGCACGGTCCTCGGCGTGGCGGTCGTGCTCGTGGCCCGGCGGACGGGGCCGGCGGCGCTGCCCGACCGGCCCCTTTAGCGTCAGGCCAGCGTGACGGCGACCTTCTCCAGGGCGTCCAGCGACTCCTGCATGCCGTCCTCCATGCCCGAGGTGATGACCGCGTCGCGATCGGTGCGGTCCTGATATTCGCAGAGCATCTCGATGAACGTCCGGCCGTCCTTCTCGGTGAACGTCGTCGTGATCAGGCTGGCGTGCTCGTCGGGTTCGGGCAGGCCCTCGAAGATCTCGGTGTTGACCAGCCGCTCGGCGGGCGTGATCTCGCGATACTCGCCGCGGAACGACACCTCGAAGCCGCCGTTCGCCACCATCACGTACCGCCATTTGCCGCCGACCCGCAGGTCGACCTCGGCGCTGGTGACGGTGCCCCGCTCGCCGCTCCACCAGCGCTTGATCAGGTCGGGTGTCGTGTACGCCTGCCACACCAGCCGGGCCGGTGCGTTGAACTCGCGCGTGATCAGGATCTGGTTGTCGGCCGGGAGCGTCACCTTCGCGGTGCCGCTAGTCGTCGTTGTCATCTCGTTCCTCCGCTTGTCTGAGCTCGTCGAGAACGTCGTCCATCAGGTCGAACCGCTGGTTCCAGGACTGCTCGTACTTGGCCAGCCAATCGTGGATCGGCTTGAGCGGTCCGGCGTTCAGCCGATACATCCGCTGCCGCCCTTCCTCCCGCACGTGCACGAGATCCACCTCGCGAAGCACCCGGAGGTGCTTGGACACCTGCGGCTGAGCCAGGCCCAGCCGCTCGACGAGGTCGCCGACCGGCAGCTCGCCGGCGGCGAGCAGGTCGAGGATCTGGCGGCGCCGGGGCTCGGCCACCGCATTGAACGCGTCCGTCGTCGTTGCCGCTCGTGCCATGACGTGATCGTATACCCATATCGGAATACGTCAAGCCGCGAAGCGCGAGCGGACGCCGTCGGGCGGTTCAGTTCAGGTGTCGGTCGCCATCGCGTTCAGGGCCCGGGCCAGCGTGCACAGGTCCATCCCGTCGAGGTGGTCGAAGACGTGCCGGCGGATGCTCGCCAGGTGGGTCGGCCAGGCCTGCTCGAGGCGGGCCAGGCCGGCGTCGGTGAGCACCGCGTTGGCGCCGCGGGCGTCGTTCGGGCACGGGACGCGCTGCAGGAAGCCGCCGGACTCGAGCCGCCCGGCGAGCCGGGTCATGCCGCTCAGTGACATGTCGCAGGCGGCCGCCAGCTCGCTCATCCGCATCCGCCGGTCGGCGTGCTCGGAGAGGTGCCGCAGCACGTTGTATTCGCTCAGCGACATCCGCTGCTCGCGTTCCAGATCGGCGTCCAGGGTGCGGCCCAGGACCTGCATCAGCCGGCCCATCGCCCGGGCGACCGACTCCTCCGCGGGGCTCAGTGGCAGCAATGGCGCCGCGCTCGGGGGCGGTGTGGCGGACATGACAGAGATCGTACGGCGTAGATCATGATCGGTGGTGCAAGTATTTGCATGACGAAGCAACTTCTGACGACGCAAGGAGCTCCACCCCATGACCAAGATCGGGATCATCCTCGGCAGCACCCGGCCCGGCCGCAACGGCGAGGGCGTCGCCAACTGGGTGCTCGACGTGGCGGCCCGCCGTACGGATGCGGAGTTCGAGCTTGTCGACCTGCTCGACTACAAGCTGCCGCACCTCGATGAGGCCATGCCGCCGGCGTACGGGCAGTACAGCCAGCCGCACACCATCGAGTGGGCCAGCAAGATCGCCTCGTTCGACGGCTTCGTGATGGTCACCCCGGAGTACAACCACTCCACGTCGGGCGCGCTCAAGAACGCGATCGACTTCCTGTTCGCGGAGTGGAACAACAAGGCCGTCGGATTCGTGGGCTACGGCTCGGTGGGCGGGGCGCGCGCCGTCGAGCACCTGCGGCTGATCGCCGGCGAGCTGATGATGGCCGACGTCCGCGCGCAGGTGACCCTCTCGCTGGTCAACGACTTCGAGAACTTCAGCAAGCTGGTCCCGAGCGAGCGTCAGGAGCAGGCGCTCAACGCGATGCTCGACCAGCTTGTCGCCTGGAGCCAGGCGCTCGCGCCGCTGCGTACGCCGGTCGCTGCCTGACCGTTGCGGGTCGCCGCAGGGGTTCTGTGGCGACCCGCAAGCTCAGCAGCCGATCCAGGTGCGGCCGCTCTTCTGCTTCCATGAGCAGTTGTCGAGGGCCGTGCCGGCGGCATTGCGCAGGTACGCCGTGTCGCCGGTGTTGTTCCAGATGTAGGCGCCACTGCCCCAGTAGCGGTTCGTGGTGGTGTTCGTGCCCTTGCCGGTGTGCAGCCAGAGCCGGCCGCCGTGCCCGGCGATGCTCACATTGCCGAAGGTGTACACGTGATTCGACTTGTCGCGGATCGTGTAGTGGTTCAGATTCACCGCCGCGTTGCCCGAGTTGATCAGCGAGACCCACTCGTTGTTCAGGCTCGTGGCGCTGCGGTTGTCCGATCCCGGCGAGTCGTACTGGGCGCCGTGGAACCGTAGGGACGGCGTCGCCGCCGCGGCCGGGCTGGCCACAGTGACCGCGGCGCCAAAGGCGAGCGCAGCCGCCGCGATGATGCTGACCGATTTACGCATCGTGCCTCCCGGATTGGTGGAAATCACCCGTGCATTCTTCGCCGGGGCGGCCGCAGACGGGGGCATAACACGGACCGAACCCGTCACCGTCCGGCCGTGTCGGATGTCCGTCCGTAACGTAATGCGTCAGCCGATTGGGTATCGCGGCGAGCGTGGCGTTCGGGGCGCGAGGCAGCACAATGCATTGGTGCTAAACCAGACATCTAGTGATTCCTGGCAGCATCTACTCGAAATGCCGCGGAAGTCTTGGTGGTCCAGGCTGCCGTTCGCGGTCCGCATGGCGGCCGGCGGCACTGCCTTGCTCGTGCTGATCGGCGCCAGCGTGGCCGGCATCTCCGCCATGGTCCAGGACGAGCCCGGCGCCGTCCAGGCTGCCGTCCGTGAGCCGGCGGTCCGGCCCGAGCCGAGCGCCGTGCCGAGCTGGCACGTGCCACCGCCGGTCGCCAACGCGGGGCTGGGTGCCCAGGCCGTCAAGCGTGCCGGCCGCGGGGACGACGCCCCGGCCGATCACTCCCGGATCTCCGACCAGGCGGACCGTACCGCTACCCGGGAACCGCGCGAGACGCCGGCGGACGACAAGGCCACCCCGACCCGCCGGCCGCCGGCCGCCGCGCCCCCTGCGCCGGCCGTGACCACGCGTACGGTCAGCGAGACCAGGCCGATCCCGTTCCAGACCCAGCTGGTCCGCGATCCGTCGATGCCGCGCGGGACGAGGCGGGTCCAGACGCCCGGCGTCGTGGGCGAGCAGACCCTGCGCTACCTGGTCACCTACGCGAGCGGGCAGGAGACCGGGCGGCGGCTGCTCGACACGACCGTCACCCGGCAGCCGCAGCAGCGGGTCATCGCGTTCGGGCCGCGGCGCGGGCTCGGCCCCGGCCGTTGGCATGACCGGCCGCGGGAGTGCGGACTGGTCGACAACGCGTGCGTGCCGATCTCCCGCCAGGCGCTGTGCTCCGACGAGCCGACGGCCGATCCGACCCCGTCCGCCGAGCCGACGGACGGCCCGACCGAGCCGGTCACCGAGAGCGGCGTGCCGGACGAGGACCTGTATCTGATCGACCCGGCCGACCTCGCCGACCTGGAGCTGGATCCCAGCGCGATCTGCGACTGAGCTTGGCCACAGCGGCAACCCAGGCAGGTTCGTGCCCAGCCGACCGCGGCGGGCACCACGGCAACCTGCGGCGACCCGCGGCGGACACTGCGGCGGCGCGGGCCGGACACTGCGGCGGCGCGCGGCGGACGCTGTGGTAGCTCGCGGCGGCGCGCGGCGGGCACTGTGGCAACTCGCGGCGGCGCGCGGCGGGCACTGCGGCGACCCGCGCCGACCTCGGCGCCGTGACGTCAACCCGCGGCGGGAGGCCCGCGTGAGTTTCTTGCATGAGGTTGGTCGCTAGTGGATGCGCGGCGGGCCGGGTGCGCGGGACGATGCCGCAGTGGCGTTGAGTGATGCGCGACTGGGCGAGCTGGCCGCACGCCTGGTCGAGGTGCCCGGGGTGGTCGGCGTGCTGCTCGGCGGGAGCCGGGCGCGCGGCACGCACACCCCGGAGTCCGACACCGACCTCGGTCTCTATTACCAGCCGCCGCTCGACGTCGGCGCGCTCGGCGAGCTGGCCCGCACGGTCGCCGGCCCCCGGGCGCAGGTCACCGAGCCGGGCGAGTGGGGACCATGGGTGGACGGTGGCGGCTGGCTGACCGTGGACGGCTGCGCCGTCGACTGGATCTATCGCGGCCTGGACCGGGTAAAGGCCGCCTGGGGCGACGCGGAGCAGGGCCGCTACGCGTTCCATCAGCAGCCGGGCCATCCGCTGGGCGTGCCCGATTTCGCGTACGCGGGGGAGGTGGCCCTCGGGGTGGTCTTGGCCGACCCGGCCGGCGAGCTGGCGGCGCTGCGCGAACGGACCGCGGTCTATCCGCCCGCGCTGGCCGAGGCGCTGGTCGCCGGCCTGTGGGAGGCCGACTTCCTGATCGCCGGCGGGCGCAAAGGCGTGACGCGCTCGGACGCCGCCTGGGTCGCGGGTTGCCTGTTCCGGGCGATGGGCGTGTGCGCACACGCGCTGCACGGCGCGGCCGGGCGCTGGCTGGTCCACGAGAAGGGCGCGATCGCCGCGGCGGCCGCGCTGCCGGGCGCGCCGGAACGGTTCAAGGAGCGCGTCGACGCGGCCTTCGCCGGGGTGGACGGTGACCCGGTGCACCTGACCGCGGCCCTGGACGCCGCCGCCGACCTCGTCCTCGACACCGCCGACGCGTGCGCGATGATGACGCGATGACCGCCGACGCACCCACCATTCTGGCCACCAGCATGAGCTTCCGCTCGGCCGGCCGTGGCTCGCTGTCCTACGTTCCCGGGCCCGTGCACCACTTCGCGGCCGAGCTGGCGAACGCCGTGGACGCCCCCCGGATCTGTTACCTGAGCCAGGCGACCGGCGACCCGGCCGACCGCATCGCCGGGGCCTACGCCGCGTTCGCGGGCACGAAGTTTCGCGCTTCGCACCTGGCGCTTTTCCCCATGCCCAATATCGACGACATCCGGGCACACCTGCTGAATCAGGATGTGATCTGGGTCGGCGGCGGCAGCGTCGCCAACCTGTGCGCGGTGTGGCGGGTGCACGGCCTGCCGGAGATCCTGCACGAGGCGTGGCAGGCCGGGGTCGTCATGGCCGGCGTGTCGGCCGGGTCGATCTGCTGGCACGCCGGCGGCAGCACCGACAGCTTCGGACCCGACCTGCGCGGCTTCACCGACGGGCTGGGCTGGCTGCCGTACAGCAACGGGGTGCACTACGACGGCGAGGAGCAGCGGCGGCCGATGATGCACAAGCTGATCGGCGACGGCACCCTGCCCGACGGCTACGCGACCGACGACGGGGCCGGGCTGGTCTATCGCGGCACCCGGCTCGACGAGGTGGTGGCCGACAAGCAAGGCCCGCTCGGGTACGAGCTGAAGCGCGCGGCGGACGGCACAGTCACCGAGACCGCGCTGCCCACCCGCATCCTGCCTGGAAGCTAGGCAGCCGTGGCAGGCAGCCGGACGCCGGTCAGGCGTTCGGCCTCGGCCCAGAGCCGGGCGTTGGTCGCCGGGTCGAGCGCGCCCCGCGGCGGCTGGAACACCACGGGCGGCCCGACCAGGCCGAACCGCCCGCCCGGCCCGTAATAGCCGCCCTGCACCGCGGCCGGGCTGGTGGCGGCGTAGAGCAGCGGCTCTGTGCCCGGCCCGACGTCTTGCGACGGCAGAAAGTCGAGCCGGCTGACCAGCCGGTGCATCCGGCTCGGCCGGTCGCGGCCCAGGCTGGCGCCGGCGGTCTGCAGGTTGGTGCGGGTGTAGCCGGGATCCGCCCCGGTGCTCAGCAAACTCCACCCGCGCTCGGCGGCTATGGCGGCGAGCTGTCGGGTCAGGATCAGGTCGGCCAGCTTGGACTGTGCGTACGACCGGTAGCGGCTGTAGCGGCGCTCGCCCTGCAGGTCGTCGAACCGGATCCGGCCCCACCGGGCGGTGCCGCTGCTCATCGTGGCGACCCGGGGCGTCGTGCCGGCCAGCACCAGCGGCAGCAACCGGACGGTGAGCGCGAACGGGCCCAGGAAGTTGCTGCCGAACTGCAGCTCGAACCCGTCCGCGGTGGTCATCCGGCGCGGCGGATTCATCACGCCCGCGTTGTTGACGAGCAGATCGACCGGCCTGCCGTCCGCCAGCACGCCGTCGGCGAACTCCCGGACCGATACCAGGTCGGCGAGATCGATCCGGCGTACCTCCAGTTCGGCGTCCGGGTGCTGGGCCAGGATCTCCGCGCGGGCCTGTTCGCCCTTGGCGGGCGCGCGGACGGCCATGATCACCCGGGCGCCGGCGCCCGCGAGGCGGCGGGCGGCCTCCTTGCCGGTCCCGCTGTTCGCGCCGGTCACGATGGCGAGCCGAGCGCGCTGGTCCGGGACGACGTACATGATGATCTCCCTTAAAAGACCGATGGTCTATTAAGGTCGACGCTAACAGACCGGCGGTCTACTGACAAGAGACCGGGGGTCTGTAAGCTCTGGGCATGACCGGGTTTCAGCGGGCGCACAGCGACGAGCAGCGGGAGATTCGCCGGCGCGCGATCCTGGACGCGGCGGCGGCGATGCTGACCGAGATGCCCGTGGCGCAGATCAGCCTCAACGAGCTCAGCCGCCGGGTCGGGCTGGCGAAGTCCAATGTGCTGCGCTATTTCGAGTCGCGCGAGGCGGTGCTGCTCGAGTTGCTAGCGGCCGCGGGCCGGGACTGGCTGGCCGGTCTCGACGACCTGCTCAAGGCCGCTGTCGACGCCGGCGCGAGCCCGGCCGCGCGCGGCGACCAGGTGGCCGCGGCGCTTGCCGACTCGCTGGCCGTCCATCCGGTGCTCTGTGAGCTGATCAGCGCCCAGGCCGCGGTGCTCGAGCACAACGTCTCACCGCAGGCGGTCGCGAAGTACAAGCGGATCGGGGTGGCTCAGGTCGGCGCCTTCGCCCGGGCGCTGTTTCGGCACCTGCCCGAGCTGGGCGAGGACGGCGCGGGCTGGTTCGCCGGTTCGACGATCATGGTGGTCGGCACGGTGTGGATCCACTCTCGGCCGGCCGCCGCGGTGCTGGCGGCGTACGAAGCGGATCCGGCCCTGGCCGTGCTGCGGCCCGTCTTCACCTCGATGCTGCGCGAGACGCTCGAGGTGCTGATCGCCGGGGTGCTCGCCCGTGGGCGCTCGGGTCAGGAGGAGGCGTAGTGCAGGATCACGTTGTGGACGTGCTGCGTCTTCTCCGTGCCGCGGAACTCGACCTCGTAGGTGTGCGTGCCGACCGTGATGGCGATCGTGCCGCTCGAGAAGAACTGGCCGGCCCAGCTCTTGTTGCTGACCACGCTCACGCTGCTGACCTTCGAGTACGGGATGCTCGTGATCGCGACGCGCTTACCCACGAAGGACTTGTCCTGGATGATCACCCGGCGGTTGGTCAGCCCGAGGAAACCGGTGCCGGCGCCGATCGCGTCGTACACGGCGATGATCTGCTCGCCCTCCAGCAGACCGCTCTCGATCTGCTGGAACTGGCCCTTGCTGTCGTACACCGGCTGCGTCATGCCGGAGAGAATAGTGCTCGCGATCTAGTCGTGCCCGACGACGGTCCGATACGCGTCCTCGATTCGCGCCGCAAGCGTTACCTCACCATCCGTGATGGTGGCGCCATCGGGCGCGTCGAGGCAAATCTGTGTGTGACCGTCAAGACGGCGGATATTGGGACGAATGCGCAACGTGTCGGCCGCCACCTTGATCCGTTCCGTCAATGCGGCATGCTGACTCTCATCACATGCCAGAACCCGTTTGAGCTGAACCCCGTCTTGGGTCCATCCGCCCAAAAGGGCTAAAGCGTCGCTCAGGTAGTCGGTGCGATTTCCCCGCGGCTTCCTGGCCCGCATCGCCGTACCCCCTTGGCGTCGTTGCCAGCTTGTGGCCAAACTGTCGCCGTGTCGTCATGCTCGGTGCTCATAGTCTTGCCTTCCGTGCCAAACATGTCCACGCCCACATATCCGTGTTCTCGTGACGATCGGGACGTCTCGCTCAACCTGATCGGGAAAGTTTTATGGCACGCTGTCACCCCATGCCCCGTGAACAGCACGTCAGCGGCCGGTCGCTACCGAGAGTGATAGTCGCGGCCGTCATCGTCGTCGATGGCCGGGTGCTGGCGGCGGAGCGGTCCGCGCCGCCCGAGGTGGCCGGACGCTGGGAGTTTCCGGGCGGCAAGGTCGAGCCCGGCGAGACCGACGCGCAGGCGCTCGCCCGCGAATGCCGTGAGGAGTTGGGCGTCCGGGTCCGGGTCGGCGAGCGGGTCGGGCCCGATGTGCCGCTCGCACACGGCCGGGCGGTGCTGCGAGTCTTCGCGGTCGAACTGCTCGAGGGGGACATGCCGGAGGCGCTCGAGCACACCGCGCTGCGCTGGCTGGGCGCCGACGAGCTGGGCAGCGTCCACTGGCTGCCGGCGGACAAGCCGATCGTGGCCGAACTGCCCGGGCTACTCGCCGCCGACCGTCTTTCTTAGCTCGCGCTTGAGCACCTTGTGGCTCGGCCCCATCGGCATCTCGGCGACGAAACGAACGCTGCGCGGGTACTTGTGTTTGCCCAGTCGTTCCTTGGACCAGTCGATCAGCGCCTCGGCCGTCACCCCGCCCTGGTCGGCGACGACCACCGCGCAGATCTCCTCGCCCAGCACCGGGTCGGGCACGCCGATGACCGCGACCTGGACGACCGCCGGGTGCCGGGCCAGCGCCTCCTCCACCTCGCGCGGATAGATGTTGAAGCCGCCGCGGATGATCATGTCCTTCTTGCGGTCGACGATCGTCAGGAAACCGTCGGCGTCCTTGGTGCCCAGGTCGCCACTGCGGAACCAGCCGTCGACCATGGCCTCGGCGGTCGCCTCGGGCCGGTTCAGATAGCCGGCGAAGACGTTGTGCCCGCGGATCACGATCTCGCCGAGCTCGCCGGTCGGCAACAGCTCGATCCGGTCCTCCAGGTCGGGCCGGGCGATCTCCACCTCGACGCCCCAGATCGGGTGTCCGATCGTGCCGGCCTTCGTGCCGAACGCGGGCTGGTTGGTGGTCGCGGTCGGGGACGTCTCGGAGAGGCCGTAGCCCTCGAAAATGGTGGCGTGGAAGGTCGCGCTGAACTTCTCCAGCACCGCGACCGGCAGCGAGGCGCCACCCGAGACGCAGAGCCGCAGCTCGGGCAGCTTCTCGGCCTTCGGCGCGGCCTCAAGCAGTCCGATGTACATGGTCGGCACGCCGTGGAAGAGGGTCACGCCCTCGCGGACCATCAGATCGATCGCCGCCTCGCCGGTGAACCGGGCGAGCAGCACCAGCGTGCCGCCGAGCCGGAAGGTGCCGTTCATGCCGACGGTCTGGCCGAACGTGTGGAACAGCGGCAGGCAGCCCAGCACCACGTCGTCGCTGCGGACGTCGTGCACGTCGAAGACGTTCACGGTCGCGTTCAGCACCAGGTTGAGGTGGGTGAGCAGGGCGCCCTTGGGCTGCCCGGTGGTGCCGCTGGTGTAGAAGAGGACGGCGATGTCCTCGGCCTGCCGGGTCACGTACGTCGGCAGCGGCTGCACCCCGGCGGCGGCGTCCTCGAGCCGGGTCGGCTCGTCGGCCAGGCCCACCGGCAGCGGGCCGACCGAGACCAGCCGGGTGCCCGCGACGTACGCGGCGGCCGCGGCGTTGGCCAGCTGACTCGAATGGCTGATCAGCATGCCCGCACCGCTGTCGCGCAGGACGTAGGCGATCTCGTCGGGGGTGAGCAGCAGGTGGACCGGCACGATCGTGGCGCCCACGGCCAGCGCCGCGTAGTAGACCCGCGGGAAGTCCAGCACGTTCGGCAGCATGATGGCGACCGTGTCGCCCGGGCCGACGCCCAGCGCGCGCAGCCCGGCAGCGTAGGCCCGGGACTGCTGCCAGAGCTCCCGATAGGTCACCCGGCTGCCGGCGTCGACGACCGCGACCTTGTCGGGATAACGCCGAGCGGCCTCGGCCAGCACGGTCGCCAGCGAAAGCGCCGTCATGCTGAGCCACCTTCGGCATGCCCTTCTGGCCCTTGCTTCGCTGCGGTGCAGTCGGTCATGCCAGATGACCGCCGATCTTGGTGTAACCCCGCAGCAGATCCCGGGAGATGATCAGGCGCTGCATCTCGTCGGTGCCCTCGTAGATGCGCATCAGCCGGACCTGGCGATACCACCGCTCGATCGGCAACTCGCGGGTGTAGCCCATCCCGCCGTGGATCTGCATGACCCGGTCGACCACCCGGTTGGCCATGCCGGCGCCGTACAGCTTTGCCATCGACGACGCGTGTCGCGGGTCCTGGCCCTGGTCGACGGTCCACGCCGCGCGCAGGATCAGCCAGCGGGCCGCCTCCAGCTCGGTCTCCGAGTCGGCGATCATCCACTGGATCGCCTGGTTGGTGCCGATCTCCCGGCCGAACGTCTCGCGGGTGTTCGCGTACTCGAGCGCCATGCTCAGCGCCCGCTCGGCGATGCCCAGCGCGGTCGACGGGATCAGATAGCGGCCCTTGCCGATCCACTTCATGCCCAGCTCGAAGCCCTGCCCGATCTCGCCGAGCACGTTGCGCCCGGGCACCCGGACGTCTTCGAAGATCAGCGAGGCCGGGCCGCCCTCGCCCATCGTCTGGATGAACTCCGACCGCCAGCCCATCGCCCGGTCGACCAGGAACGCCGTCGTGCCGCCACCGCGTACGCCCTTCTCCCGGTCGGTGACCGCGACCACGATCGCGAAGTCGGCGTCGTTGCCGTTCGTGATGAAGGTCTTCTCGCCGTTGAGCACCCAGTCGTCGCCGTCGCGGCGGGCGCTGAGCTTGATGTTCGCCGCGTCGGAGCCGGCGCCCGGCTCGGTGATCGCGAAGCAGGAGATCCGGTCGCCCTCGATCGTGGGGACCAGGAACTCCTCCTTCTGCTTGTCGTCGGCGTAATACAGGATGTTGTCCGCCTCGCCGCCGAACCGGAACTGCACGAACGTGCGGCCCACCTCGGTCCAGATCAGCGACTGGAGCACCGCCGGCAGGTCCATCCCGCCGTACTCCTCGGGTGTCGACAGGCCCCAGAAGCCGAACTTCTTCGCCTTCTGCTGCAACTCGCGCAGCTCGCCGGGCTCGAGGCCAGGCTGGTGCGCTCGTTCCCGGCGCAGCGCCTCCTGCTCGAGCGGCATCACCTCGCGGGCGATGAACTGTCGGGCGGTGTCACGGACCGCCCTCTCCTCGTCGTTGAGCGAAAAATCCACATGGATAAACTAGCGGCGTAAGTTTTGCGAAGTCCAGCCCCCGAACTTTCTCTCAGGAGATTCCATGGCGCGTCCTCGGCTGCTCACCCGGGAGCGGATCGTCGCCGCGGCGGCCGCCCTGGTCGACGCCGAAGGGCTGGAGGCCGTCTCGGTCCGGCGGCTCGCCGCCGAGCTGGGCGTGCGGGGCCCGTCGCTCTACAACCACTTCGCGACCAAGAACGAGATCGTGGACGCGGTCGCCGACGCGGTGGTCAGCCAGGTCGACGTCTCCTTCTTCGGTACGCACGACTGGCGCGCGGCGCTGCGGCTCTGGGCCCAGTCGTTCCACGAGGTGCTCAGCGCGCACCCCAACATCGTCCCGGTGCTCGCGCACGGTCCCGGCCGCCGCCCGGCCGGGCTGGCCATGGCCGACGTGGTCTACGGCGGGCTGATCGACGCCGGCTGGCCGGAGGCCCAGGCCACCCACATCGGCGCGTTGATGCGTTATCTGGTCACGGGTTCGGCGCTGGGCTCGTTCGCGCTCGGCTTCGCCGAAGACCCGCGGCTGTACGAGAGCTACCCGCACCTGCGCCGGGCCCACCTGCTCGCCGAGCACCAGCACAGCGTCGACGAGGGCGCCTTCACGCTCGGCCTGGACCTGCTCATCGCCGGCCTGGACCGGCTGTACGTCTCCGCGAAGGGAGTCCCGCATGATGTCCCGCGACCTGCTCTACCTCGGAGGTGACTGGGTGCCGTCCACCGGCACACAGACCATCGCCGTCGAGAATCCGGCCACCGAGGAGGTGCTGGGCCACGTGCCGGCCGGCACCGCCGAGGACGTGGATCGCGCGGTCGCGGCGGCCCGGGCCGCGTTCGACGGCTGGGCCGGGACCGCCATGGCCGAGCGCGGCGCCGTCCTGGGCAAGCTCTCCGACGCGCTCACGGCCCGGGCCGGTGACATCGCCCGGACCGTCGGGCTCGAGCTGGGCACCCCGCTGAAGGTCGCCAAGGCGGTCCAGGCCGGTCTGCCGCTGACCGTCCTGCGCGGGTACGCGGAGCTGGCCGGCAACCCGCAGCCGGCCGAGACGATCGGGAACTCGCTCGTGGTGCACGAGCCGGTCGGGGTGGTCGGCGCCATCACGCCGTGGAACTACCCGCTGCATCAGGTGGTCGCGAAGGTGGCGGCCGCGCTCGCCGCCGGGTGCACGGTCGTGCTCAAGCCGAGCGAGCTGACCCCGCTGGTGGCGTATCTGCTCTTCGACGCCGCCGACGAGGCCGGGCTGCCGGCCGGGGTGCTCAACCTGGTCACCGGCACCGGGCCGGTGGTGGGCGCGGCGATCGCCGGGCACCCGGACGTGGACATGGTGTCGTTCACCGGCTCGACCGCGACCGGGCGGGCGATCTCGCACGCGGCCGCCGACCGGATCGCGCGGGTCTCGCTCGAGCTGGGCGGCAAGTCGGCCAACGTGATCCTCGCCGACGCCGACCTCGCCAAGGCCGTGAAGGTGGGCGTGGGCAACGCGTTCCTCAATTCCGGCCAGACGTGTACGGCGTGGACGCGGATGCTGGTGCACCGCAGCCGCTACGACGAGGCGGTGTCCCTCGCGGCGGCGACCGCGGCCGGATACCGCACCGGCGATCCGTTCGACGAGTCCACCCGGCTCGGGCCGCTCGTCTCGGCCGCCCAGCGCGACCGGGTGCACGGTTTCGTCGAGCGGGCCGGCGCCCGGCTGGTGACCGGCGGGATCGACGCGGCGGTGCCGGAGCGGGGCTACTTCGTCGCGCCGACCGTCTTCGCCGACGTGCAACCGGAGAGCGAGCTGGCCCAGGAGGAGATCTTCGGGCCGGTGCTGTCGATCATCGGCTTCGACGACGACGATGAGGCCGTGCAGATCGCCAACAACTCCCGCTATGGCCTGGCCGGCGGCGTGTGGTCCGGGTCCACCGAGCGGGCCCTCGCGGTGGCCCGGCGGATGCGGACCGGCGCGGTCGACGTGAACGGCGGCGCGTTCAACCCGTCCGCCCCGTTCGGCGGGTACAAGCAGTCCGGCATCGGCCGCGAGCTCGGCCCGTACGGCCTGGCCGAGTTCCAGCAGACCAAGGCGATCCAGCGATGACCGCGTACATCTCGGCGCTGGTCGTCCGGGAGCCGGGCGGCACGCCGGCGGTCGAGGAGCTGCACCTGCCGGAGGTCGGGCCGGGCCAGGTGCGGGTGGGGGTCCGGGCCGCGGGCGTCTGCCATTCCGACCTGTCGATGGTGAACGGCACGCTGGCGCCGCCGCACCCGCTCGTGCTCGGCCACGAGGCGGCGGGTTCGGTGCTCGAGGTCGGCGCGGGGGTGACCCGGGTGTCCGTCGGCGACCACGTGGCCCTGAACTGGTCGCCGGCCTGCCGCGCGTGCTGGCACTGCACGCACGGGGAGCCCTGGCTGTGCTCGACGGCGAACGTGGCGGCCCTGGAGAACGGCAGCACGCTGGACGGGGCGCCGGTCCATCTGACGCTCGGCCTGGGTGCGTTCGCCGAGCAGGTGGTCGTGCCGGAGAACGCGGTCATCGGCGTACCGGAGGAGTTGCCCTGGCCGAGCGCGGCCCTGCTGGGCTGCGCGGTGCTGACCGGGACCGGCGCGGTGCGCAACACCGCCGGGGTCCGCCCCGGCGAGTCGGTGCTGGTGATCGGCCTCGGCGGCGTCGGGCTGTCGGTGGTGGCCGCCGCGCGCGCCGCCGGGGCGTCGGAGGTCATCGCCGTCGACCTGTCGCCGAACAAGAAGGCGCTGGCCGAGGCGGCCGGCGCGACGGACTTCGTGGTCTCCTCGGACGCCCTCTCCCGGGACATCCGCGGCCGTACGTCCGGACGCGGAGCGGATCACGCCTTCGAGTGCGTGGGCCGGGCGGCGACGATCCGGGCGGCCTGGCGGGCGACCCGGCGCGGTGGCCAGGTCACGGTGGTCGGCATGGGCCGCGCGGACGACCTGGTTCAGCTCAGCGCGCTGGACATCTTCTCGTCGGCCCGTACGCTGCGCGCCTCGGTCTATGGCTCGTCGGACCCGGACGTGCACATTCCCGAGCTGGCGCGGGAGGTCCTGGCGGGCGCCCTGCGACTCGACCATCTGATCACCGACCGGATCACCCTGGCGCAGGTGCCGGCGGCGTTCGAGCGGATGAGCCGCGGCGAGGGGGCCCGCTCGGTGGTGCTCTTCTAGGCCGGGCTCAGCAGGCCCTCGACCGCGCTGGTCAGGGCGGCCCGGGCGGCCTCCGGCGAGAGGCCCATGGCGTCGCGCCAGGTGCCCCAGGTCGGCCACATGCTGATGGCGGTCAGCGCGGTCAGCAACTCGGGCTTGCCCTTGAGCTCCGCGGCGAAGAGCGTCGTCAGCTCGTCGTGCACCAGGTCCATGTGGATCCGCCGGTACTCCTGCAGGGCCGGGGAGAACGGCTCCCGGGTGGACGCGGCCCGGGCGGTTGGCGCGATCTGTTCGAGCATCCGGGCCCGCTGATGGCAGTACGCCTGGATCCGGTTTGCCAGCGGCAGGTCCACCGGCACCGGCTCGAAGGTCTCCGCGCGCTGCTCGAGCACGCGCTGGCCGGACGCCGCGAACAGGGCCTCCATGTCGGCGAAGTGGCTCCACAGCGCGCGCAGCGAGACCCCGGCGACGCGCGCGATCCGATCCGCCGTCGGGCGCAGGTCGCCGTCCTGGATCAGCTGCAGGTTGGCGTCCACGATGGCGCTGCGGGTGCGCTCGGAGCGGGCCGTCCGGCCGTCCACGCGCTGCGGCTGGCTGGTCATCACGCGCTCCGATAGCGGTTGAGCTCGCGCCGGGCCAGGGACCGCTTGTGCACCTCGTCGGGGCCGTCGGCGAGGCGCAACGTGCGGGCCATCGCCCAGAGCCGGGCCAGCGGGGTGTCCTGGCCGACGCCGGCCGCGCCGTACGCCTGGACCGCCTTGTCGATGATCCACTCCGTGGTGCCCGGCACGATGATCTTGATCGACTGGATCTCGGTGTGCGCGCCCTTGTTGCCGACGGTGTCCATCAGCCAGGCGGCCTTGAGCACGAGCAGCCGGCACTGCTCGATCCGGACCCGGGACTCGGCGATCCACTCCTGGACCACGCCCTGCTCGGCCAGCGGCTTGCCGAACGCCGTCCGGCCCAGCGCGCGCCGGCACATCAGCTCGAGGGCTCGTTCGGCCATCCCGATCAGGCGCATGCAGTGGTGGATCCGGCCCGGGCCGAGCCGCGCCTGCGAGATCGCGAAGCCGGAGCCCTCCTCGCCGATCAGGTTGGCGGCCGGCACCCGGACGTCGGTGAACTCGAGCTCGGCGTGTCCGCCGTGGTCGCCGTCGTCGTAGCCGAAGACCGTCATGCCGCGCTTGACCGTGAGGCCGGGGGTGTCCCGGGGGACCAGCACCATGCTCTGCTGCACGTGCCGGGCCGCGTCGGGATCCGTCTTGCCCATCACGATGAAGATCTGGCAGTTCGGGTTCATCGCGCCGGAGATGTAGAACTTGCGGCCGTTGATCACGTAGTCGTCGCCGTCGCGGACGATCCGGGTGCCGATGTTGGTCGCGTCGGACGAGGCGACCTGCGGCTCGGTCATTGCGAACGCCGAGCGGATCGTGCCGTCCAGCAGCGGCCGCAGCCACCGCTCCTGCTGCTCAGGGCTGCCGAACTCGGACAGCACCTCCATGTTGCCCGTGTCCGGGGCCGCGCAGTTCAGCGCTGCCGGGGCGACCGCGGGGCTGCGGCCGGTGATCTCGGCGAGCGGGGCGTACTGGAGGTTGGTCAGCCCCGCGCCGTGCTCGCCGGGCAGGAACAGATTCCACAAGCCGGCCAGCCGGGCCTGGGCCTGCAGGCGGCCGATGACCGCGGGCGGGGACCAGTCGTCGCGGTAACCGGCATCGAACTCGGCCTCGGCGGGGTAGACGTACTCGTCCATGAAAGCGAGCAGCCGCTTGCGGTAGTCCTCGGTCTTCTCGTCGAAGGCGAAGTCCATTGCGTTTCTCCTTCTGTTTTCCGCCGCGGGTCAGCTCAGCCCTCCAGAGCCTCGTGACCCAGGCGGACGAGTGGCTCGACCAGTGCACCGACGGTATCGAAACCCTCGCCCACCGTCTTTCCCTGGACATAGCGGTAGTGCACGCCCTCGGCGATCACGGCGAGCTTGAACGCCGCGAACGCGATGTACCAATGCAGGTCGGAGACGTCACGGCCGGAGTGCTTCGCGTACTGCGCGGCCATCTCGGCGAGGCTGGGGTGGCCCGGCTGGTCGGCGGAGATGTACGACTTGTCGTCCTTGACCAGCATCGAGCGGCTCGCGTAGACCATCATCAGCGCGATGTCGCTGAGCGGGTCGCCGAGGGTGGACATCTCCCAGTCGAGCACGGCCCGGATCTCGAGGTCGGGGCCGATCAGCACGTTGTCCAGCCGGTAGTCGCCGTGCACGACCGACCCGGTGCCGGCCGGGATCTCCACGGCGAGCCGGGCGTGCAGCTCCTCGATGCCCGGGATCTCGCGGCTGCGGGACGCGTCCAGCTGCTTCTTCCAGCGGCGCACCTGCCGCTCGTTGAAGCCCTCCGGCCGGCCGAAGTCGCCCAGCCCGATCGCCACCGGGTCGAGCGCGTGCAGATCGGCCAGGTTGTCCACCAGCGCCAGCGTGAGCGCGTGCAGCCGCTGCGGGCCGATCGCCCCGAGCGCCGCCGGGTCCCGATAGATCGTGCCGTCGACATGCTGCATCAGATAGAAGGGCGCCCCGATCGGTTCCGGATCGGTGCAGAGCAGGACCGGCGCCGGCACCGGATATCCGGCGCGCGACAGCGCGGTCAGCACCGTGTGCTCGCGGGCCATGTCGTGCGCGGTGGGCAGCACGTGCCCCAGCGGCGGCCGGCGCAGCACCCAGCGGTTCTCCCCGTCGGTGACCGCGTAGGTGAGGTTGGACCGGCCGCCTTCGAACATCGTCGCGCTCAGCGCCCGTTCGGAGCCGAGGTGGGCGCGGAGCCGCTCCAGATCCAGACCCCGGGGGCCGGTCATGTCAGTCCCGATCGGTCGAAGGACCGCTGGACCTTGTTCATCCCGCTCAGCCAGCGGTCGGTCTCGGTGGCCCGCATCCGGTAGTAATCGGCCGCCTCCGGATGCGGCAGGATCAGGAAGCTGGTGCCTTCGAGGGCCTTCGCGACCACCGCGGCGACCTCATCGGGCTCCAGGGCGCCCTCGGCGAGCTGCGCCTTGCTGGCGCTCTCGCCGCCGGTCAGCAGCATGTCGGTGCGCACGCCCTGCGGGCAGAGAGCTTGCACGATCAAACCCCGATGCGCGTACGTGGCCCGCAACCACTCCGCATACGCGAGCGCCGCGTGCTTGGTGGCCGAATACGGGGCGCTGCCGAGCAGGGTCAGCAGGCCGGCCGCCGAGACGGTGACCAGCAGCCGGCCGCCGGCCTCGGTGTCCAGCCAGCGGGGGAGCAGGGCGCGGGACGCGTACACATGCGACATGACGTTCACCTGCCAGGCCCGTTCCCAGGCCGCGTCGGTGGCGTCCGGGTCGCCGGCCGCTAGCACGCCCGCGTTCGCGCAGAACAGGTCGATGCCGCCGAGCTCGTCCCAGGCGGCGTCGACGAGCCGGCGGACGTCCGCCTCGCTCGCGGCGTCGCCCGGGACTGCCCGGCCCCCGATCTCGGCGGCCACTGCCTCGGCGGCCGCCGCATTGAGGTCATTGACGATCACCCGTGCCCCGTCGGCGGCGAACCGGCGGGCCAGTGCCGCCCCGATCCCGCTGCCGGCCCCGGTCACGACCACCTTCTGCGGGGTCACTGGACCGTGCCCGTCAGCGTGACGCCGCCGTCGAGGACGATCGTCTGCCCGGTGATCCAACTGGCGTCCCGGGAGCAGAGGAACGTGACCGCGCCGGCCACGTCCTCGGGCACGCCGAGCCGCTGCAGCGGATAACCGGCCGCGACCTGCTCCTCGCGCCCCTCGTACAGGGCGGTGGCGAACCTGGTCTTGACCACGGCCGGCGCGACCGCGTTGACCCGCACCTTGGGCGCTAGCTCGACGGCCAGCTCCTCGGTCAGGTGGATCAGCGCGGCCTTGGTGACGCCGTAGAAGCCGATCCCCGGCGCCGGGCGCACGCCCGAGACCGAGGAGATGTTGACGATCGAGCCGCCCGCCTCGGCCAGCCCGCCGCGCAGCGCCTCCTGCACCCAGCCGAGCGTGCCGAGCAGATTCACGTCGACCATCTTGCGGGCCGCCCCGAGGTCGAGCGTGCCCAGCGGCCCGTACGCCGGATTGATCCCGATGTTGTTGACCAGCAGCGTGACCGGCCCGAACGCGCCGAGGACCGTGTCAACCACCTCGGCGCGGTGGTCGCTGTCGTCGCCCTTGCCGGCGACCGCGATCGCGACGTCCGGGCCGCCCAGGTCCTTCACGGCGTTGTCCAGGGCCGCGGCGTCACGTCCGGTGATGGCGACCTTGGCGCCCTCCGCGACGAACCGCTGCGCGATGGCGAAGCCGATTCCTCGGCTGGCCCCGGTCACGATCGCCACAAGGCCTGCCAGCTGCGTCATCCGGTGACTCCATTCGATGATGAGGGTTCCCCGTCGCCCACCCTCTCCCGGCGGGCGACGACTGGCAACCATTCTCGTTACTTCTGGGTAGCCACCGATTCACTTCTGGGTAGGCAGCGCCGCAGGTGGAACTACGGTCGGCGTGTACGCCTTGACCGGACCGTCCCCGTCATCGGTCGAATACGCGTCCCCGAAATAAGCCTGCGTCGTGCCCGTCACCTTACTGAGCTGCTCCCCGGCGTAGCCGGAATGGTCGGTCTTGGAGAAGCGCAGCGGGGCGATGCTCGGGCCCTTGAAGCCGCCCCGCTCCACGGCGGCGATCAGGCTTTCCCTGGTCAGATCCTTGCCGGTGGCCTTGAGCGCCTCGACGAAGAGCACCGCCACGGACATGCCGTAGACGATGTTGTTGTCGAAGGCGGCGTTGCCGTTGTACTTCGTGTTGATCTGCTTGAACAGCGTGATCCACGGGTCGTTGGCGTCGTTGCTGGCCGGCAGGTAGTTCGCCGCGACCAGGCCGTCGAGCAGGGGCGCGGCCGCGCCGAGCTGCTTGGCGAGGGTGTCGTAGTCGGCGCCGACGTTGGAGACGACGAACTTCGGCTTGAACCCGATCTTGGCGGCCGTACCGATGCTCAACGCGGTGAAGCCCGGGATGGTGGCGAGCATCACGACCTGGCAGCCGGCCTGCTTGAGCGCGCCCATCTGCGGGCCCACATTCGGGTTGCTGGTCACGTAGGTCTGTTTGGCGGCCACCGGGCCGAGGATCTTCTCGATGCCGGCCAGGCTGTCCCGGCCGAAGTCGTCGTCCTGGCCGAGGAAGCAGACCTTCTGCCCCTTCTGCTCGCGCTGCACGTAGGACGCCAGGATCTTGCCCTCGACGGTGTAATCCGGGTTGAAGCCGAACGTACCCGGATATTTCTCCGGCTGATTCCAGCTGCGGCTGCCCGACGCGACGAACAGGTCGGGGACCCGGTTGGTCTTCAGGAAGTCAAGGACGCCGGTGTGCGTCGGGGTGCCCAGTCCGTTCAGGATCGCGAAGACCTTGTCCTGCAGGACAAGCTCGCGGACCACCTGTTGCGTGGTCGCGGGGTTGTAGGTGTCGTCCATGATTTTGTAGCTGATCTTCCGGCCGTAGACGCCGCCGGCCGCGTTGACGTGCTCGAAGTACGCCCGGGTGGCGGGGGCGATCTTCGAGTAGCCGGCGGCGGCCGGTCCGGTGAGCGGCATGTGCGTGCCGACGAGGATCTCGGTGTCGGTCACGCCGGGGGTGCTGGAGCTGCTACTGCCGCCGCTGTCGGAACAGCCGGCGACTAAAACGAGAACGGCTAGCGCGGTCAGGGTGCGTTTCATTTCGAACCCTTCTGGTGAGCGAGGCGATTCCGCCGGGAGCGGCGAGCATGACGATCACGAGGACGACGCCGAAGACGGCGAGCGGCAGGTTTCCTTCGAGGCGTGGGGCGTTGAACCGGTCCGTCACGGAGTTCGCCAGCGCCGGCAGCGCGACCAGCAACAGCGCGCCCCAGAGCGCACCGGCCAGGCTGCCGAGGCCGCCGATCACCACGGCCATCAGCAGGAACAGCGACAGCGCGAGCGGGAAAGCGCCGGGCGAGACGCTCTGCGCCAGCACGGCGAACAGCGCGCCGCCGAGGCCCGCGCAGGCGGCGCTCACCACAAAGGCCATGACTTGGGTACGGGCGACGCTGATGCCGGCCAGCCGGGCCGCGGCCTCGTCGTCGCGGACCGCGCGCAGGTTGCGGCCGAAGCGCCCGCGGATCAGGTTCGCCAGCAGCAGGAGGGTGATCAGCGCGCCGGCCCAGCAGAGCCAGGCCTGCCAGCGTTCGACCGGAATGTAGCCGGGCGGCGGGTCGAGCGCGACGGACAGGCCCTGGTCGCTGTTGAACGTGCCGTCGAAGGTGCTGGTGATCGACGGGACGACGACGGCCACCGCGAGCGTGAGGCCGGCGAGGTAGGGGCCGCGCAGGCGGGCCGCGGCCAGGCCGACCACCGCCCCGACGGCCGTGCTGACCACTACGGCCGCGGCGGCGCTCACCGCCAGCGTCCACTGGCCCCGGCCGGCGAGCGCGTTCTGGCTCAGCGCGAGGGTGTACGCGCCGGTCGCCATCAGCGCGCCGTGGCCGAGCGAGAGCTGCCCGTTCAGTCCGGTGAGGACGGTCAGCCCGGCGGTGACGCAGAGGTAGGCGCCGACCGTGGCGAGCTGATAGGTCCGAAACGGCGGCAGGATATAGGTGAGCGCCAGGATCAGCGGGGCCGCCGCCAGGATCCAGAGCCGCCCCCGCCCCCGGACCACCTCGCCCGCACGCGTCGGGACGCGCTCCCGGACGGCGGTCACGCTGTCCTCGCGGTGCTCTTGGCGAACAGCCCACCCGGTCTGCCGAGCAGGACCACGACCAGCAGGATCAGTACGGCCATCGGCGCGACCGTCGCGCCGAAGTAGCCGCTGACGTACGACAGCAGCAGGCCGACGATGAGCCCGCCCGCGACCGCGCCCACCGGGCTGTCCAGCCCGCCCAGCACCGCGGCGGTGAACGACGACACGAAGACGATGTCCATCGCGTTCGGGTGCAGGCCCAGCTCGGTCGGCAGGACGAGCATCCCGGCCAGCGATCCGACCGCCGACGCGAGCGCCCAGCCCAGCGTGAGCATCCCGCCGACGTTCACCCCGAGCAGCCGCGACACGTCCGGCGCGAACGCGGCCGCGCGCATCCGGAGCCCGACATCGGTCCGGGTGAAGAGCAGCACGAGCAGCGCGACCACCGCCGCGACCGAGCCGAACACGAACAGGTCGAAGCGGGACAGCAGCGCGATGCCGCCGGCCGTGAACGCCTCCCGGCTGACCGGCGCCGCCGCCGGCCGGTACTCGTTGCCGTAGATCATTCCGAGCACCGCCTGGATGACCAGGACCAGGCCGAGCGCGACGACCACCTGGTTGAGCGGCGACGAGTGGTCGACGAAGCGCATCACCAGCCGTTCCACCGCGGCGCCGAGGACCAGCCCGGCCACCAGCGCGACCGCGAAGCCGAGCCAGTACGAGCCGGTCGCGGCGGCGACCGAATAGCCGGCGTACGCGGTGGCCACCGCCATCGCGCCCTGGGCGAAGTTGACGATCCGGGCGGCCCGCCAGATCAGCACGAGCGCCAGCGCGAACGCCGCGTAGACGGCCCCGCGGCTCAGCCCGTCGAACGTGAGGAACACGAAGCGATCCATCAGAACCCCAGGTAGGCGTGGCGGATGTCGTCCTCGGTCGCGATCTTTTCGAGCCGGCCCAGCGTCATCACGACACCGGCGTCCGCGATGGACAGTGCGCTACGGGCGTTCTGCTCGACCAGCAGGACGGCCAGGCCGGTGCTGTCCCGCAGGGTGCGCAGCAGGCCCATGATCTGCGCGGTCACCTTGGGCGCGAGCCCGAGCGACGGCTCGTCGAGCAGCAGCAGCCGCGGCCGGGCGACCAGCGCGCGACCGAGCGCGAGCAGTTGCCGCTCGCCGCCGGAGAGCTGATGACCCGGCTGCTTCTTGCGCCGGGCCAGCGGCTCGAACAGGTCGTAGACCTCGGCCAGCGCGGCCTTCGCGTCGCCGCGCCACAGGCCGCCGAGGCGCAGGTTCTCATCGACGGTCAGTTCGGTGATGACGCCGCGGCCCTCGGGGACGTGCGCCAGGCCGTGCCGCACCATCCGCTCGACCCGGATGCCGCGCAGGTCCAGGCCGGCGAAGACGATCCGGCCCGCGGTCGGCCGGACCAGGCCGGAGAGCGTACGCAAGAGGGTTGTCTTGCCGGCCCCGTTCGCGCCGAGCACGGCGACGATCGAGCCCTCCTCGACGGCCAGGTCCACGGCGTGCAGGACCGGCGCGCCGCCATATCCGGCGGTCAGCCCGGCGACCTCGAGCAGCGCGGTCACGGAGCGACGCCCAGGTAGGCGTCCGCCACGGCCGGATCGTGCTGGACCTCGGCGGGGGAGCCGTGCGCGATCGGCTTGCCGAAGTCGAGGACCAGGATCTCGTCGCAGACGCTCATCACCAGCTCCATGCGGTGCTCGACGAGCAGCACGGCCGCCTCGGTCTCGGCGATCAGGCGGGCGAGGTCGGTGATCTCGTCGGCGCCGAGACCACCGGCCGGCTCGTCGAGCAGCAGTAGCCGGGGCTCGCTCACCAGCGCGCGGGCCAGGGCGATGCGCTTTCGGACCGCGTACGGAAGGCTCTGTGGTCTTGCCTGCGCATGCTCGGCCACGCCGCAGCGCTCCAGCGCGGTGAGCGCCGCCGCCCGCAGCCTCCGTTCATCCCGGCCGGCCCGCGGCAGTCCGAATAGGGCGGACGCGAAGCCCGCGTGGGCCATGTGCTCGGTGCCGGTCAGCACGCTCTCGAGGACGGTGAGGCCGGCGAACTGGCCCACGCCTTGCAGCGTGCGGGCGATGCCGTTGCTGGTGAGCCGGTGTGGCCTCGGTTTGAAGGGGCGCCCGTCGAGGGTCAGCGTGCCGTTCGTCGGCGCGACGAAGCCACAGACGACATTGAACAGCGTGGTCTTGCCGGCGCCGTTCGGGCCGATCACGCCGACCGTGCGGCCGGGCTGAACTTGCAGGGAGACGTCGTCGAGTGCGATCAAGCCGCCGAACCGCACGCCGATGTGGTGGAGGGCAAGCATCTGACCGTCCTCGGTGGAGGGAGACGATCAACTAATTACATGCTGAGTGTAATTTTCTATTACCGTCTGTCAATGGCCCGACACGCTGAGGTGTCGATTAGGCCACGCCCGCCGGGCGGAACTGGACGCTCACCCGCGGTCCGACCGGCCGCGCCGTCTTGGGCACGGCGTGCTCCCAGGTGCGCTGGCAGGAGCCGCCCATCACGATGAGGTCGCCGTGGCCCAGCGGGAAGCGCAGTGTGTCGTGGCCGCCCGCGCGGGGCCGGAGCATCAGGTTGCGCGGCGAGCCGAAGGACACGATCGCCACCATCGTGTCGAAGCGGGCCGAGCGGCCGATGGTGTCGCCGTGCCAGGCCACGCTGTCGCGGCCGTCGCGATACAGACACATGCCGGCGGTCACGAACTCCTCGCCCAACTCCTCGGCGTAGTGCGCGGAAAGCGCCGCCTTCGCGTCGGCCAGGCCGGGGTGCGGGAGTGTCTCGTCGCCGTCGTACCAGCGCAGCAGTCGGGGGACGTCGACCACGCCGTCGTACATCTGCCGGCGCTCGGCCCGCCAGTCGACGTCGCGCAGCAGCGTCTCGAAGATGGCGTCGGACTGCCGCACCCAGCCGGGCAGCACGTCGACCCAGGCGCCGGCGGTCAGCACATGCCGCTTGAGCCGGCCGGGCAGCGGCTCAAGCTCGGCGGTCGGCCCGGCCATGAGGTCCAGCATCGACGGCTGATAAGAACTCACCCGCGACACTGTACGCCATCCTTCGTACGTGTGTGCCAATCAAGGGTCGGAGACGGGTTCGGCCTTGAGGTAGGCGAGTGCGGCGAGCACTCGCCGGTTGGTGGTGGGGTCGGCGTCCAGTCCGAGCTTGGCGAACACCTCGCCGATGTGGGTCTCCACGGTGCGCTGGGTGATGTGCAGCGCGGCGGCGATGCCCTCGTTGGACCTGCCCTCGGCCATCTGGGTCAGGACGGCACGTTCGCGGGGCGTCAGATGGGTCAGCCGGTCGGAGGCCGGGCGCGGGCGGGCCATCAGCCGGGCGATGATCGTCGGGTCGACGACGCACTCGCCGTCGGCGACCCGGTGCAGGGCGTCCAGCACCGTGGCGATGTCGAAGACGCGTTCCTTCAGCAGATAGCCGATCCCGCCGGGGTAGGACTGCAGGAGGCGCAGGGCGTAGCGGCTTTCGACGTACTGGGAGAGCAGCAGCACCGCCGTCCTCGGGTAACGCTGCCGGATCTCGCCGGCGGCGATCAGGCCCTCGTCGCGATGGGTCGGGGGCATCCGGATGTCGGTGACGGCGACGTCCGGGTCGGTTGTCGCGACGGCGGCGAGCAGGCTCGGCCGGTCGGCTGCCTCGCCGACCACGTCGATGCCGGCATCCTGCAGGAGCCGGACGATTCCGGCCCTGGTCAGCAGGACGTCCTCGGCTACGACGACGCGCACGGCAGGCGTACCTCGATCCGGTCGGCGGTGCGGATCAGGTCGCCGCCGAGCGCCCCGGCGTGGTCCCGCAGACCGACGACCTGCTCCGGTGCCAGGTCGAGCGGACCGCGCAGGACCAGCACCAGGGTGTTGTCCGGCCGCCGGGCGTCGACCCGCACCGGGTCATGCTGGGCGGCGGAGGCGGCGCACTCGGCGACCACGCGATAGGCGACCCGTTCCACGGCCGTGGGCAACCGGTCCTCGGGCACGGCGTCGACCACGAGCCGGCCTTGGTCCTCCAGCTGGGACAGGGCGGCGGCGAGGCCGAGACTCTCGAGCACTCCCGGGTAGATGCCGTGGGCGGTTTCCCGCAGCTCACGACCGGCGGCCGTGGCGTTGTCGATCGCCGGTCCGAGCGCCGCCCCGAGGCGCGGATCGAGGTCGCGAGCGCGGCGCAACGCGTGGGCGAGCATGAGGAGCCGCTGCTGGGCGCCGTCGTGGAGATCTCGCTCGAGGATGCGCCGTTCGGCGTCCGCCCGCTCGACCAGCCGGGTCCGGCTCTCCCGCAGCTCGGCGAGCTGCTTGTGCAGCTCTGCCTGCAGCCGCTCGTTGTCCACGAGCAAACCGGCCGCGGGACCGACGCCGGTCGCGAGTTGCAGCGCGTCCTCCGGGCGGTGCCGGATCTCGGCGATGTCGGCCCCGTCCCGGGCCAGGTGCAGCGTGGCGCGGTCGGCCCGCGCGGCCGGAACGGGGCGCCCGTCCGCCGACACCAGAGCGGGCCCGGCGCCGACGACGTACGCGACGGTCAGGGCCGGATCGTGCAGCGCCTTGGCCAGGTATCCGGCCAGGGCGCCCGGTTCGGGGACGGCGTCGAGGATCGCCGCGACCCGGCGCAGCTCGCGATGCCGCCCGTGCCGGCGAACCGCCTCCGCGAGGACGAGGGCTCCGGCCGTAGCGACGGCAGTTGCGTGCAGCAGGTACCGGGGCAGGGCATTTGCCGGCACGGCGGCCGGCCACAGCCGGACGACGGCCTCGGCCGCGAGCAGCAGGCAGCTCAGCACGGCGAGCACCGACCGCCGGCGCAGCCCCGCACCGACCGCCCCGCCGAGGCACAGCGCCGCCGACAGGCCGAGCGCGAGATCGAGGACGAGCCGGGCCCGGCCGGCATCCGCGACCAGCGCCAGCGGATTGGTGTCGCAACCGATCCGGCACTCGACGTCGGCGAACGGCGACCAGGACAGCAGCCACACCACGGCGAGCATTGCGAGGCCCGCGGCGGTCACCCCGAGGAGGCGGCGCACCGCGGGTGGTTCGAGCCGTTCGGCGGGATGGGTCAGCGCGAGCGCGGTCGCGACCGGCGCCGCGGACAGTGCGAAGACGCCCGCGACCGCTGCCCCGGCGGGCGGCACCAAGGTCGTGTCGACCACGTGGCTCGCGGTGAAGCCGCCGGCGAGGAGCAGGGCCAGCGGACCGGACCGCCGGGGACCGAACCGTTCCGCCCGTACGGCGGCGATCAGCACGACGGCAACCGAGGTCGCACCGGCGGCGAGCAGCCAGGCGGGCGGCCGAGCCACCCCCAGCGGGGCGAACGATCCCCGGGGCAGCGCGAAGACCACGGCGGACGCCGTGACCCCCGCCGCGAGCACACCCGTGGTACGCCGCACGTGCTGAGCATGACATCGCCGGAACCCGCCGCGCCTCGTGGATTTCCACGAGGCGTACGGCCCGAAACCCCGTGCTGCACCGGATCCGTGGTCCTGTCCCGGAACCCTACGGTCGGTGACAATCCAAGAGACGAAGGAGTCCCGATGCGATCGAGGATCCTGCCCACCGCCCTGGCCGCCGCCGCGATTACCGCCGCCGTCGCGCTCTCCGCCTGCACGGCCGAGACCACGACCGACAAGACCGGCGGCGACAGCCCGCCGCTGGTGCTCACGGCCGTGTCCCCGGAGGACGCCGAGAGACCGACCGGCAAACAGCTAGCCGCCTTCGCCGCCGCGATCGACCGCCTCTCGGCTGGGCGGCTGACCCTGAAGGTGACCTATGACATCGGCCCCGACTCGGCGGCGCTCGAGGAGCTACGCACAAAGCGAGCGGCCCTCGGGATCGTGGCGTCGCGTGCCTTCTCGACCGCGGGTGTCGACTCGTTCAAAGCCCTCACGGCTCCGTTTCTCATCCAGAACGATGCCGCCGCCGCGGCGGTCGCGGCCGATCGGGCGATCACCGAACCCGTGCTCGCCGGTGTCTCCGCCGTGGGGCTGACCGGGCTGGGGATCTACCCCGAGACACTGCGGCATCCCTTCGCCACGGGCGCGCCCGTGCTCACCCCCGCCGACCTGCGGGGGAAGAAGCTGCGATCGCTGGAGTCCGAGGAGACGTACGCCGTATTCCGGGCCATGGGCGCTGAGCCGATGTTCGCCGACGGCCCCGATTTCCGCACCGCTCTCCGGTCCGGGGACATCGCCGTCGTCGAGTCGTCGTTCGCGCTCGCCGGCCCGGTCCTCGCCACCCCCGCGGTCGGCACGGGAAACGTCACGTTCTTCCCGCGGATGAACGTGCTCGTCGCGAACGCCGAGGCGATGTCCGGGCTCACGGACCAGCAGCGGGACATCATCCGCAAGGCCGTCGAGGAGGCTCGCGGACCGGCGCAACAGGCGGTGACGCCCGACGCCGAGGCCGCTCAGGTGTTCTGCGCGGATGGCGGGCGCGTCGTCCTCGCGTCCCCGGAGCAGGTGGCGGCACTGCAGCAGGCGGTCAGCCCGTACCTGGATCAGCTCTCCGCGGAGCCGGTCACGGCCGAGGCGCTCCAAGCGATCAAGAAGGCGGTGGCTGCGACCCCGGCCACCGCCCCGGTCGCCGCCTGCGAGGCCGGGAAGGTCGCGTCCCGACCGCAGCGGCTCGAACCTTGGCCGGCCAGCACTGCTGCCACGCCGCTCGACGGCAAGTACCGGGTGGAAGTGACCGATGAGATGCTGGCCGCGGCCGGTGCGGCGCGGAGCAACTGGGCCGAGAACCACGGCACGTACACCTGGACCATCTCCGGCGGCCAGATGGCCCTCGAGCAGGTGGCCCCCAACCCGATCAAGAACGCCAGCTTGTCCTTCGCGTTCGTCGTGCGCGGGAACAAGGTCATGGTCATGGACCCGGGCAGTGGTACGCCGCAGGCGCGGGACGTCCTGTTCATCGGCACCTGGCACCGCGCCGCCGACGGATCGCTGACATTCACCGACCGGATCCCCGGGCTCAACGCCGAACCGGTGGACCAGGCGGTCTGGTTCACCAGCCCGTTCACGCCGCTGAAGTGACATCGGCCGGCGACGCCCGGCCGGGGAGAGAACCGCGCAACGTGGTCCCGCCCCCGGCCGGGCTTTCGACTGTGAGCGAGCCGCCGGCCAGCGACAACCGGTCGGCGAGCCCGCGTAGGCCGGTGCCGGCGGCGAGGTCCGCGCCG
>Ga0307515_10002731_pt1 | contig 37750 bp, 33 predicted proteins | sample 17_EM_MG_FD_194513 | JGI IMG/M metagenome (GOLD analysis project Ga0307515, IMG submission 194513) | Populus trichocarpa ectomycorrhiza microbial communities from riparian zone in the Pacific Northwest, United States - 17_EM | ecosystem: Host-associated > Plants > Roots > Unclassified | place... | reverse complement strand
ACGACATGGAGATGAAGAGAGAGGCGGAGGAAAAGAAGTTGCACAGAATGGCCAAGGTCCACGACTTTTTGGAGATGTGGCAGGGTAGCCAAACCCTACGAGCTACACAGAAGGAATCTTGCGCTCAAAACAAACAGATGACTGCTGTAGGTTACATTTCAGATACCGAAGAGATTGTCAAAGCATCCTGGTCAAACTTTCATCGTGATGGTGCGGCTGCATTTAAATTGTCGGAAAAATCACCTGTGCCACCAGCTTTGTCTGCAAGGGACCTCCCTGGAGGACGAACCCAAGTATTGAATGTCCGCCGAATCACGCGAATCGACCGCCATCCTGCCAAAAGTGATGAGGATAGCTCACCTGAAAGCATTTCAGACACCGAAAATTGGCTTAACTGGAATGGGGACTTGGATAATCCAAACGACAGCGATGATGACTGGGAGGTGGACAATGAATCAGATATGGAACTGGACAACGGCAGTGAGGTTTCAGAAACTCTGGAGGTGCGGAATGTGAGTGCGGCACCGAATGTTCCTGCACTGATTCGGCCTATATCACAATCAAAGATGAAGGTTGAAAAGGCATTAGTGACAGTCAATATAATGGAAACGAGGAGGAATAAGGGGATCAAGAAAATGTAGGACAGAATGCGTCAATGTATTATCACCAAGTTCATTATGTAGTTTGAGGACGAATTTTATTTAGAGAATTGTTATGGAAGAATGTTGACCAGTCACGAGAGAATATTCATTAACAAACAAACCTGTAGCAGCCAATATGCACCATTTGGCATAACATATAAATTTTAACCGGATGAGAGCGACCACTGCTGGAATATTACTGGGCTCGGCTTTGCCATAGAGCCAAGTCCTAATCATGCTGAAAGGCATCCACAAAGTTCAAATATTTAAGATTGCAATTATTAATGGCAGCAGATCTTGATTTCACCGTACATTAAAATGAGCGTCAACGGAGCATCAACGATTTTCAGTCTTGTAAGTACGGTAATTGAATTGTGACATGGCCGGAACTATCCATACCGTGCATACTGACGGGCTTTCTTGGCAAAAGAGTAAACGACACGATCACTGCCCACTTCTGAAAATGAGCTTCAACGGAGCGTCAACGATTTTTGGCTGTGCATCTTAGGTAACCTACGTGCCGATTGGTTGCAGCCATTCATAAACGAAGTATTGGCTGCCTTCCAAATCAAAAATAATAGTATCAGGCTCCCTGCCCCATCCTGACAATGAGCGTCAACGGAGTGTCAACGATTTTCAGACTTGTAAGTACGGTAATTGAATGGTGACGTGGTCGGAACTATCCATAACGAGCATAATGGCGGCCATTCTTGGCAAGAGAGTAAAGCACAAGATCACTGCCCCATTCTGAAAATGAGCTCCAACGGAGCGTCAACGATTTGTGGTTGTGCATTTTGGGTAATCTAAGTGCCGATTGGTTGCAGCCATTCATAAACGAAGTATTGGCTGCCTTCCAAATCAAACATAATAGTATCAGGCTCCCTGCACCATCCTGAAAATGAGCGTCAATGGAGCGTCAACGATTTTTAGTCATGTAAGTATGGTAATTGAAGAGTGACCTGGTCACTGCTATTCATAACCGATGTAATGGCAGCCTTCCTTGGCAAAACAAAGTGACGTTTGGTTGCAGCCATTCATAAACGAGGTATTGTCCCATCCTGAAAATGAGCATCAATGGAGTGTCAAGGATTATTGGTGCTGGATCTTGGGTAATCTAAGTGTAACAATGTGGTAACAATTCATAGACGAAGTCGTGGCAGCCTTTTCAATTAAAATAACGCATGACACATATGTTACCCCGTCATGAAACTGAGCATCAACGGAGCGTCAACAATATTTGATCTTGCATATTGGGTAATCAAGGCTTTCTGTGCATATGTGCGCCCATAACAGAACTATTCATTTCCTCTCTAGCCAAAAATGCAACGGGTAGAAGGCAAAACAGGTATTCTAAAATAATCAATGTCGCAGATTGCCAAACATCCAAAAAGAGATCATTGGCTGTCAAATACCTAATTTTAATAATGTTCAATTATGCAACTGCAAAAACAAGAACATTATATAAATCTACAGATTGACCCACTGGGCGACCCGCTGACAACCTGCCCAATCCAGACGGGTTGGGAGATTTGCATCGAACCGTACCCGAATTGAGAGTTCGGGTGGGTTGCGAACCCGGACCACCAATTTGGCAACGGTTCGGTTCTGACCCGGACCCGGACCCGCAGTGACGGTCTGGAACCGTTGCTAACACTAGCGCCACTCTACTCCATGCCAGTTCATTCAACCTCTCACTCTGCAGACTTTAGTGCTGGCACTCACAGCTATTCATTGTGCCCAGTCCAAATATGCTGGTGGATGGCAGGCAGCCATTATGCGATCTCAGAATGAATATCAAGGAGCATTTTCCGCATTCTATATGATAAATTCTACTTTGGAAAGCCACTGCACTCATCAGTCACACCTTGGTGGGCTGTTTCATACCACCCCCTGTAGCACAACTCACCTAGAATGGGTGCACGTCAATCCCCCGGTGGTGCTTTTCAGACAAGATCCATCCTCTATACTTTCATTATGCTCACGAATCCTCCTCTTTTGGTGCTCCTTATCATGGATTGGAGCTACTCATTCCCCTGTGTCTGGATTGGAACTCCTGTATGTGTTTCTGAACTCCATACCCCCCCCCCCCCGTTTGGAGCTCCCAAATTTTGTACTGTGCTATATACCCCCCCTTCTGCTTGACCTCTGCAAGAATGGGTGCTAATTCACTCAGATAGGTGCATCTCAATCTCCGTCGGCACTGCTCAGCCTAGAATTGTGCTCTTCTTCTTCATTCTGCACTCCCTCGACACGTTTTGTGTACTCCTCTTTTTCAAACAGCACTCCCCCTGTGGCACTGCTCTTTTCCTAATAGTTGCTCCCCTTGTTCATCTTAATATGTTGTATTGCCTTTCAAATCCCACTTTGATTCACTGCTAGGTCAGATGGCGGTATGCCATTGTTGCAACTCACATATCGAGTCAACTAACAGTCGAACTCTATTACTTCCACTAGCCTGGTATGAATCATCAGCACATACAGGGAATACCTCCAGCTTATTTGCAGTGTTGTTGATTTTGATGTTTCTGCTTTCGTTGGCCCTGGTGAGAGGGGAGAAGTAGTGGATGACATAGACACCATGGTCTATGGATATCTTTTAATCACTTAGTCAGGTTGATGTGTCAGGGCACCTGCATGTATGTTTGAATCACTGGCATTTATCTTTAGTTCCTTAATGTAGCGTCGCAACAGGTAGAATGTTGAAGAACATGTCAGCTAGTATGAGTACGAGTTAGAAGCGATAGAGACTAATAATCCATGCATCATATTGGCTGATGAGGGTATTCCATGCTCGCATATTTCCGGAGAGTGTGAGATAACGCCGGCAGTCCTCCCAATCGATATCAATCAGAATGTCGACATCTCTCAGCGACTGTTTGAGATTTCTCGGTTGGCTTGGTGGTACTCCCAGATGATCCCACAGCTCTCTCCGGTGCTCCATCATGTACCAAACCTGATCGTATTCACCCCAGAGCGATGCGTGTAACGGTCATCAGGTATCTTTGTTTCTTCGAATGCTAGCTGGAATTTCCTTTCAATGTCTCATTCTCTCCCGAAATTGATGGTTCTAAGTTGACACTCCACATCCTCTCACACCCTCCAGGATACTCCCAGTAACCACAATACATTTTGCTAATATCAGGTATGTGGTATTGTCCATCAATTGGTATGAACCTCACCATAACCTGATTCTCCTTATTGGGCACAGATCTCCTGGGCTGCATTCCCAGTATAATAGTAGTATACATTCATCAGGGTTTGTCATTGCAAACGACTGTATGTTTCCCAACTGGTTGGTACTACAAGCTACCCTCTTAGTGGAACAGGCAAACAGGGAAACTCCACATTAGCAACAGTGCACATCGACTATAGGCTGCACTACATGCACACACACAGACTTGCAGTTCATAACAACATTGCAGTTAAAACCTACATAACACCTAGTCTATAGTCATCTATAGTCGATTCATAGAGATGTACGTGTGGGCCAGAACTATATACAGCTGCCTGCCTGTGATGGACCAATGTCTGTCTTTACTATCTGCAGCCTTCACCGTTATAGCGGCACTGTACACAGTATCCCTGGATGTCAACCTGAGAGCCTGCTGGTGATTGAAAGCCTTCTCTAGAGCCTGCTTTATAGCCTGTTGGATAGATGGCTTGATAGCCTGCTGGATAGCCTGCTTGAGAGAGCGGCGCTTAGGGAGGAGTAGTGTGTTCCATGGAAACCTGATGGCCGATGGCAAGCTCTGAGTTTGTGGAAGTGTTGGCTAATAGAAGGCTCTAAGTCTGGGGAAGTTTTGATGCTAACATTGACATAGCCAACCTACTTGCCTAACTGCTTCTAGTACTGTGATCACCATGACCAACACCATAACGATCGGCATCATCACCATCGCTGTCATTGCCATCAGATTCTAACCAAATACACATACATATGGCTGCAATTGGTTGGAAGTGGGTACCAGATTCTGCTGAACAATCTCAGTTGGAGGTCTGCTCCCCCCCAGATCCAATTGTCCACATTTCTTGGAGCATGTATGGCTGGACTTGCCAACACCATGACCATGAGGCATTGTGAGATCTCGTTGTGGCGGCCATTCTAATTATACAGGGTCAGAGAGTACCTGAGAGAGTCTTGAGAGCTTACTGGGGACCATGTGGTCAAGCAGGCTGGGAGTATGCAATCGAGTGCGATTGGGAGTGTTCTTGACACAATCCTTGGCAGTGTACTTGACAGTATCTTGGGAGCGGACTGTGTAGTGGAAGTCATGTAAGGTGGGAGTGTATATTCGAGTGCAATTGTGAGTGTCCTTGAGAACATGCTTGGGGGAGTGCGTGAAATTGTCTTCGGAGCTTGCTGGGGAGTGTATAATGAATTGCATTTTGCAGTTTGGTTGCATATAGCAGAGTGTATAGAATCGACCACACATAGTAGCATATATATCGTAGTAATCTAGTCAACACGCAGGTCCGTGTAATCTCATAGTACGACAGATCAAAGATGCTATGAATTCCCATCCCAGAAGAAACATCTCTATGAGTTACACGTTATGTGAGGTTTTTTCCCTGGGTACCTCACACTGGGTTAGCTCTGGAGGTGGTAAACCCTGTGCCAACGCCATGTATCCTGGGCCAATATAGAATTGGAAGAGAAAATTATGAAAATGCAAGAGTACAACTGAAATGTCCAAACTGCTTCCATATCCTCAGTATCTCCACTTCTGCACTCTGTGCCTCTACTTCTGTGGCCTATTGGAATGCTCTAGGTCAAATTCTTCAACTAAATAACATCAGCAAAATGTAAAATGTTTTGGAAGTAACAACTGAACAACTCAGCACTCTGCACGGCCACACCGATCTTTCAAGGTGCTGCCCGATGTTCGCAGATAGGATGGATGCAAAATGATATACGCTGAGGTGCTCTGAGGCTACCTCTCTGGTGCTCCTCAATGCTTTGGATATTGAAGGCCAGAATACAGGAATATTCTGAAGAGTGAGTAGTTGTCTTCAAAATGCTACACAATTGAAAAATTGGATGGGCAAATTTTTGAGCTTTTGGGACTGTAGGCTGTGACCCTGAGACTATTCAGTTGAACCTCAAACCTAGAGCTGTACTCTCTGGGATGAATTATTGTAATGTCAATATCAAATAGTACAATTCGAAAAACTCTCTTCCTCCTGCCTACATTGGTTCAGGCATTCTGATCAATATCCAGTCCTGTACGTACCTAAATGTGAGTGAGCATTTACAAGCCATACAGTATCTTCTCTATCCAATGCAGCATTCTCTCTGACCCAATGTGCTGGTCCAACAATGGCTCTGATGAGTACAATATCCACCTAATTTGTCTGTGTGACAACCTGCATAAACCCAACTGTACAATCAACCCAGCCAAGCGGATCATGGTACAATGTTGGAATCACCACGACACATTCTCCAACTGGAGGGTATAATACCAATTGTTCAGTATACATGCTTCTCTTCGAAAAGATCAATTTCATTTTTCCAGTGGGCAGGCAGTCTTCAAATTGCTCAATTTGATTCAGTTGATTCCAGCTAAAGTATAAAACAGGGAAAGAAAGCACTTGGCCTTGGAAGGTATCGTCAAAATGATTGTCTTCACATTCTGCATATTCGACACAGATGTGCTGAGATTCAGGCATGATTCCTTGATTGGCATTGGTATACTGTACGTTGCAATTATGGCCTAGACACTCAACAGATGTTGTTCTGTGCAATGATTGACAGTAGTACAACTGCCCATTATGAAGTTTAATTAGTATGCAGTCGCTATGTACATTGTAATCATATCTGAACACCAGTCCACATGCTACGTGTCCCCAGTGGTGGTTCATTTGTTGATGGAATAGCTATCCAAAGGGGGGAATTCCGAAATCTACTGATGCGTCTCTGAGGGAAGTTAATTCGATACTTCTGCACACTCCATGGACATGCATTTTACTCAAATGATGTACATGTTGTGATACTGGATGGAAAAACAGCTCTTCCTGACAATACAGATGGTGTAAAAGATGGGCTCTAGTTGTATTTCGCCATGTATTAGTACAGGACAGTAGGTTGAATATTTTTGCACAGTCAATATAGGACCAGCCTAGGAGGGCAAGAACCAAATGTATCTTCGCCACATACTGTAAACCTATACACCAGTTATTATGCTTGCACTTGTGTCGAATGTAATCGACTTTGTTTGAAAACGAATATGCCTTTTGCGCATTGCTAAGATGTAGCCATTCAGAAATATCTACAGTGAAACTGTTTCCTGAACCCAATCGCCAAATTGACTCTGATATTTGGGTCCCAAGATGTATCTGAGGATGTCCGAAATGTATTGTGTGCTGTTCAATGGTTTTCTGGAGTTCTTGAACACAGAATTTCTCTGAACAAGATTCAAATTCAACCAAGGGGAAGGAGAATATGTTGTGGAACCACATCTGCTTGTTGGAAATGATGTTATAAATCTCTCTCACCAGCTAATTCATAACATTGTGCATATCAGCAATTCTCTACATCGTGGCATCAGTTGCAGCATCACATCGACAGATCTTATATTGCACACTGTGATCAGGAGTCATGTTTGCTGCCCTGTAAACTGCTACTTCTGCAGCAGTCTTCATTGGTGGAATTCATTTGGCAAATATGCCTCTAAGACTTGTTGCCTTAGTCCAGACTTCCTGCAATGGTTTTCACTCATAATATTGGAATAATCTATTCCCAAACTTGTGTTTAACAGTAGTCACCCAATTGATTTCGCCTTCCAATTGCTATTTGCCTGCTGTCGATCAGCAACTGAGCATTTTGTTGCTACTTGTCAGGCTCAATTCAGATGTATCTGGAGTTGCCTACATATTGGTATAGTTACCTCTTCAGCCATGTAGACCAGGACCTCCATTGCAGCACAAATTTGTTGCATCTGTTGTTCTCTCATCTGATGGGAGTCTCTTCCAACTGTTCCTTCAGTTTGGCCATTGCACACTGTGACATTTTCTGTGTTTGACATGCACCATGCATCTGGAAACACTGCTTGAGTACATGGTCTCGTGCTTTGAGGGATAGATCAGAGTGATTTTGTTGGCTAACCAGTCGAGAGTATCCACTTAATGCCAGCACTGCCACCATTACTAGTTCATTAGCAGCTGTTTCTGCAACACGATTCGTGTCATCATCTGAGCTGACAAGAAATGGAGTGAAAGTCACTCCTTGTGTTCTAATCCCACCCCGAATGTATTGGCTTTGCCAGGTGCAGCTTTTCAATGAATCGAATGGTTCAGTGAAATTCTCCAAGCCAGGATACCATGAAACATGTGTAAATTGATTGTGTAATTGATCATTGACATTTTGAAGATTCTGGTAGTTGAGCAGCCAGTGCAATTTGTCCTTCACACATCCCAGAAGCAGCTGAGTCAATTCATCAGGCCACCAAAGCCAATACGCATCACAAAGGATGTTCTGCCAGAGCAGGTTGAAGTTTCGGTGAACACATAAAGTGCGCAGAGCATCCATTTGAGTTTCCTGCAGAGGCTCAGAGTAAATATGACAATCTTGTAAGTGATCGAGCAGTTCAAAAGTTGAATGCCCTATTGCTACACCTTTAAGAATTTCACAGATGGGGCGTGAGCCCTATGCGACCTGAGTACCCATCGCTTGCTTCAGATTTTCGCCTACCCAGGCAGCCAAATGAATGTAACATTGTCTCTGGAATCCATCAGCACATTCCCATTTCAAGCTGGGACCAGGTATGTCATTATTCCTAAGTGGGCACAGCACAGTTCCGACTCAGTTATGCCATGTCTCATAAGTATTTCTGCCAAATTCTGAGAGACATTGGTTCAACCCAGGAAAATCCAGACAAGGTATTTTGGTGAGCGATGCATGTGTTTTAGACTATTACCAATTGTGTGATACAGTGGCCAGGCAGGCTGATCACCTCAACAATTATTCAAGTGAGTCTTGCCGAATACATACATAACTGCTACAATCATCGCTCCACCAGTAAGTGGATGGTGCACCGCTCAGCATAAAGCACCAGTGGTGGTCTAGCTGTCCATGGGCTGGCATGCGGAGTTACAGAGGCATACCGGTTCAGAATTGAGGTGCGCCTGAAATTTGAGCACTGCCAAAACGACCTGTATTCATTTGAAACTATCTTTGCAGAACTATGTTTCAATGATATGTGAATCAACTTCAATCAAACTAACATTGCAGAGCCTGAAATTGAGTTCAGAGAGGAGCTTTCCCTAGGCCTCTACTAATTGAAATAATTTGCTTTTGAAGTTGTCTAGTCCACACCTCAAATGTTGATGGATCTACAAATTCTTTTGCTGGCAAAATAATTGAGCTTGTTGAATGAGGTTTGCAGACCGAACTGGATGCCATAGATTCCCTAGTTCTGATTTCTTGAAATGCTTGTTGTACAATGCAGTCTCTTCGCCACACACATTCCCAGCCAGATTTTCCACTCCAACTACCCGCATCTAAGCCATTGTCTTTGAAGGACGAGGGGTACATGTCAGATTAGGCTGCATGGGGTGACTTGTTTCTTCGTCAGGAGTATCTTCAGGTGGTGGTGCACCCAGTATGTTGTCCATTGGGAGATCGTTAGTTGACTAGGTCATCGATGGGCATTCAGCTGCACTTACTGAAGTTGAACCATGATGGCTCGAATCCATCCCAGCCATTAGATTATAATTTCCTGCTGTGTAACATCTCTTTATTCATTTATATCAGGTGATAATGTTGAAAGTGAACCTCAAATTGGTTCTCATCATATAATTTCTTTTTGCAGATACTTCAGTTAACATGATCCTGGTGAGTATTGACCTCATTGGGGAGAATGTCAGTCTAAACACTTTCAGAGTATTCTCCATGATGCTTCAGAGGGTGTGTTAGAGCCTTAGGGATGTTGGGTTCGAAGTGATCCGATGCAGGTTAGTGTATCACTTTCACAGCCGCATCTCACAACGCTAACTATGGTGGAGAAGTAAATGACAGTCACCTCAAACACCATTTTCTCAACAATCTAGGATAAATATATCACATCACACAAAATTATCATGCAATAATATCATCGCAGCATTGTAAATCACACCGATGGTTGAGCCTCTTCCCCCCACTGAAAATGATGCTAGATTGCCTTATTAAGATGAATAAGTGGGTTTCCTAGCCGGCTGTATACCCAGTCAATAATTATCGACAACTGATAGACTGGTAGGATAGTGATGTCAGTCAGCATCCTCGACTGGAGGGTGTATTGTGAGGAGAGCAACAATGATTAAACAAAGAGCTCAATGGGAAGTGATCATTGTTGCTACCAGAATCGCAGGCCTTCAATTGAATGAAGTTGCAGCTTGTACATACACTATTTATGTGTAATATCCCTAGTTGTGCTTACCTGTATTCTAGATCCAGTTCTTGTGGGGCTCCTGGAGATATGATATCATATCCCTTCCATCATCTGTATAGTCATTGAACTGTATGTAGGTGAGCATCTATTCAAGATTGTTGTATATCAATCCAAGCATATAATAAAGCAGGGTTTGTTGGGTCCAATTAAAGTTACTTTCTATCAGCCGGGTTTCATAGATCAAAGGTAAGGTGAAATACTATTGTTCATGACAAAATAATGGGATATAAAAGGCCATCACTCTATCAAAGGTTACTGTGTATTACAATATACTCAACAATTCTCCGATGTATTCTACATTATATGTTACACCAATTTTGAAATACCAACATGTATTCCCAAGAACATAACAATGAACGGATATCCTCCGAAGACGGCAAATATGGCTCCACTGGATGGTCTATGTGTTTCGCAAAGACACCCTGATGAGAATTTGCCGGCATCTGGTAATATTTCTTAAACCGCCTCTAGCACAGACAGTCCATTTGGGAAACACCCCAATCAATAATATCCGCCATATGAGTATGGCTACCTGTCCACACAGCAGCCATTTCCTAATGGTCCTCAGCATTACCAGCATTCTCCATTCAACATGACACCTAGTTTGCAATGAAGCACCAGTGCTACCCAAGGACTTTCAATATTATGGGCCATGATGGCTAGCTTATGAACTCCACTAAGGTGGTTATGACAGATCTCAAATGTTCCCCCCTGGGCAGTTTTCAGCAAAAGGGCCATTATCTCCAGGTGCACTGGGTGTGCCCCCAGCACCTCTGGGAATCAATACAGTGATTCAGCCAACATCTTCCAACTCATCACCACCAGGACTTCCCTCTGGCACACCAGGAAGACTTCCCATTATGATTCCAATTCAATGGTTCCAGCCAGCAGCAGAACTGTTGAAAAATAATATAGCAGAGATTACAGATTTCCCTACATCACTGGAGATTTCCTGCAAGAAATTAGATGTAGATGATGTGAGTGACAATTCATCGGACTCCAGTGGTGTAGAGTGTAATGCCCCATTCACCTTGAAGCATAACAAATTCTCCTTGAAGCAATTTGCCAAGAGGATGGGGCTACCCAACTACAGTCTGATCAACAACTGGAAGAAAGTAAGGGAGACTGGCTTTCTAGAGACAAAGCATCTTGATATAATCTGGGGGCAAAACTGCATGAATCAGCTTCAAGATGAACCCTTGCACTGGGTGACCGCAATTGAAGATTCTTGGGCAACATTCAAGAAATGGCTACCCTTGGAGTATTTCAATCTGACAGAATGGATTCAGAGACAGTGGGTCGAGATGTATTTGAAAACCTGTACAAGCAATATTCGGTGATTGAGGACAAAGGGAAGGTGAGGGAGCTAGCAACTGCCAATCAATTTGAATGTTCATATGGGTGTCATGGTGAGAAGTAACCTCCCAGAATCGTGAAATATAACATTCATGGTTGTGATTCTCTGGGTACTGAACAGCAAGGTAAACATGATGTTCCCCAACCAACACCGAGCCTTGTATCCAGATGTGCAGCACTGGAAGGAGCTGATTGATTTCAGCGACAAAAATGGAGGCCCCAAAGAGCCCGATATTCTGACATCAATGATCAAGAGAACCTTGAAGTAGGATGAATTGGAAGATGAGTATATGCGATTATACTCACATGGGCAAATGATAATTGTCCCCATTTATGGGTACATTTCATTCAACTGTTGCCTTTCACATACTTTCCAGTTGAAACTGGGACACAATTGGAACATATTTTTGGTAGAAATAAAGATCACAGCAGCGGAGGAGAGTGTAATTAGTCCGGCAATGGTAATTCCTACTAGCCATGATAAGGCTAAATATACCCAACTGTTAATCATTATACATTGACTTGGGAAGGTTCTGAAGAGGGTGGAAGATGGGAGAGAGCGGAGGATAGTGGGCTAGAGAACGGTACTTGCATTAATGAGAGTTCTAATTGAATGAATAGAATTGAGTATGTTCCACACATATATATGTGTTCAAATGCTTCCATGTGTGTAAAGGAAATACCAAAAATGATGATGAATTTCAGGAGTGCTGGTGTATGAGCCCATCTGCCCAGGTTACATCAGCACAACTGAAAAAGAACATTCAGAATGCAAAGAAAACTGAGAAAGGTGCAAACGAGGTTGAGGAGCAAGTGGAGGATGATGAGGAGGTCCTCCATCCAGATAATGGCACTGATGTATCAAGTACTCATCTCAACACAATGAACATCCAATTTGAACATGAGTGACTTGAATAGTCAGTCAGGCTTCTGAATGCCTATCTGATTTCTAAATTGAAAGCTGAATGAGTCCTTGGCAAAAATGAATCACTTCCAGGCCAGCCTGAAACCGAGTATCTGCCATACCAAGTTTAGGTGACATGGTTCATTGTGTGGAAATGGATTTGAGATTCAGATACGCCAAGAGCACTGGGGACAGCTGGAATGGACTTTGGGAAGATATTTACCTTGATGGTAGCAGCTACAATATGCGCATTGATAATGAAGAAGGTTCATACAGGGTTGCCACAGTCAATTCTGGGCGGGAATATTCCTGACAAATGAGTGAACATGGCTCAGAACAAACATCCCGTGATTATTGGTGAAGGATGAGTGTGGAAACCATTGCAGAGACTGAATTGAGTGCCTCACCACCTGTTAGAGATGTAGACATCTCTACCTCAGGGGTATCCAGCACTTCCTTCAGCCCTAGACCTGATCCTAGTGGTCACAATACCCAGAGGGGCAGATACATGCAAAAGTGTGATGGACATGTTGACCAATGGGACAGATTTCAAGCTTGTAAACTTGTTGGATGTGGAAAATGTGAATCTCTCCCATGAGGATCTGGACACCAGCATTGACTAGCTGGAAAACAGATTCAATATCCACCTTGTTTCACATGATACATTAATATCCAGTGTAAAACAAACAAGCAATAGCCAATTTTCATACTGCTCATGAGGTTTTGGTATTTTTGGTGAGTCTCATTGGTACAAGACGAAAAACAGTGTTGCCCGGCAAACTGCAACGAAAGTGGAAATTGCATTCAAACTTCTAGTCAGAGCTACGCCAGAATTTGAATCTTACTTTCACTCGTGTTATCAGACAATGTGGCTGTTTACAGGTGTGACTGAAGATCTAGATAATGATACTTTGATGGAAATGCACGGCACAGAGGCACTGTATTCTGTGGTGAAGAGTTTGATGCATCTTATCTGCACAGAGGATAATCATGCTCAACAGGATGCAGTTCACCAAATGATATATTATGCAGAGCCTTGGACAATCAGCTGATAGTCGGAATTGAAATTTGCAAAGACATAATTAATCAGTCATACATGGAAGGAGAATCCACACCTCGTTGCTCTCTAGTAGACAGAGACAGAGCAAGCAAAACTGAAGGCCCTTATTGAAAAATATACCTCACAAGGTGCCTTAGAAGCATGTAGGGTTGTGCAATGTCGGCTAGCATGACATTTGTTAGAGTTTGGAGACACTGAGGATTGCGATGACATTTTGGACCAATAGTATTGCTTATTGCCACTCGATCTCTGGATGGACACTCTGATTTTCTGAGGGCTGAGTGAGACATTTTGGCCAATGCTCGTCAACGAACCTGCGGAATATCCTGAACTTGATCAAGACAACACTTCAAGTGATATGCTCCTGCACAAACAAGAGAGAAATGAAAATGCTCTCCCTGGTGCACCTCCACCCCAACAGGTGGTACACTTTGGCACTTACCTTGGCCAGGTGTGTCATTTGAAGTGGTGGCTGATCAAGTACATTGCAGATTATGTGGATATATTCCTCAGGTATGCACAAATTGGCGATGACAAACACTCAGCATTCGAACTCAAATTCCACAATTCACCAAATCAATCAGTTTTCATTACTCTCTCCTGAGTGGGTGGGACTAATCACTCTCATTCCACTGCAAACCATGTGGTAATAACACAGATGCTCTGGATACTCAATAAGCGGTGCCAGGCATTTGCACAAGTTGTCCTGCAGGGGCAAAACAGAATACCACACATGCTTACAGAATATAGATCCTGGTGGTTATGAATACCATGCAAGTGATCTCCACCAATATTCTGGAGGGGCATAAATCACATTCCTGCACTGCTTGCTGAGTAGACCATATATCTCGACGTTGATGATATACCAGATTCTGGAGTGTTGTGAAGATGATACAAAGCTACTGACAGCGACTGGATACATGTTGCAGTCAGATGAAAAATCGTGTTAGATGATTAGGACGGCAAAATCACAGTATGCCTCTATACACATCCAACCAACCTATTCTTCTCAACTCATATAATTACTAAATAAGGTTATTTGGAAGGCACAATGAGCTGCATAAATAAAGCATGTCTCTGAGACTTTTTGATGTAATTCAATGTTCTAATGTAGCAATGGTTGTTTCCTACATCAGAATTGGGTAGAGTGGGTTTTCATTGGCATTCTTGATTAGTATTAATGACAAATATGGGATAAAGTACATTAAATAGCACTCGTTTTGTGATGTGGCCAGTGCACCAGTCAAATGGACAAGAGCAGGGGTCAATATTGTTTTTCTGGTACTGATTGACTGGTGCAACACCTGCAGCTAAGATTTCAATTTCCAGGCTCCCCTCATCTCAATATAACATCTTTCAAATATGATTTATGATTCTGTAAAACGTTTGAAATGATTCATCCATTGCTACATTGCGGTGAACCAGAAACCTGATGCCACATACAAATTTCGAAATCAAAAGTCAACAAACAGCCTGATTCAACTACTTTCTGGCGCACCACAAATTACTGGATATGTCTTGAGTCTTGTGTCTCGTTAGGACAGATTGAGTACTTCATATTCGCAAATCCCATTTGGTAATGAAGATTGTCTAGGTAATATTGAGTACCTGTATCAAAATAGGTGACATGGCTCATGTATGAGTGGCATATCTAAAGCTTTCGCTGGCCAGTGGTAGTAAGTCAGGCACAACTCAGTTATGCATCCCAGAGTGTCGAATGATGAGATATGGCTCAGATATTCATCACTCAGCTGCAGCTGTTGTTGCTGCATATTTCATTTTCACTGATTCAAGTTCTGGTACACTGTCAATCTGCCATCCTGTCATGAATGATGTTCTAGAATATCAGTGAAGCCAATATTCACAAGCTTCAAATCATGTTGGACATAGTATTCCAGCCCAGACATGCCTCAGAGCGACAAATCAGCCACTGAAGTTCATGACATCTAGTACATAGTACAATATATGTTTTCATTTGCTTCATTCTCATGCATGATTTCTTTGACTTTGAATCAGTTGAAGCAGTACACACAGAGTGTCATCTAGCAAGACACTTTACAGTTAGATGTATGTGGCTCATGCCACTCAGTCTCTGCAAATATATGAATCTATTCTTCATCCATATGTGAAGGCTGGTGCCAAAATGGCTTGAATGTTAAGCACTCTGTCAACTGTCTGTTGAAGGAAGGTAGCCACCACACACCAAACCATTGCTGTACAGCCCTGGCCCAATAGTAACCTTACTTAACTCACAATTGACTAAGCGGTACGTTTGTTCCTACGCATCCAAACCCTAAAATTGCTATTATCAGACTCAGTTCCATCAACACAGCTGTAGATTGGGAGAGAATCTCAAATGACAGAATCTGCTCAGCAACTCTGCAGATGACCAGCACCTCCCGCTCACCCCATATAATGCAATTACCGCAATAGATCCAATTTTTCAATTCTTCAAGTGCAGACCTAACTAGATTCTCACTAAATGTATACAGGGAGGCCTAAACCCAGATTTGGAAATAGATTTTGGGTACTTATTCGTCATCAAAAGAGTTCGAGGAGAGATATTAATGAAACCTCCAGTTGTGTAAAGCCAGCTTGGACACATGCAGTTATCTGTCAGGGTATGGCGACCATGCAATTCCGGTATCTCCAATGAATTCAGCATGACCATTCAAATCTCAGTGCTCATCAATTCCCCAGAACTGCATGGAATTATCCCTTTGTCCCATGTGACATGACATCTCACTATGCATTCATACCAGTGTATATAGCTTTCAACCCGAACATTGATTTTAAGTCAACATTGTTCCAGTTGAGATTCATAATGAATTTGTGATTTATCAGTGTGCGACTTCCTAGATATTAAACACAAAATCAGAATGTAAGTGAGTATTCATGACCCATTTGTTAGCAATCTTGGCGTTGAAGAGTGCTTGAATCAATATGATTACCCCTGAATCATCATCATACATTACTATTCTTTCTCTGCACTTGTATTTCTCCTTTGTGTACCCAAACTCTCTCCCTCTCCCTTCTTCAATATGTTCAATATTTCAGTTATGCTATTCTGCAGTCACAGTACAGAAACATGCGTGAAAATTAACTTAACCTTACGATAGTACCTTATAGACCACTAACATAGCTGCAGTATCCTGATACCACAGAAGATCAAGAAAATACATGTGTCCTTTGAGCAAATATACCCCATCTTGCGGTTCAGATTTCTCGCCTGTTTATAGCAAACTCAGTATATACCCTTTAACCCCACTGTGACTAACAAGGTCCCAAATCTATCGAGTTCCACTAATCCTCAATGCTGCAACACATTCTATGGCATGAGGGCACCTCAAATGCTGGGGCTTTCACACATAATTACTATGTTTGAAGGAGCCATATGCAGAGGCACTCATTCTCATTCATGTTCTCAGTGCTCCATTTGGCCAGCCCCAGGGGTTGGTGAATGTTACAACCTTGTTCATGTGGTGAGTTCTTCAAGTACATCTGGCTCGTTTCTATGTTGGTTTGCTTAAACCAACCTTGAATTCTTTCATCCATATCTTTGTTGATTGCTGTGCTAACATTCATTTTCAGCAATAGGACACCATCTATTCCAGTGTACCTGGTACATCATAAATCACAACACTGGACTTGCCATCCTCATCATTAATATGAACCATTGAAGTCCTCTCTCCTGATCTAGTTCCAAGCATACCTCAAATTGTATCCTCGTTGTCTTTGTGCAACTTCTTCCACCATTTCTCCTGTTACTCAATTGCACATAATCTTATATTTCATGATTATACACTATCTGTCGCTTCTACACTCCCCAAACATCAATCTTCAATTTCATCAACTTGGAACCGAGGTCCAGGTCCATGAGGAGTCACCATTCACAGCAGATTCAAGGAGCACACCTTGAGAGAGCATTTGCGTTCGCATGAAGGAAATCAGCAAATCTTCATAGTCGATCGAATGTTCAGCTTTCAACCAGCTCTCTGCATTTGGACATGGTTTCGCAGGTGACTAATGTCTCCAATTTCATTAATGAAGCAGGATGATGTGACCAATCAGTAGGTGATCGACCATCGGACAAGGGAGTCCACCAAACAATCCCACTTATAACCTCAGATTGAAGAAGCATTTTTGGATCACCAATAAGAGGTCCTAATTTGAAGCCTGTCACACCGAGTCAAAACATTATAAACTACAAGAGTTCCACTGCCAAAGAAACATAGCTGTGCCGAAATGGTCATTCCACACCCTCTGATTCCAAATTCCCGAAATCAAGCTGTGGCAATGGCACCAATATTGCTCAAACACCAAAAGTCAACCCTACTCAATAAATTATACACATGTGACGGTGCACCTGCTACCCAAGTTTAGTGGAGGTCGGAATGATCCACAATACAAGGCCAGTGGAGATCAGAATATTCCCCAATACCAGAAATCTACTTGTGAACTAATGCATAGGTTCATGAAGGCAATCATTCTAAGAATGTCTACAAAGCCAATATTATCTGATGACAAGTACTCGATGGTTGAGGAAGCTTGGAGACTAGCCATTGAAGCTCAGAATTGTCAGCATGCAATAGCCTGGGCTCCTGTAGATTCACCATCTGTGTGTCAATTGCCTAGTGGTCCATTTCCCAATATAGATCCCCAAACTCAAACAGATGTAAATTTAGAGTTATGCTGAATGCTGCACTATCAGACTTACAATAATGACTACACAACGAATTAGAAATAGTTAAAATTCTTCATTAGTACAATTCCATGATGGTTGGCAGACAGGGCTCACTGGACTGTGGTCCATGGTTAAAAGTTGTATTTAGCCTGCCAGTCTGAGCATCAGATCCATGTTAAGGAGCTCCGGATTGATGATGCTTTACATCCAAAGGTCGGGGATGATATTCAATCATCACTTACCCAAATGGAAGATTTTAATTCAATTGACTATTAGTTGTTCTTCACCAATAACAGCTTGGGGCACCAGCCTACTACATACTCACTCTTTCAACGTCTTGTTCTGCAGACGTTAGCAATGGCGACTGCAGCTACTCATCGTGTGCCGTCTCAATATTCCAGTGGGAAGAAGGCTACTGTTAGGTGCTCTCCAAATGGATGTCAAGGTCATTTTGCCCATTCCCTGTGATATATTTTACTCTGGAAGCCCCTCGATGCAGCAATCAAGCATTAGTGGGCTGTGTCTTATCACCCCCTCCCCATTCAGCACAACTCCACTAAGATAGGGGCTCCTCAACTCCCTTAGGCACTCCTCAATTTCATTCCATATATAATTCCTCCTCTTTTGGTGCACCTCCGCTGGAATAGGCACTGTTCAAACCCCATCACTGCTCATCTCCTGTATTGGCACTCCACAATTTCATTGCATGTTCCATCCTCCCCCTTTCAGCACTCCTCCTCTGGGATGGGCACTCCTCAGTCCCCAATGGTGCTTCTCTGTCTGGATTGTTGCTCATTTATATTGTTCGCACATCTTGCCCCCACAGATTTTGGCGGTCTTACGCTGTTATCAGCGCTTCTGAATCCCAGTCGGAGGTTCTCAGCCTACATTGGTGCTTGTCTGTTTCATTCCATGCTCCCCCATCACCTTCTGAGCACTCCTGTTTCCCACACCAGCACTCCGCATCTTGCGCTGCATATTTCCTGGTAGTTTCACCCCTCGTTCAATCGAATTTATCATATTGCCTTTCAATTGCTACTTTGATTCACAGCTAACTGACATCTCAATTCACCTTTGTTAGATATCTCAAATCTAGCAAAATGCCATTCCAATTCAATTTCACCCACTCACCAGGTGCAAAGTAGCAGAAAATTCAAGAAGTGCCTCCAGCTTCTTTGCAACATTGATGAATTTTGTGTTCCTGTATTTTTGGCCCTGATCAGATGGGAGATGTAGTTAATGACATTGACACTATGTTCCATTAACATCTTTTAATCACTTAGTCAGACTATTGTTTCAGTGTACCAGCTTAAATTTTTCAATTACTGACCTTCATCAGCAAAATGTATTTTAGTCACTGGAAGACTCCAGGAGTGGCTGAGAGGATGTGGAGTATAAACTTAGATGCGTCAATTTCAGGAGAGTATCAGACCCTAGGAGGGCATTTCTGCCAGCCTTCAGGGTAACTGGGATCCCTGATGACTGGTACAGCAGTACCATGGAAGTGATTGTGGGTGGTTTGGGAATACCTCAGAGTGCCAGAGAGAACTTTGGGTGCACCTGGGAGCACCTGCGACAAGCCTGGCAGCGCCGTCGACAAGTCTGGGAGCGCCTCAAATCACAGTAGAGCAGTTTGGGAAAAACAACATTTTCTATGGGAACGCTGCTGGCGCGCCTGGAGATGATAGCTACTACTCATCGTTCAATGATTTTTAGAACTCATGTATTCAGTTTGTATTCTCATCTATGTATCTATGTATCTATATAACTACCGATCTACACAACGTATAACTGGACTGTGGCTGTAGGCGGTGCATGAGAGCAATTTGAGATGCGCCGGAAAATCACGATCGAGTGAACTCAGAGATACACTCCAAGGCTGTGATCGAGCAAGGTTGGAGGTCCACTTGGAGGCGGTAATCGAGGATATTTGAAGATACACTTCGAGGCTGTGATCGAGTGAACTTAAAGATGTACTCCAAGATCATAATCGAGCAAGTTGCAAGATGATTTTCAAGGCAGTAATCAAGCGAGTTTGGAGATACAATTGGGGGCCGTGATTGAGGTAGTTTGCAGATGCACTTGAAGGCCATGATCGAGCAAGTTTGGAGATATGCACTTGGAGGCCGCGATCGAGCGGGTTTGGATTAGTACTTGGAGGCTGTCGATGGACGGCATGCCAGGTGCTGAGAGTCTTTTCATCAGTTAGTTGACTCGCAACTGTGCGACTGTGACAAGGTGACTTTACCTTTGAGCTCTCGTTGAGAGCTGGTTTGATGGTGGTCGATCATGTAGGGCGGCACGCCGGAATCTGAAGCTACATTCAGGGGTCAACTCGTAATCATGAGAATGTAGGGAAGACAAACTATCTTGGGTAGATGCTGTACGTGGTGTCAACTCATGATCATGACGTGCAGAGATAGAAAGGGATGACTAAACTTCGTGTTCTACGATGATGGTAGAGTTATGGACGGGAAAGAGAGGGAGGGGGGATGAAGATGAGAGCGATGCGGAGGATACCAGCGAATGTGAGAAATCAGGGGTACAGCTTACCTGATTGGGTTGCGAAGACCTCGTATCGGTGTAATCACACGCCAGATCGGGACTGGTGCCTGCTGTATCGGGGATGGTAACTTAACTCGCACATGAAATTCTCTCATGTCCCAGTTTCTCGTGACGATTTGCCCCATCTCTTCTCATCGCTCTCCTCCTCGTCCTCAACTCGACCGTCACCTGATATCACGAAGTTCAGAAATCCCTCTCTATCTCTCCATGCCATGAATCAAGAGTTAACACCGAGTACAGCATACACCGGGTACAGCATACTCCGAATACAGCATACACTGAGTACAGCAAACACTGACTACTGCATACACCGCATGCTGCGTACACTGCGTACTGCATCATGCCAAGATCGATTGTCTCCCGCTCCCAGCCAGTATCTCAGCTCTTAGCGGACCTTGTTGTACTCAATTCTCGCCATTCCCACAATTATGAGTTTACCAATGAAATACACTGTCAGCTTCCAGCGCTCATGCCTCCTGATCTACTGCCTCCAGATTCACTGCCTCCAGATTCACTGCCTCCAGATTGACTACCTCCAGATTGACCACCTTCAGCTCAATCACTTCCAAATCAATCGCCTCCAAGTACTCCTCCAATATTGTTCGATCATGGCCTCCAAGTGTATCTCCCATCATCGTCAATAACAGCTTCACTCGGTCTCCGCCTCTAAGTGCATCTCCATACTCGCTCAATCACGGCCTCCATGTGCAACTCTGAGTTCACTCGATGTCTCGGTACCCAAGCGCATCTCGAAACTCGCTCGATCCCGGTCTCCTGGTGCATCCCCGACCACACTCAATCACGGCCTCTAAGTATATCTTAATGGAGAGACGGCGGGTGTACGGAGATACAGGGGTAACGGAGGTGAACAGAGTGACAAGGAGTATATATTTGGCAGACCTCGGAGTACATAGACATCATCTCATTTCCATCACATCTTGTCATACAATGCAAATACACACTCTATCTTCCCCAACGTTTAGTCTCACTCGGTCTGTCCGAGATTTCGTGGATCCTCAAGGTTAGGTAGTAGCATATCCATCAGCAAAATGTAAAACGGTCCGGCAGCCACACACAAACTTCCCAGACACTCCAGTTGACCTTACCAGTGCTTCTAAATACTTCCAGATGCTTCCAGGCCCCCCTGGAGCGAAGCAAAGTGCTCTCAGACACAGCAAGAGCAAGCTCGGATGCTCCAGAAAGCTCCTGCAGTTATGGAGGTGCATTCAGGATGCTACGAGATTAGGCTTATAGGATAGTCAAATTGTGGAGCAGCTGAGACCACTGCGCAACTCTGTGGGAGACCTCGAGAGCAGCTTAGACCGCTGCACAGCTCTGCAGGAGACTTGGCGCCGTATTGTTCCAGCAGTGGTTTCTAGGGTTTCTTAAGAACAAGGTATTTTGTGTGTCATATTCGTCTTTGTTACAGTCACAAGATTCACTGCCTTATAATATGGCATGCATTGTTGAAATATCTCTATATATACATACGGTCAATCTGGCCACAGATGGTAGTCGAGCATCATTGGAGGAGCACCTGGAGATGCCCATTGAGAGATTCTAGCGATGCACCACTTGGAGGCTGTTGTGGTGAAACGACAGAGCAACATGGCAGCGTGCCGACAAACAACATTCCGGCACACCTCTCGCGTCATCCAAACGGAATTCCTGTGAAAGAGCCATTCTACCTCAATGAGTGTACGAAGATGGTGAGAAGATATGATACTACCCACGCATGAGGATCCACGCAATTGTGTGAATCCACGAAATCTCGGAAAGAGTGAGTGAGACCAATACTTGAGAAAGATAGAGTGTGTATTTTTGTTGTATTAAGATGAGATGACGTGTATCTACCCTGCGATCTCCCGAATATATACTCGCCATTGCTCAGTCCACCTCCTTCACCGCAGGATCTCCGTACACCCGGCGTCGATCTTCAACAATGTACTTGGAGGCCGTGATCAAGCGGGTTTGGAGATGTCATTGGAGACTGAGATTGAGTGAACTCCGAGATGCAATGGGAGGCCGTAATTGAGCGAGTTTGGACATGCACTTGGAGGCCGAGATTGAGTGAACTCAGAGATGCACTTGGAGGCCGTGATCAAGCAAGTTTGGAGATGAACTTGCAGACTATGATCGAGCGAGATTGGAGCAGTACTTGGAGGCGGTCGATTTTGAGGGAGGCGCGACAGCAGCTGAGACTCTATTCAATGGTTAACTTGTAATTGTGGGTATGTAGAGAGTTGAGTTCAACATCCGCCAAGAGATGAGAAACTGGCTAGAAGCGGGACATTGTTGATCTTGGGATGATGCTGTACTTGGTGTATGCTGTACTTGGTGTTAACTCAGGATCATGGCATGCAGAGATAGAGAGGGATGACTTAACTTCGTGTTCTTAGGTGATGGTAGAGTTGAAGCACACGAAAGAGAGAGATCAGAGGAGATGGGGGACATCATCATGAGAAACTGGGACTTAAGAAAATTTTGTGTGCGAGTCAATTTACCATCCCTGATAAGGCAGGTACCTGTCCCGATCCAGCGGGTAATTACACCACTATGAGGTTATCTAAACCCGATCGGGCAAGTCGTACTCCTAATTTCTCATATCCGCTCGGATCCTCCATATTGTTCGCATCGTTATCCCCCATCTCTCTCTTTCTCGTCCACAACTCTAGCATCATAGCAAGAACACAAAGTTAAATCATCCCACTCTATCTCTCCGTGCCATGATCATGAGTTAACACCGAGTGCAGCAAACACTGAGTGCAGCATACACCAAGTGCAGCATACACCAAGTGCAGCATACACCAAGTGCAGCATACACCAAGTGCAGCATACACCAAGTGCAGCATACACCAAGTGCAGCACACACTGAGAGCAGCATTCACTGAGTGCAGCATATATCGAGTGCAGCATTCACTGAGTGCAGCATACACTGAGTGCAGCTTTCACCGAGTGCAGCATACAGCGAGTGCAGCATTCACCGAGTGCAGCATACACTGAGTACCATGTACACCTACGATTGTCTGTTGTCCCTTCATTCTCATGATTACGAGTTGACCACTGAATGTAGCATCAGCTTCCAGTGTACCTCCCTACAGATCGACCGCCACCAGCCAGTTCCCCAAAAGAGCTTGAAAGGTATAGTCACCTCGTCACATTCCCACGGTTTCGAATTAAGTAACCGATGATCAGACTGTCAGCACCCGGCGCGGCTCCAATCGACCGCCTCCAGATCAACCACCTACAAGTACTCCTCCAATCTCGCTCAATCATAGCCTGCAAGTGCATCTCCAAACTCGCTCATTCACAGCTTTGGAGTGCATCTCTTGGTTCACTCGATCATGGCCTCCAAGTGCATCTCCACACTCGCCTGATCAGGGCCTCGGAGTGTATTTCTGAGTTAACTTGATCATGGCCTCCAAGTGCATCTCTGAACTCGCTCGATAACGGCCTCCAAGTGCACCTCTGAATTCACTTGATCTCGGCCTCCAAGTGCATCTCCAAACTCGCACGATCACAGCCTCTGAGTGTATCTCTGAGTTCACTCGATCGTGATCTTCAGGCGCACCCCTAATCGCTCTCAAGCACCGCCTACAGCCAGTCCAGATATACCGTGTGTAGTTGGTTAGCTATACAGATACATAGATGAGAATACAAACTGAATACATAAGTTTGAAAAATCGTGTCACGATAACTGGTACCTATGATTTGGAGGTGCACCAGCCACGTTCCCAAAGAAGATGTTTTTCCCAGACTGCTCGACGGTGATTCAACGTGCTCCCGGGCGTGTAGTCCGCGCTCCGAGGCTTGTGGTCGGCGCTCTTGGGCGTGTCCCCGGTCCTCCCAGGTGCTCCAAGGCTTGTGGTCGGCGCTCCCAGCCTTGTCACCAGCGGTCCCAGGTGCTCCCAGGTGCACCTGAAGACCACTGCATCGGTCCAGTAAACTCTGGGATTTGACCACCCTGGGATTCTGGTCCGACAACTCTCTCACACTCCCAGAGGCTCCCAGTGACCAAAATACATTGTGCTGATGTCTTCTCACCCGATTCCTATGCTGGTCGAACCGCATCTGCCCTTTGTCAGGAATGCCGTTTGGATGATCAATCGGCGTGTCCAGGTGCTCCTCCAATTATGCTCGAGTACCATCTGCAGCCAGATTGACCATATGTATATAAATTGATAGACTTAAATAATGCATGCCATATTATGATGTAGCGAATCTTGTGACTGTGACAAAGACGAATATGATAAGAAGACATTCCTTGTAGTTACGAATGAACCACTGCTGTGAGAATACGGCACCGAGTCTTCCACAGAAGCTGCACAGTGGGCTTGGCTGCTCTCGAAGTATCGTGCAGAGCTGCACAGCGGTCTCAGCTTTTCTCGAAGTCTCCCACAGATCTGCGCAGAGGACTCAGGAGTTCCAAATTTTGACTATTACATAAGTCAATTCTCGGAGCACCTGAGAATGCTCTTGCAGAGCCTGAGAGCACTTTGCGTAACCCCAGGGGGGTCTGGGAGCATCTTGAAGTACTTAGAAGCACTGGTGATGTCACCTGTAGTGTCTGGGAGGATTGTGTGCTCCTTCCGGACCAATTTACATTGTGCTGATGTTTCTCTTTGGTTCCTTGAAGTCTCGATGCACCAAACAGAATGTCAGAGAAGATATTGTCAGCTAGTATAATTGTGATTTCGATGCAAGAATGACTCAGAATCCATGCATTCTATTTATGATGGAGCATGTACATTCAGAGAGTCTCAAATACCGCCTGCAGTCCTCACAATCAGTAGTTATTCAAACCCAGGCATTTCTCAGAGTTTGTTCAGGATTCCTGAATGGTTGGGCAACACTCCCACGTGCTCTCAAAGGTATCTCTGGCATTCCAACCTGTTCTCCAACTTATCACAATCACTCACATGTTGCTTCTCTACCAGGTATCACAGATCCAAGTTAATTTGGAGGCTGCGCCAAATACCCTTCTGAATCCTGATTGTCTCCTGAAATTCACACTGCTAAGTTTACACTCCATTTTCTTTCAGACACTCCTGGAGACTCCCAGTGACTGAGATACATTTTACTGATAAAGGGCCATTTTCAAGGTCCTCCTCCACTTTCCAGCTCGTACCTAATTGATCATTGCTAGACCATTAGTGGAGACAATCGAAATACTCATTCCGGAGCCTTGTGTTGTGTCTGTTGTTGACATCCATTCCTCCATTACTTCAGCTACCATTAAATGTTGATCTCCTAGTGGGCTTTCCATAACTGGCGGTATATGCCAATTGAAGAATGAAATTGGGAAATCTCTTTGATTCCGAATTGTACCGGGTAAGTCAAATTTGAAACTATTCTTGTTCGTGATCTAACAGGCTTTATACTGTTCAGTGCAATTGTGATTGAAATCATGTAAAGGCATGGATATTTACAAGTTCCTTGTCAAAAGCAACAAAGTGTCTCCAACATCAATATTCAGCTCCTTCCTGCCTGCATAATTTGATTGCCACGCTTGTGCCTAATGTCTTTAATCTATGTCAATTCACACAGTCTCTTCTCTCACCGCCATGCATGAGTCTTCCGGTACCTGTGAGCCAGAATTGCAACAATTCGGCCACCTGCTTTGCTTCATAGGATAGTTGTTGTAGTTGGCCTAGAGCGATGTTAGCCCAATGCAGTTGCAAGTGATGTTAGGGTAAGGCAATGCACTTTGTGGTAATAGTTGTACCGAGAAATTTCACTACAAGTTGCTATGTGATTGGAGGTGGTGCTCCATTGTTTCACTCAGCCACTCAGTCTGCCATTCCATCTGCAGGTAGATGGCAGTTGAAATCTGGCAATTGACACTGTGGTGGAAGAATACTCCTGCCTTGAATTATCTGGCATACTATTGGCTGAAATGGGTGGTGAAAGTAACTAGTATACTGGGTTTGCAGATTATGTGTCCAAGAAACATTCTTGCTATATCTGGGGGGTCAATATCCCATCTGCAGGGGTGGTTGGTCTCCAATTAGTCAAATAGTCAACAAATAGCATAATCTTGGTCAATCCCTATGCCATCAATTCTCACAAGACATTATGAGATTTCAATGTTAGTTTCTCCCGTGGTGATGGAGCCTATGACAGGGGTCCTTTGAGTTTGTAGCATGCCTATTACCGTACATTGATTTGGTGGCATTATGCACTGCCAGCAAAGTAGATTGATATCTCTTACTCAATCCCAAGTTAATACAAATCCCATACTATGAGCTTGGCTAACATTGGGGCTCCAATGTAACCAGGTTCCCAATTGTTGTTAAAATTGCTGTTCACTCTACTGTGGTGTACAATGAATTCATATATCCTTCTTCCATAAGTCAGCACTGCATCATTTAATCTTCTTTGAGTATTATCGGCGATTGGAACATCAACCAGGAGTGAGCTCATATCTCTGGCTGAAGGGAATTCTTCCTGCATTGTGTTGATATCCAATAAAGGGTCACCATATGATTTGTTGATGGCAGTCACTATCAAGGTGGCTAGAAGTCATGCCATTGCTCTCTCATAGCCAATCTCATCGTTGGGTCTGCTGAATTGTCCAACACCTAAGTCCTTTCCACCTTCCACATGATCAATGAGGCGGTTTTACCAAGAGCAAATATCTGCTCATCTTGCATAGTGCCAGAAGACTTCCTGTGACCATTTGATGTACTCCAGATTCTGGTAGTTGCACTGTATTATGATAATGTAATGTGTTTACTCAAGATAGTACCATAATTGGTACATTGTCACCACTGTGTCTAAAAGTTCTCGATTTAATCTGTCACAATTCTCTAATGTAGGTGACTATGTTTCAGAGATGAAGTTGACTAGCATGAGAATTCCAAAACTGGTGTACTTGTTGAGAATACCTGCAAGAGTGAAGCTGTTTGCATCAGATTGCAGGATACTCAGCATTGCTGTGTCAAAGTGTAAGAGAATGAGCGCATCGGGGACAGCCTATTTCGACTGGTGGAATGCATGTTCAGTATCCCAAGTCCATAGTCACTAAAGCTGTGTACTAATCTTCAGCATCTCCACACTCTTCAGCAGCTCATCCTTCAGAGTTGATACCTTTGCACATTTCGCAATAAGCTGTAGGTAATAGTTCTCTAATCCAAGCACAATCTGTATGTCATGACCAGATACTAGTAGTGGCCACGCTTCAATTATTGATTACTGGTCTGACCTAATCCAGATCCAGTCGGTTCCAATAAGAAATATCTCACAACTGCAATCTGCAACTCTGAAATAGCATGATTCAGCATTGCCATAGAGAGTAAATTTTTGTTATTGCTACAGTAATTTTGATACCAACTGTTTGTACTTCTTCTCATTGGTTGAGTAGATCGGGATATCACAAATGTAACACTCCATGAACTTTCCAATATATAGCCATAAGTAGTCATTGATATTCAATTGAACTGTTGATAGTACACTCGCCATGCTACAGGGTATCACTGGTGATTCAAACCCGCCATATCAGGTGCAAAATGTGATCAAGTACTTAATGCTGGTATTAATTAGGTTATAGTGATAGCCATTTCGGCTGTTCAGCATTGTGATGTTCTGAGCCCTGTGCAATAAGTTGTGCATCTCCAACAAAAGTGGAAGGGGATATCAGATCTTCACAGTGGCTGTATTGAGAGCTCCATTTTGCATACACTTTCACCGACTACTCTTCTGCTCCTTTACATATTAACACAGTGCTGCCACAGGTGAGGATTGTAACTAGATAAATGCATCGAAGGGATGCATTTCGATGTAGGCCTCCAGAGTTTTCGACTCCACTTCCAATGCGTTGATAAATTACCTGATGTGTGAATGAATGTCTAGTTCTGGTTGCTTTGAGTCATCAGGTAGCCGGTGTGCTGTGATAGTCTCTGCCATATGATTACTAAAGATGTCCACATAGTTGTTGTATTTCATGGGGATATGGCCAGCGTTGTTGGCAGGTACAGTACCTGTACCCGCATCTGTACATTAACTATACACTCTGACATATCATTTGAATTTATGATGGGATACAAAAACTTGCGAAAATTGGATCCGGCAGTACGCCCAGGAAGGAGCCAAGCCCATGTAGTTACAAAACCACCCATCATGCCTGTGCAGACCTGTAGAAGTCATCGAATGATCTGAGTAAACATTAACTTCTGCAGTTACCACTACTGCTCCGTGGTCCTTTGTACTGTACTTGGGTTCATTGTCTCAATCTTATATGGATTATCCGAATTAGTGACCATTATTTTCCCTCCCAGCTGTCCACTGCATTCTCTGATTTATAGTTCAAATTTCTTAATGATCTCATCACTAGCTAAGAAATCTTTGAAAGCAGTTCATCTGAGTATTTCAATGTCTGGAGCAGGACTGTCCTCACAGCTCACCCATTGTAATTCATCTGGATCCACAAAGCTCTCCAATATCAAGTTCATTACTGGTATACTTTTGCCACTATCTGGCAGCCATACATTTGTACTTTCATTATTGTAACCCTTATACCACTGCTTTATCACACCTAACATACGTGCCTCCCCTTAGCCACTTATTATTGTCAGAGAAGTTAATCAACTGGTGGCTGAATCTATCTCCACCTTGCCAGTCTTCAACTATACTAATCCTACTCCTAGATAATATGCCCTCACGGGAATGACCACCACATCCAGTTCTTGGACTAATGCTAAGTGATCCATATAATTGACTGTTATTGCCATCTTCCAGCTCTCTCTGGTATAGGCCATCTACTGACATTGAAGGCTATGGGTTGTAATATTCACTGCTTTCTAGGGAAGTTCAAATCAATTGAAACATTGTGAAGTCATAATCATATTGGCAGTTCCACATTCAATAAGTGTTCAAATTTGCTGCAACTGTTCATGTAAATGTTATATCTGAACTTCTTGAACAACAAATGATTAATCAGGTCATGCTGTTCTACACAAATATTAACTTGACATATGAGCTTGTGTGCTCTCTAAGGCAACACATGACTTCAGTGAAATCCAATGAGATTGAATCATCTACAATGATGTCATCAACACCATTGACCCTAATGACTACAAACCAGGCTGCAATTCATCTATCCGCTCACAGTGAGCAAGATACTGGTAGTTGTAAGCCAGTTTTATATTGTAGACTATCAATGAAGAGCTGTGATTGGATGTATTTGCAGTTTCCTGGTGGAGCAAAATTATTGGGAAGGTTATCAATGCATATCTCAGACATTAGAATGTTTCATATCTTAGTGATCTGCAAAATGTGCATTGCCCTTCTGACCTCCCAGTTTGATAGAGCTGCAGCAAGACAAAAAGTGCAAAAGTGTCAGTATCATTTTTATCTGACTATAGATTGTGCAGCTGTGGTGTTAAAGCCAGCTCAGATCTGGATGATTGGATATTTCATGTTTTGTTGCCTCATTGAGCTAATTCGGCTAACTGAATTTGCAGTTGATGTGGCTCTTGCTGCTGTGGCGTGTCGCCATCCAGATTCAATACTGAAACTGCCATACTATCAACAGGTCCTTCAATGGTGTCAAATTCTCCATCTTATTTGGTGAGCATCATGATTTTAGACCAGAGTTCTCGTTATTGTCTGCTCCAACTACTTTGGTAATGGTCCTTGCTGTCCTGTGGGAGCCATCCTATGGGTTACCAATTTGCATTGAATCAATTGGTGTAGACTCTCACAGGGTCAATTACTCCTTTCAGAAATTCTACTATACTCATTATTGGTTTGTTGAATTTCCACTTCACATCCCCATAAATCATATGCAGTTCTTTCACAAGGACCTTCAAGTAATCCATGCTGCGATCTGTGTCTCTCTGCAGATTTCAAAGCCACTCCACCAGATTCGTCATCTGTGTCCATCTCTGTGCCAGGTTCAGATAAATATTGCCTACACTGGAAAGGCTTGCTGCATACTTGACTTTGTTGGAATCTTAATATAGGACTTGGTGCATATGGGACAGGAAGTTAGACCATAATGTATTGCGCAAGTTATTAAGCTTCTTTGCTCCACTGTAGTACAATTCTATAAGAGTGATATTGACAACTTTGGTAGTATTTCATTCTGGTCAAATAAACTCTCTGCAGTATTTCTGGTTCGCTTCAAGCAGTTCAGAATTCTGCATACAGAATTATATATAATGTTGGATAGCATTGTTCTTAATCTGGTGGTGTTTCTCCATAATCTTTACCAGATCAAGAATTTCGGAGTATGTGGTAGGCTTCCACTCAGACATAGGTTTAGCTGCACCACACGTGTCCTCCAGACCAATGCTAGGACTATTGTCCTGATCTGCTGCATGTTTATACATTCTGTGACCAGTGTTGTAGGGCTTTACAGATCGCAGAAGTATACAGTCTTATCGGTTGAGAAGAGGCATTCCTCGGCCCACAGGAGATCATAGGTTTTCCATACTTTGATGGCTACAATTCAAGCCCAATTGACCTCAGCTAGTGTTCTTAGGGGGTATTGTTGAAAGATTGATCGACAATTGATGAGCTGGCTATTCATTTCTGTAGGTTGTATTATTGTTGACACGAATTGAACAGTAGGGGTAAACTTGAATATCATCATGAGTGAAACATATCAGATATGTGATAATTTGCACATAGTGTACAGGAATGTATGCTTGCTTTTGACTGCAAATGTATATCACCAGTGGTATGGTTGCTCATGAGAGCAAGTAATGGTGTATTGGAATGTAACTGGGAAGATATTTTCTACTAATCTAGGTGCTGTGACATTGTCCATGACTATGTGATATGTGCTGACCCAGCCTCTGTCATGTGCTGCAGTCCTCCAATTTGCTTTAATCTTGCAATTGCAATAGATTGATAAAACTATCTTGTGTTGGTTGAATAACTAATCAGGCTGCCTTATATATAGTACTGAAAGTATACTCAAGTCATAACGCTAACAAATCCCTCCCTATTTCACAAAATTATTACAATAACCATTTATACTGCTACTTTATCTGTGCATAGTTATTCTTCAGAGCAGATTACTTTAATGTAGAATGGCAAAACATTATTTTCAGATGTTTCAATTCCTTTGCTTACATGTCTACACACAATTGCTGCACATATAATTTATATCTTTGACAATGTATACTGTTTTTACCCAGTGTACTTGGCCCTCACAGTTGAGGTATGTAAACAAATGTTACTTTATACTCCCACTGGCAGCAACTGAATGACTGACTAGAAAGTAACGAAATTGATATCATGATCTGCCATACCTGAGTGTGTTGGGCAGGAACTGCATTGATTTAGACAGAAGACAAGTTCAACCTTCTCCAATCTAGCAATCTGGCTGAAAATAAGCAAATTCTCCAGTATTATGGACAAGCCTACTAGGTTTGAGGAAAGACGCAGTATATGACTGTCTTTATTATGTGCTTTTGGGTGCTAGATACTGCAAATGCCCTAATAAATCAAGTGAAATAGCCATCCAAGAGGTATAATGGTACCAAATAGTATAATGAATTAAATAAGGTTTCACTGGAATTGATCTGGTGCATCACCATTTCATACCACATGACCATGGTTGAACATGATGCAGACATCGATACTTTTAATCTGAATAATGTCATAGCATCAAGTGCAGACAAAAGTCATACACTATTGAAATTGATAGTACTTGGCTGTATATATCTCCTTGTGCAAGTTCATACCCTGGATGCCTGCTGGAACAAGACCACTACAGAATAACTGCAATGGCCCTGGAATTTCATTCGGGCAATGGAGTTGGAGTCAAAACCATAATTACTACATCTTGTTCACCATCTCATCAGCCAAATATATTTTTGTGTCTTGGAGCCTTTGGGAGTATTTGGGAACTGTCGGACAAGAATCCCAGCGTGGTCAAATCCCAGAGCTGACTGGATGAATGCAGTGGTGTTAAGGTGCACCTGGGAGCACCTGGGAGTGCTGCCAACAAATCTGGGAGGGCTGACGACAAGGCAGGGAGTACCTGGGGGTGCTGGCAACAAGCCTGGGAGCACCTCGAATTACAGTAGAGCAGCCTGGGAAATGGAGTATCTTCTTTGGGAACGCTGCTGGCGCCCTGGAAATTTTAGCTACTGTTTATCATTCGATGATTTTTAAAACTCATATATTCAGTTTATATTCTCCTCTATTTATCCATGTATCTATGTATCTATGCATCTAAATAGCTACCCATCTACACACTGTATATCTGAACCGGCCTGGGGCAGTGCTTGACAGCACCTCTAAGTAAGCCTGAAGATGACAATCGAGTGAATTCAGAGATGCACTTGGAGGCAGTGATCATGCAACGTTGGAGATGCACTAGGAGGTCATGATTGTGCGAACTTGGAGGCCAAGATTAAGAGAGTTTGGAGATGCACATGGGAGGCCATGACCATGCGAACTCGGAAGGTGTTATTGGGCGAGTTTGGAGATACACTTTGAGGTGGTGATCCACTGAACTTAATGATGCACTCCAATGGGGAGATTGCGTAAGTTTTCAGATTCACATGGACGCCGTGATCATGCTGACTTGGAGGGAGTGATGGAGTGAGTTTAGATATTCACTTCGAGGCCATGATCAAGTGAGTTGGGAGATGCACTTGGACACCATGATGGTGCAAACTTGGAGGCCATAATCAATTGAGTTTGGATGTACACATGGAGGCCATGATCAAGTGAATATAGAGATGCACTGCAAGGCTGTAATACTGCAAGTTGGAAGATGCACTTGGAGGCCCTGATGAAGCAAGATTGGAGAATGTGGAGGCAGTCGACGGGAGGTGCACCGGGTGCTTATGAGACTCTATTCATCAGTTAGTTAACTGACATCTGTGGGAATATGATGAGGTGACTTTACCTTTCAGCTCTCATGGACAGCTGGGTGATGGCGGACGATCTCGATGGGAGGCACGCTGGAAGCTGAAGCTACATTCAGGGGTCATCTCATAATCGTGATGATGAACGGAAAACAGAGAATGTTGGGTGGATGCTGTAGTCCTCGGTGTATGCTGTACTCGGTGTATGCTCTACTCAGTGTAAACTCATGATGATGGAATGGAGAGATTGAGAGGAATGAGCTAACTTTGTGTACTGCAAAGATGGTAGGGTTGTGGACGAGAAAGTGTGATGGGGTTTCATAATGGGAATCATATGGAGGATACAACTGGAAGCGAGAAATCAGCGGTACAACATGCCCAATTGAATGTTAAAGACCTCATAATGGTGTATTGTGCACTTGATCGGAAGTTGTACCTGCTGTATCAGGAATGGCAAATTGTCTTGCACATGAAGTTCTGCAAGTCCCAGTTTCTCATGATGATTTTCTATCTCCTCCCATCTCACTCTTTCTCGTCCTCTACTGTACCATCTCCTAAGAACACGAAGTTGAATCATCCCTCTCTAGCTCTCCATGCCATGATTATAACATCACACCGAGTACAGCATATGCCGAATACTCCATAGACTGAGTTCTACACCATCCCAGATCGACTGTCCCCTACTGTCAGCCAGTCTCTCATCTCTAATCTCTCAGCGGACATTGTTGAACTAAAATCTCTTTATCCCCACAATAACCAGTTAACCAATCAATAGAGTGTCAGTTACCATCGCGCCTCCTTCTTGATCTGCCACCTCCAGAATGACCGCCTTCAGATCAACTGCATCCAGCTTGACTGCCTCCAGATCGACGGCCTCCCGATCCACTGCCTCCATATCCACTGCTTCCGGATCCACTGCCTCCAGATGAACTGCCTCCAGATGAACTGCCTCCAGATGGACCGCCTCCAGATGGACCGCCTCCAGATGGACCGCCTCCAGATGGACCGCCTCCAGATGGACCGCCTCCAGATGGACCGCCTCCAGATGGACTGCCTCCAGATGGACTGCCTCCAGATAGACTGCCTCCAGATCGACTGCATCCAGATTGACTTCCTTTACATCAACTGCCTCCAGATCCACCGCCTCCAGATCGACCACATCCTGATTGACCGCCTCCAAGTATTCCTCCAATCTTGGTTGATTATGGCAGCCAGGTGCATTTCCAACCTCACTCAATCTTGGCTTCCAAGTGCATCACCAAACTCACTCGATCACTGCCTCCAAGGACATCTCTAAGTTCATATGATTGTGGTGTAATGAAACTGCCAAGCTTTCATGGCATCCGAAGCGAATTCATTAGAAAGTACCATTCTGGCTCGAGGAGTACAGGACATGGGTGAGAGGATATGACGGGGTACATTCCTGTAAGGAACCACACAAATTTGGCGGATCTATGAAGCCTCAGCAAGAGTTTGTGGAACCAAGAGCTGGGAAAGATAGACTGTGTATTGTATATAATGAGATGATAGCTATATACTCCCCATTCCTCACTCCATTTCCATTATCCCTGTATCAACATATGCCCCACCCCCCCACCAGTCGCTCAGTCCATCTCCATTTTCCCTGTATCTCGGTATTCCCCCCATGAGCTTCCCCTTGCCAATCGGAATGATGGTGGTACTGAGAAACGGATTATCTCGCCACTATGGCCTCGAAGTACATCTCCAACATCTATCGGCTGGCATCATCAGGTGCTCCTCTGATTATGCTCGAGTACTGTCTGCAGCCAGATTGACTATATGTATATATATAGAGACTTGGATAGACATTACATGCCATATTGTGATGTGGAGAATCTTGTGACTGTAACATAGACGAATATGATAGACAAAATACTTTGTGGTTATGGAACCCTTGTAATGACTGCTGTGAGAATTGGGCACCAAGTCTCCTGCAGTGCTGCGTGGAGGTCTCAGCTGCTCTCAAAGTCTCCTGCAGATCTGCACAGAGGTCTCAGCTGCTTCAAAATTTGACTCTCCTATAGGTCAAATATCAAAGCATTCTGAATACACCTTCATAACTGCAGGTGTTATCAGTTGCACCTGAGAATGCTCTTGCAGAGTCTGAGAGCACTTTGCTTAGCTCGAGGGGGGCCTGGGAGCATCTGAAAGTACTAAGATGTACTGGTGAGGTTGACTAGAGTGTCTAGGAGGTTTGTGTGTGGCTTCCAGACTGATTTACATTTTGCTGATGCTAATCTTCTCTTTCCACATTCACACACTTCAGAACTGTGACCTTGAATTCGACTGATGCAGCTCTTATGATTACCATTTGAAACTGTGCTTTCCCAATGTCAGTATCATTCAGAATCGAATCTAACTAAACTGACTGCTCCAAATGTTGATTGAATTATATCGCCAATTCCCCAACTGACTTATGCACATAGGACATAGTTACTTTGCTATCAAGTACAATCTAAAACAAGACTTTACATAGATGAAATTTTTTAACATCTTTATTGCTATACTTCCAATATAGAATTGTCTTTAATCTTGTCAGTGACTCCAGTTCAGCTGGAAACCCCACAAAAGCATACATCAACATTTTCTGAACATCTATCATCAGGTGAAACAATCACCCAATTCATTCATTATACCAAAACCATTACTTTAAATCAGAATTGACCACTGTATTGAACATGGCTTGGGACATATTGCATACTGTAAGGTAATATTCATGGAATGAAATCTAGTGGTCCACAATATCATCTGCATCTTGCTGCAGCTTGTCTATATATCTTTCAAAATCTCCATAGTTTCACTAATTGAAGCTTTATTCAAATTGAATATTTGAATGGTGTATATTATTAGATGGCTCTCCTTAACCCATAGTTTTGATAGTGGAGAATCAGCTAACTGGTACTATCAAAGTTAGATTTGTGGATTGACTAGCTTAAATCTAGTGTTTCCAAAAACCAGTGGTAGGATTGTTCCAAATACAGGTTGATTGACCTCTGTTAGGGGTTTTCCCTTAGCAGCGATTATGGTACTTAATAATTTTCATTTGAATATTTGTCATGGAGTTACTCTCGGTCTAGTCAAGTTACTTGCATAACATCTACTCCAGACACCATAAGTAAACCAGTTATGTGGCCTTTAGCTGGGCTACACATGAATCACATGTCGATTGAATAAGCAACAGACCTTAGCGGATTCACCTTTGATAATGCAGCTATATCGCCATTACTGGCAAGCCGATAAGCTTCAGCAGTACACATAGTTTTCAACCACATTCATTATTCCAATACTAGTGCGACATGTCTGATTGATCCAGAGGTTACTCTGACACACAGACATGGCAGTCGATAGTCAATTAGCAAGTAAGCGGAACCTCTGTCTTGTTGCCTCAGGCGATAAGAATCATCAGGGTACATCACAGCCAAACAGAACAGTTTCGGCCTAAGCATGAGGTGACTGAGGGATTGATGACATCAGCTGATAATAAGAGGCCGGAAGCAACCCTGCACATTCGTTTGAGTTAGTATGCATTGTAACATCACACACCATCTTAATACGGGTTGACAAATCATGTTCCTCATTGCCATTATATCAGTTCATCCCCAATTAAATTTTTGACACCAGCCGAATAGCCTTTAATGTGACGTCTGACTTTCCGATACAACACTGTTGATGATGATCGGCTGATGTTCCAACTCCTGTAACAAACGGAAGGTGGGATGTCTAAGTTCAAGTTCGATCTCTCACATTGTTCGACATGATATTATGCAATGGATGGCCTGAGTCTTATCAGGAACGTAATGCATTGAAACCCTGTTGCACAAACACAATCACCTACTAGGATGAGTGGCAGTTATCACCAGGCACATGAAGAAATTGTATGATGTGACCACAATAAAGCTATCATGAGCAATGAAGTCATTGCGTCAATGTATGGGTGTACAAACCCTCGAAGACGACTATAAAGAGATCACATTGTTCCAGCAATCAGAAGAACAAACTCAAGCAGCAATCCACAGTCAACATTCAGAAACATTGATGATGATCTTAAAATATTACTAAGAATTCTATCTATCAAACCATTCAAAATTCCTTCTCTACTTCACACTCATGATCTGTCTCTATATGTCTGGATTTAGATTGACACAATCTCAATACACACAATCTCAATACACACAATCTCAATACACACAATCTCAATACACACAATCTCAATACACACAATCTCAATACACACAATCTCAATACACACAATCTCAATACACACAAT
>Ga0307515_10002730_pt1 | contig 37752 bp, 29 predicted proteins | sample 17_EM_MG_FD_194513 | JGI IMG/M metagenome (GOLD analysis project Ga0307515, IMG submission 194513) | Populus trichocarpa ectomycorrhiza microbial communities from riparian zone in the Pacific Northwest, United States - 17_EM | ecosystem: Host-associated > Plants > Roots > Unclassified | place... | reverse complement strand
CGAGGGCTGAAGTCGCCGCTATGCGTGACAGGACCAGGCGGCGTAATTACTCGGCCGAGGCCGAGGAGTTCCGTCGGGAACACGCAAGGCATCGACAGTGGGGACTGACGCAGCGGCATGCCCGGAAGCTGAGCCGCTTATACGGCAGCACCGCTAACGCCGCGGCGGCGTTCCAGCGTCGTGCCGACGAGTTGACCTGTCCGTCCTCTCCGGCCCAGGCCGCCGTGCCGACCGCGTGCGGGTCGGCCGGGCTTGAGCCGCCCGGATCCGCGCCCGCCCCACCCGAACCGGTCGGACCGAAGGCCACCGAATCGGAGCCGGTCGAACCAGTCGAACCAGAGCCGGTCCAGCCCCAGCCGGCCGAGCCGGTCCAGGCCGAGCCGGTCCAGGCCGAGCCGGTCCAGCCGGTCGAGCAGGCCGAGCAGGCCGAGCAGGCCGAGCAGGCCGAGCCGGTCCAGCAGGCCGAGCCGGTCCAGCAGGCCGAGCCGGTCCAGCAGGCCGAGCCGGTCCAGCAGGCCGAGCCGGTCCAGCCGGATGGTGTAGAGAACGCGGCGAGTGGGAGCGGCCCGAGCGGGAGCCTGTCAGGAAACGCCGGCCGGTGCCCGGGTTGCCGTTTCTGCTCGGGCCGGCGAGGAAGGCGTCGCCCGCGATGTCCTGGACGACATTCCGGGCCGGTGTGGAGGGGAACACAGCGACCGAGGTCAGCTCGGCGTATCCGTGCAAGAAAAGGCGCGGAATCTGCGGAAAATCAGGCGCGAAGACATGCGGGCGTGACCGGTGTCAAGGATGCGTGCCAGCGGCGAAGAACGTCTCTTTCAGCACGCCCCGGACGGACGACATCACCGACACCGACAGACTGTCGTGAACATATCCCACCGTGATGTCCACGACGGCTCGCGAATACCCCGCCCTGCCCAACAGGTCGCCCTCTCAATGGCACGACAATGCGTCTGCCGATAATCTGAGGTCACCGGGCCGGACGCGTGTGCCTGGCGGGACGCCAGCAGACGACATTCAGCTGTGCGACAGGAGCCCAGGCTGCCGCGCTCGGCGTGCCCGACGCCGAGCGCCTCCGCATGCTGGTGGAGAGCCCCGGCCGGCCGGAGCTTCGAGTGGGTCAAGTGTTCGCCGCGACGCTATGCGCCGCCGAGCAGGCCGCGGGCGTAGGCCGCTGCCCGGTCCCGGACCCCGAGCTTGGCGTAGGCGTGCAGCAGGTGTGTCTTCACCGTCGCCTCGCTGATGAACAGGCGGGTCGCCGATTCCCGGTTGGAGCAGCCCTGGGCGATCAGGCCCAGCACCTCCAGCTCGCGCTGGCTCAGCTCGTCGCGGGCCGGGGCGCGCAGTTCGCCCATCAGCCGCCCGGCGACGGCCGGGGAGAGCACCGACTCGCCTCGGTGCGCCGCCGACACCGCGCGAAACAGTTCCTCTCGCGGGGTGTCTTTGAGCAGGTAGCCCGTTGCGCCCGCCTTGATCGCCGGGAGCACGTCGCTGTCCGTGTCGTAGGTGGTCAGCACCAGGACCCGGGCCCGGAAGCCCTGCTCGCGCAGCGCCCGGATGGCCGTCACGCCGTCCATGCCCGGCATCCGCAGGTCCATCAGCACCACGTCCGGTTGCACCGCCCGGGCCACGGCCAGCGCCTCGTTGCCGTCGGCGGCCTCGCCCAGGACGCGGAAGCGGTCGTCGCCGGCGAACATGCCGCGCAGGCCGTCGCGGACCACCGGGTGGTCGTCGACGATCAGCAGGCCGATCATGCCGCGGACGCCACGTGCAGCGCCGGCACGCAGGCCGAGATCGCCGTGCCCGCGCCCGGTTCCGACTCCACCTCCAGGGTGCCGGCGACCCGCTGGACCCGTTCCCGCATGGCGGTCAGCCCGTAGCCGCCGTCGTACTGCTCGGTGCGGCGCCGCGCCGGGTCGAAGCCGGCGCCGTCGTCGCGCACGTCCAGGCTCACCAGATCCTCGATGTAGGACAGGGTCAGCGCGACCCGGCCGGCTCTCGCGTGCCGGGCCACGTTGGCCAGCGCCTCCTGCGCGGTGCGCAGCAAGGTCGCCTCGATCTCCGGCAGCAGCGGCTGCGCGGTGCCGGTGGTGATCAGTTCGGCGCTCACCCCGTTGCGGGCCGACCAGCCGTCGACGACCTCGGCCAGCGCGTCCGGCAGCGCCGCGCCGGCGAGTGGCTGCGGGCGCAGCGTCTGCACCGAGCGCCGGGCCTCGGCGAGGCTGTCGCGGGCCAGCCGCTTCGCGGTGTCGAGGTGCCGGCGCCGGTCGTTCTCCCGGTCGGCCGCCTGATCGGCCGGTCGGTCGTGCTCCCGGTCGGCCGCCTGATCGGCCGCCTCGAGCTGGGTCACGATGCCGGTCAGGCCCTGCGCCAGCACGTCGTGGATCTCCCCGGCCATCCGTTGCCGCTCGTCCAGGACGCCGGCCTCCCGGGCCTGCACCAGCAGCTGGGCGTGCAGTCCCGCGTTCTCGTTCAGCGCCGAGGCCAGCTTGTCGTTGGCCTCCGTGAGCTGGCGCAGCAGCTCCGCCCGGCGGGCGGCGTGGTCGCTGTTCACCATGGACAGATAGGTCATCGCCACGGCGATGCCGATGTTGAAGGCCAGGATGATGAGGAACGGGATCCAGGCGCCCGCCATGGCGAGGATGCCGAATCCGCCGATCTGCGAGACCGCCGTGCAGCAGGCCACCCCGGCGGCGCCGGCCAGCCGCCACCGGCCGCGCAGCGCCGGCACCGTGAACAGGTAGCCGGACCAGGCGAAGAACCCGAAGAACGGGTGGCACCAGACCAGCAGCGCGATCAGCACCAGCAGGCCGGCGAAGAACACCACCATGACCCGCGGCCGGTCCACCCACTGGGGATGCAGGGTGACCATCCACAGCAGCCAGCCGGCGGCGACCGCGGCGACCACGAGGGTGACCGGCAGTCCCTGGCGCGGCACCCCGATGTCACCGGCGACGGCCACCAGCACGGTCGAGCCGGCCAGGGCCGCGTACGGCATCAGCAGCAACCGCTTGTCGGTCCGGCGCACGCGCGTCTCCAGCCGGCTCACGTCGGACATCGCGCTCCTCATTCCCAGCGGAACAGTCTGGCCGCCGCCAGCCCGAACACCAGCATGTACGCCACCAGCACGGTAAGCGATCCCCAGGCCGGCCACTGCCCGGCCATCGCCTCCTGCACCGCCCGCTCGCCGGCGCCCAGCGGTGTCAGGTCGGCGATCCGCCGCAGGACCTCGGGAAACACCTCGCGCGGCGTCCACAGCCCGGCGAAGAACATCAGCGGGAAGAAGGACAGGGTGCCGATGGTGTTCGCGGCCTTGCCGCCGGGTGCGACCGCGGCGATGAACAGCCCGATGGCGAACGCGGCACCGGCCGTGGCCAGGAAGGCGACCGCGAAGCCGGGTCCGTGCCGCGGCAGCGCCACGGCGAAGACCAGCCGGGCGATGATCAGCAGCAGGGCGACCGAGACGATCGCGGTGAGCAGGCTCATCACCAGCTGGGCGCCGAGCAGCGCGACGGGCCGCACCGGGGTGGTGGCGAGCCTGCGCAGGATCCCGCGCTCCCGGTAGGTCGTAAGCACCAGCGGCGCCGACTGCACGCCGAGCATGGCCAGGGTCAGGATGATCGCGATCGCCGCGTACAGGTCGATCACGCGCAGGCCGCCGAGGTCGGGGCTGGGCTCCCGGAAGGCCGGGATGCTGCCCAGGATGATCACCAGGATCGACGGGAAGGCGAAGATCCAGAAGAGCTGCATCGGTTCCCGCAGGAGCAGCCGGAACTCGGTGCGGGTGAGCTTGGCGAAGACGCGCATCAGGAGCTCTCCTCCGTGGCGGCGCGGCCGGTCAGCCGGACGAACGCGTCGTCCAGGCTGGCCTGCTCGACGCGCAGGTCATTGGCGATGATCTGGTGGGCGGCCAGCGTCGCGGTGACGGCGTGCAGCAGGTTGCCCTCGCCGATCACCTCCAGCTGGGTGCCGTGCCGGCGGACCTCGCGGACCTCGGCCAGGCCGGTCAGCAGGGCGTCGTCGAGCGGCACGGACGGCCGGAAGCGGATCCGCTGCTCCGCCGAGACTCCGGCGATGAGCCCGGACGGGGTGTCGAGCGCGACGACCGTACCCGCGTCGATCAGGGCGACCCGGTCGCAGAGCCGCTCGGCCTCCTCCATGAAGTGGGTGACCAGCAGCACGGTGACCCCGCGGTCGCGGACGGACTCGACCAGGTCCCAGGTGTCCCGGCGGGCCTGCGGGTCGAGCCCGGTGGTCAGCTCGTCCAGGATGGCGATGTCCGGGTTGCCGATCAGCGCCAGCGCGATGGACAGGCGCTGTTTCTGCCCGCCGGAGAGCTTGCCGAACCTGGTCGTCAGCTTGCCGGCGAGGCCGAGTTCGTCGGCGAGCCGGCGCCAGTCGGCGGGCTCGGGGTAGAACGCGGCGTACAGCTCCAGCGCCTCCCCGGCGGTCATCTTCTCGGGGAGCTGGCTCTCCTGCAGCTGCACGCCGACCAGCCGGCGCAGTTCGGGGTCGCCGGGGTCGCGGTCCAGCACGGTGATCGTGCCACCGTCCGGGGTGCGCAGCCCGGCGATGGACTCGACGGTGGTGGTCTTGCCGGCGCCGTTCGGGCCGAGGATGCCGAAGATCTCGCCGCGCTCGACGGTGAAGGAGACGTCGCTGACCGCGACGGTGCCGCCGTACCGCTTCCGCAGGCGGTCGACGTTGATGATTGCCATATTCCCAGCGTCACAGTGGACGGCGGGCGGCGAATCGACCAGCTCGCGAGTCCACCGGTCAACCGATCGGTGGATGCCGGGCTACGCCCTCACCCGATCGCCTCGGCGCCGGCCTCGCTGGGCTTGCGGCCGGCGACGGCCGAATACACCGAGCCGACCTGGGCGGCGACGCGCTTCCACGAGTACGCCTGGCGGGCCCGGTCCAGCGCCGCCGTCGCGTACGCGAACCGCCGTACCTTGTCATTGATCAACCGGCGCAACGCGCCGCCCAGCGCTCGCGGGTCGCGGGCCGGGACCAGGTCACCGGTGAGGCCGTCGACGACGGTCTCGTTGATCCCGCCGACGGAGGTGCCGATCACCGGCACCCCGCAGGCCATCGCCTCCAGCGGGGCCAGCTCGAACTGCTCCTGCCAGGGCGCGGCGACCAGCAGATCGGCCGAGCGGTACCAGCGCGGCATGTCGGCGCTGGGCACGCTGCCGACCAGCCGGACCCGGTCGGCGACCTGGTAATGCTCGGCGAGCGCGCGCAGCTTCCTGGCCTGCGGGTCGTCGGCCAGCTGGGCCGCGGACGGGCCGCCGACCACGACGTATTCGGCGCCCGGCAGATAGCGCATGGCCTGGATGACGTCGCCGTAGCCCTTGCGCTCGACCAGCCGGCCGACCGAGAGGATGCGGGGTCGTTCCGGGTCCCGCTCGGCGGCCGGGCCGTCCGGGGTGAAGCGCTCGCTGTCGACACCGGCCGGCACCATCGTGAGCTGGGTGCGGGGCACGCCGATGCGCACGAGCCCGCGTACCTCGTTCTGGGTCTGCACGACCACCCGGTCGACCGCCCGGCCGAGGGCACGCTCGTAGCCGGCCCGCGACGCGCCGCCGCCGGCCGGGCCGGCGGCGCCGAGCTCGTGGAACGACTGCACGACCGGGATGCCGACCTGCCGGGCGGCGGTGACCGCGGCCAGGCCGCTGGTCCAGAAATGGGCGTGGGCGACCTCGGGCAGCCACTCGGCGTCGCGCCACTCGGCGCGCAGCCACTGGGCGAAATCGCCCATGTGCGACAGCAGCTGCTCGGGCGGCAGCGCCACGGCGGGACCGGCGGGGACGTGCACGACGCACACACCCTCACTGATCTTCACGATGGCGGGCAGGTTGGGGTCGTCGCGGCGGGTGTAGACGCGGACGTCGTGGCCCAGCTCGGCCAGTGCGGTGGACAGCTCGGCCACGTGGCGCTGCTGCACGCCGGTGGTGGACGGCGTGGTCAGCGGGCTCGCGTGTTCGGAGATCATCGCGACGCGCACGGGTCCTCCTCCAACAGCTTGATTCCGGGAGAAAGACCGGAGTTGAGGCTGTGATACGCGGCGAGACATGCCCGTCACCCGAAAGTGTAAACATGCCGGTGTCGGGTATGGGTGCCTCTTGGCTATCGTGCAGCATACCGTCCGGTTCGAGGCCGGGCGGTAACCGCGGTCAGCGGTAGACCGCCTGGTGCGCGGCACCGATCGCGGCCGCGTAGAGCCTGCCGGTCAGCAGCCGGTCGCGGGCCAGCGCCGCCCGGGCCGCGTTCGCGCCCGGCGCGCCGTGCACTCCCCCGCCCGGATGCGCCGACGCGCCGGCCAGGAACAACCGGTCCACCGGGGTGTCCGGACGGCCCAGCCCGGGGATCGGGCGCAGGAAGAGCTGCTGGGACGCCGCCGCCGTGCCGCCGCCCAGCGCCCCGCCGACCAGCGACGGGTTCTCGCGTTCCAGATCCGCCGGGGCGAACACGTTGCGGCCCACCACCATCCGGCCGAAGCCGGGCGCCTGCTCCTCCAGCACACCCTCCATGCGCTCGACGTGGGCGGCGATCTCCTCGGCCGCCCAGTGCCGGCGGTGCGGCAGGTGGGTGTACGCCCACGCCGACTCGGTGCCCTCCGGCGAGTGCGACGGGTCCGCGGTCGTCATCTGCCCCAGCAGCAGGAAGGGGCTCGGCGGCAGCTCGTCCACGGCGAGGTGGGCCGCGTACCGGGTCAGGCCGTTCAGGTCCGCACCCAGGTGCACCGTGCCGGAGCCGGCCGCCGCCGGGTTCTTCCAGGGGATCTTGCCGTCGACCGCCCAGTCGACCTTGACCGTGGCGCCGTCCCAGCGGAAGAACTCCAGGTCCTCGCGCAACCGCGGGGGCAGCCACCGCGCGCCGACCAGGTCCAGGTACAGCGCCGGGGCCGGCACGTCGGCCAGCACGGCCCGCCGGGCGCGCCAGTTGCGGCCGTCCGCTGTGCGTACCCCCATCGCCTTGCCCTGGGCAACCAGGACGCGGGTCACCGGGGTGTCGTAGGTGATCCGCCCGCCGTGCGACTCCAGGCGCGCGACCAGCGCGGACGTGATCTGCTGGGCGCCGCCGACCGGGACCGGCCAGCCGTGCTCCTGGCCCAGCATGGCCAGCAGCCAGCCGTAGACGCCGCCGCCCGCGTCCTCCGGCGAGAGGTCGGTGTGCAGCGCGCAGCCGGCCAGCGCGAGCCGGGCACCCTCGCCGGCGAAGAGCTCCGTGCCCAGCTGACGCGCCGACAGCACGAGCCGGCGGGCCAGCCGCAGCGCGCCGCCGACCCGGAGCCGGCGGGCGAGCTCCAGCCCCGAGCGCACCGGCGGGAACGGGTCGAACAGGGCGCCGAGCAGCTGCTCGGAGACGTTGCGCCAGTCGTCGTACGCGTGCAGCCAGCGCTCCCCGTCCCCGGCGGCGAACTGTTCCATCGAGGCCATGGTGATCCCGACGTCGCGGTTGACGGTGGCGGCCCGGCCGTCCGGCAGCAGGTGGGTCAGCACGTCCGGCGCGTGCGTCCAGCTCAGCCCGTGGTCGCCGAGCTCGAGCCCGCGCATCACCGGGGAGGCGTAGCCCAGCGGATAGAACGAGCTGAACAGGTCGCTCAGGTAGCCGGGAGCCGTCACGTAGCCGGAGCGCACCGCGCCACCCGGCTGCGGCGTCGCCTCCAGCACCTCGACGCTCCAGCCGGCATCGACCAGCAGGTTGGCCGCCACCAGCCCGTTGTGTCCCGCCCCGATGACTATCGCGTCCGCACGTTCCACGTCACCCGCCGCCTCTCGTCGCGCTCGCTCGCCTTACCCGCCGAGTTTGTCGCAAACACCGCCCGGGTAGTGCTGTTGCCCCTCAACCCCAGACCGTGACGCTGCCTACCTCCGCGGCGACGTTGACCGTGTAGCGGTCGGGGGCGTCGCGCCAGCCCGCGGTGGCCATGACCGCGCCGGCCGGGGCCCGGGTCCGGCCGGTCCACGGGACGGCGACCAGGCCCGCCCCGCCGCGGAGGTGCAGGCGCAGCGGCGTACCCGGGGGTGTTGCCACCGCGACCTCGCCCACGCCGCCGGCCACGATGATCGGCACCGTGCCGCGCGGCGGCGGGAGCCGCAGGCTCACCAGGCCGGTCCCCGCGCCGAGTTCGAGCCGGCTCAGCCGGCCGGCGGCCAGGTCCAGGTGTTGTTCCCCGGCGCCGGCCGGCAGCCGGATGTCCCACCGGACCGCCCGGTTCAGCCGGATCTCCACGGTGTCCGGGCCGTCGGCGCCGGTCGGGCGCAGGCCGAGCCGGACCCGGCCGGGGGTGCCGGTGACCGCCGGGGCGAGGCCCGAGTCGGCCGGCGTGCTGATCCGGTAGAGCAGTCCCGGCAGGTCCGCCAGGCGCACCTCGACCCGCGACGCCGAGTCCCGGACGATCAGGAACGCGCCCGCCCGGCCGTGCAACGCGCCGGCCAGCACATGTTCTTGCGGGCCGTCCCCCGCGGGCACCTGCCGGGCGCCAAGCCTGGTCACCGGCCCGCAACCGGCACCGGACAAAACCACGATCAAGGCCGCGAACAGCGAAAACACCGATCGCGCACCGTTTGTGGGACGACGATGACGCTGCGCAGTAGGCACCATCGGACAACCCGAGATCGGCCGAAAGGGTGACGGTGAAGCGCCCAAATCGGGCCACAATATCCGGATGCGTTCAGCCGGTTTCCTGTCCGAGCGTCAGCGTCGCCTCGCGTGGGTGGGCTTCCTGCTCGCCGCCTTCCAGGCCCCTGCCGCCGCCCAGCTCATCGACGACGCCTCGTGGCTCTTCGCCGTGGTGGTCTCCATCCTCGTCGCGACGGTGATCGTCGCGGACGACGTCCACCGCCGGCGCCCGGCATCCGAGTAGGGGTCCACCGGCGCGGGTTTCAACCGAGCTGCACCGATCGGAGACACCGTTGGCTACCCCGGGCTACCTAACGTCTTTCCTATGAATGGCCTGTTCAGCGGCGCTGCCGCCCGTGCTGCCCTGCGTTCCGCCCACGTCTGCCTCGAGGAGCTGATGTCGTCCGTCGGCACATCCGGCCTCGAAGCCGCGACGCAGTCCCCGGGACTGCTCGCCACCGTCGACCAGCACGTCGCGGGCATCCGCGACAGCCTGTCGTCGGACGTCCGCCCGCTGACGGCGGTCATCCTCGCCGCCTACGCCGAGGGCGTCCGCGACGCGGCGTTCAAGCACGGCTGGCGCCCACCGGCCGGCCCGATCAACTGGTCCAAGAACGACTGGGTGCTCAACCGCCTGCTGGGCGTGTGCTCGCTCGCCCGCACGTTGTCCTGATCCTGCGCTGACAGGCCACACCGACCATTCGGGGCCGGTACCGGACATCCGGTACCGGCCCCTCGTCATGCCGCAGGTGAAGCCCCGCTCAGGCCGCCGGCTCCCGCAGGGAACGGGTCGCCTCCTCGCGGAGTCGCGCCGTGTCCACCCCCGCCTCCGCGAGGATCTGCGACGCCAGGCCCTGACCTTCCCGCAGGATGCCCAGCAGGATGTGTTCCGGCGCGATGAAGTTGTGCTTCAGCCGGATCGCCTCGCGCAGGGACAACTCAAGCACCTTCTTGCCGCGGGCCGAGAACGGCGTGTGGCCGCTGCCGGAGAAGCGGCCCAGCAGTCCGCGGCGTTTCGGGGCCGTATTCCGCGGCAGCTGCAGCGCGCCCGGGCCGAAGTTTTCCTCGATGGCGCGGCGGACCGCGTCCAGGTCGATGCCGATCGCTTTCAGCGCCGCCGCGTCGTCGGCGTCGGTGTCGGCGATCGGGTCGCCCGCCGCGGTGCCCCGGCCCACCAGGCGCAGGATCTCGGCGCGGGCATATCGGTGGTCGACGCCCTTGTCGCGCAGGGCGGGTGCCGTGGCGATCGGCCCGTCGGCCTGGGCGAGCAGGGCGAGCAGCAGGTGTTCGGTGCCGATCGGGGTCTGCTGCAGCTCCCGGGCCTCCTGCTGGGTGCGCACCACTACCTCGCGTGCGGCGTGGGTGAATCGCTCGAACATCTCAGCCCTCCCGTGGGTCCAGCATGGGCACGCGACCGGCGTGCTTCTTGTGTACGCCCTGGCGGGTCACCTCGAGGGCGTCCGCGATCTCCTGCCAGGACCAGCCCTTGTGTCGCGCGTTGGCCACCTGGAGCTGCTCGAGGCCCTCCAGGAGGCGGCGCAGCGCCACGACCGCCCGCAGGCCGACCCGAGGATCGGCACTGCCGGCGGCGGCGGCGAGATCGGTTGCTTCGGTCATGCTGTCAACTTACGTTGACAGCCGATGCTTGTCAACTGCGGTTGACAGGATGGGCGCAAAAAAGGCGCCGGGCCTCCGCCCGGCGCCTTGCTGACTGCGGTCGATCTACAACACTCCGAAGGTCAGCTCCATGCCCGCCTCGGAGTTGAACGACATGCTGAGCTCCACCGGCAGGGCCGCCGGGGCGGCCACCGCGAACGGCACGCCCCACGGGTCGAGGAGCTCCGCGTAGCTGCCGAAGCCCATGTCCGTCGGGCCGGCGATCACGCCGCCGCCCAGGTTGCGGCACGCCTGCATGGTCGCCTCGCAGTCGGCCACCTGGAACGCCGCGCGCCACCAGCTGCCGCCGTGACTCGGGGCCAGCCCGGCCATCGCGTCGTGCGCCGTGGTGATCCATTCGCCTCGGGTGCCGTCGCTGCCGTACTCGTCGCGCAACAGCCATCCGAACGCCTGGCCGTAGAACCGGGCCGCGGCCACCGCGTCGTCGGTGAGCAGCTCCGGGAAGGTCATCGTGCCCGGCTCGCCGCCGACCTCGGCGCCGGTGAAGCTTCCGCTCTCCCAGAGGCCCAGCAGGGCACCGGCCGGGTCGGCGACCAGCGCCGAGCGCCCGCCGCGTCCCTCGGCGGGCTCGCTGACCAGGCTGCCGCCGGCCTCGCGGACCCGGGTGATCGAGGACTCCAGGTTGTACTCGGTCAGGTAGGTGAGCCAGCCCGCGGGCCGGTCGGCGCGGGCGCGGGTCAACCCGGCCGCGGCGCGGCCGCCGAGCTTGAATCGATCGCCGGCGGATTCCCAGCCGAAGAGTCCGGCGTAGAAGTCCGCCGCACGAGCGGGATCAGCACTCGCCAGCTCGACCCAGCAGGGGGTCGCCGGCGCAAAGCCCCGAAGTCGCATCGGCCGCACCTTTCCTGTCGTTCCATCATGGAATCTCGGCCCAGCGGAGATGCCGATCACCTTACAGCTATGAATACGCTCTGCCACTACACCCGGGTTCAATGTCCTCAATAAACCACGACTTTGCGGGAGTGAGGCTACTCAGAGTTACGGCGGTTACTGAGCGTGTCGCTCTTCCGGGGTACGCGAGCGTTCGTTGTATCGGTCCAGAAGCCGCATCACGGGCGTCACCGCAACGCCGTGCAACGCCACGCTCACGACCACGACGAAGGCCACTGTCGCCCATGCGACATCCATGGCCGGGAACGGTGCGTGGCTCATCGCGTACGCGAGGTAGTAGAACGACCCGATGCCGCGAATGCCGAACGCGGCGATGACGGCATGCTCGGCCGGATGGCCGGGCGCGCCGCGCAGCGACAGGAAGCCAGGCCGTCGTTGAGGCCCGCTCAGCGCGGCGGGATGAGCATCTCGAACCAGACCGTGGAGCCGCGCACCGTCGGGTCCGTGCCCCAGGTGTCGCTCAGCTCCTCGATCAGGCCCAGCCCGCGGCCCCGGCTGCTCAGTGCGTCCGTCCGGGCCCGGGTGACGCTGCCGCGCGTACCGGTGTCGGCCACCGACACCAGCAGGCGCTCCGCGCTCAGGTCGATGTGCACCTGGGCCGGGGTGCCCGCGTGCAGCAGGGCGTTCGTGGTCAGCTCGCTGGTGCACAGGATCGCCGCGCCGATCACCGGCTCGGGCACCGACCACTCCCGCAGCCGGGCCGTCATCCACTGGCGGACCCGGCTCGGGCCGGTCGGCTCGGCCGGGACCAGCATGGTGGCCGAGCGGCTCAGGGCCACCGCCCGCTCCACGGCCAGCACCGCCACGTCGTCGTCGGTGCGGCCGGCCACCGCCGCTGTCGCCAGCGAGCACAGGTTGCGCGGGTCGCCGCTGGTCGTGCCGGCGGCCGCGGCCACCAGATCCGCCAGGCCCGCGCTCAGCGGCCGGTTCCGCCGCTCCACCACGCCGTCGCTGAACATCAGGATCGAGTCACCCGGCTCGAGCCGCAGAACCGTGGTGCGCCAGTGGCCGCCCAGGCCGAGCGGCGCGCCCGGCGGCACCGGGACCAGCTCCGCGGTGGCCGGCCCGCCGAGCGGATCCACCCGGCGCAGCACCGGCGGCGGGTGACCCGCGCTGGCCAGGGTGATCGTGCCGTCGGCGGGCTCGAGAACGCCGTAGACCACGGTCACGAAGATCTCTTCGTTGCGGGACTCGGCGCCCAGCGAGCCGACCAGCCGGTCCAGGCCGGCCAGCACGGTCTCGGGCGCCGGGTCGGTCAGCGCCAGCGCCCGCAGCGCGGCCCGTACCTGCCCCATCACGGCGGCGGCCCGGACGTCGTGCCCGGCGACGTCGCCCAGCACCATCGCCAGGCGCCCGTCGGAAAGCTCGAAGGCGTCGTAGAAGTCGCCGCCGGCCGCGTTGCCGTCCACGCCGACGTCGTAGCGGGCCGCGATCCGGAACCTGTCCAGCTCCGGCAGGTGCTCCGGGAGCATGCTGCGCTGCAGCAGCTGGGCCGTGCCGTGCTGGGCCTCGAACCGGCGGGCCCGCTCGGCGGCCTGGGCCACCAGCTCGGCGGCCGCATACAGCAGGGCGCGCTCGGCGGGCAGCCAGGTGTGCGCGGTCCGGTAGCCCATGGTCAGGGCGCCCCGCAGCGACGCGGTGCGCAGCGGCATCGCGGCCAGCGCGCGGACCCGGCGCTCGTGCCGGTCGGTGGCGATGTCGGCGAGCGGGGCGCCGTCGGCCTGGAACGTCGGGCGGCCGGTCTGCGCGGCGGTCACCATCGGAGAGCCGGGGTCGGGGCCGATCCGCTTCCACAGCGGCGGCAGCCGCTCGTCGGCCTCGTCCATCATCTCGCCGCGGATGCGCCGCACGTAGCGGAACTCCGCGCCGTCGTCCACCGCGAAGACGCAGTGGTCGACGTCGAACGAGGTCATCGCGTACGACAGGACGACCCGGGCGACGTCGTCGATGGTCAGCGCGGAGGCCAGCCGGGCGGTGAGGTCGCCGAGGCTCTGCAGCCGCCGGGTCACCTGGGTGGTCTCGGCGGCCACGGTCAGCACCCCGGCGATGCCGCCGCGCACGTCCCGGATGATCGAGTGGCCGCGGGTGAACGAGGCCTGCTCGACGTGCCCGGCGCCGCCCCGGGCCACGGCGACCTGCGTCTCGGCCTCGAGGAACGGCTGGCCGCTGCGGTAGACGTCGGCGATGACCCCGCCGACGCCGGGCGCCTGCCACTGCTCGCCGAAAACCTCGGCGGCCGGGCGGCCCAGGGCCGCCGGATGCCGGGCGCCGAGCACTTCCGCGTACGCGTCGTTGTAGATCATCACGTGGTCGTCGCCGTGCGCCAGCACCATCGGCACCGGGGAACCGAGCAGCATGTCGACGGTCGCGCGCACCACCTGGTCCCACGCCTCGACCGGGCCCAGCGAGGTCGTCGCCCACGGGTGCAGGCGGACGAGCTCAGCGCAGTCGAGCGCGCGCTCCGGCGACACACCGGTCTGATCGGGCAGCGTGGTCATCGCGAGAGAGCTCCCCATGCCGACCATGAGATGAGCGTAGCCCGCGTCGGCCGTTCGGACGATGGGGGCACCATACGGACGTCCGATTATGCCCGGTACGCGCGGCCAAAGGGTTGCGCTGCTCGCATATAGTCCTGTGCCGTCCGAGATCGCGCCCGGTCGGCCCTACCCTCCTGGACTACGGCGCTGAGCTGCGACGATTCGATTTCCCGCCGCCGGATGGGTGCACGCCCCGCCGGAGCCGGCGACCGGAACGGCTGCCGGCGCTGCCGCCGTCGCGGGCATCGATGGCGGTGACGGTGTCGCACATTCGACAGTGGCCGCGGCCTGCGCTCCCTGCCTCGTACCCCCGGGTCGGCGCCGTCGCGGGGGCGCGCCGTGCTCGCCGTACCGGATGGCCCGCTGCCCCGCGCCGGGCTCTCCGCCGGGCCCATCGACGGGTTGCTCCCGCAGTGCGGATCGGGTTTCGGCGACCTATGGTCGGCGCAGGGCCGCATCGACGCCGGCCGTTGGGAGACTGAGGAGAGCGGATGAGCCGCGCCGATCTGAGCGATGCGTTGAGCGACATGTGGCGTTCCGTGTTGTTGTTCGTGCCGACGGCGCTGGCGTTCCTCGCCATTCTGCTCATCGGCTATGTGCTGGCCCGGCTGGTCCGCACGGTGGTGGTCAAGACGCTGAGCCGGATCGGCTTCGACCGGGCCGTCGAACGCGGCGCCATCGGCAAGGCGCTGGGCGGCCGGGTCGAGCCCAGCGACCTCTGCGCCAAGATCACGTTCTATGCGGTGCTGCTCTTCGCGCTCCAACTGGCCTTCGGCATCTGGGGCCCGAACGCGGTCAGCGACCTGCTCACCGCGCTGATCGGCTGGCTGCCCCGGGCGTTCGTGGCCATCGTCATCATCGTGGTGGCCGCGGCGATCGGCGGTGCCGTGCGGGATCTGATCGGCAGCGCGCTCGGCGGCCTGGCATACGGGCGGGTGCTGGCCCGGGCCGCGTACTGGCTGATCGTCGCGCTGGGCGTCATCGCGGCCCTGGACCAGGTGCAGATCGCCACGGCGGTCACCCAGCCGGTGCTGATCGCGGTGCTGGCGACGGTGGCCGGCGTGCTCATCGTCGGCGTCGGCGGCGGGCTGGTCCGGCCCATGCAGCAGCGCTGGGAAACCTGGCTGGACCGGGCGAGCACGGAGTCGGCGGCGATCCGCGAGCACGCCCGCAGCTATACGGAGGAGCGGGCCCGGGTGGCGGCCGAGAAGAAGGCAGCCGAGCAGAAGCTGGCCGAGGAAGCAGTCGCCCGGGTGGCCGCGGAACTGGCCGCCGAGCAGGCACGGCGGGCCGAGGAGGCCCGGGTCGCCGAGGAAGCGCGGCAGGCTGAGCAGGCTCGGCTCGCGGAGGAGGCCCGGGTCGCGGAGGAGGCCCGGATTGCCGAGCAGGCCCGGATTGCCGAGGAAGCGCGGATCGCCGAGGAAGCGCGGCAGGCTGAGCAGGCTCGGCTCGCGGAAGAGGCGCGGGTCGCTGCGGAGGCGCGGGCTGTCGCGGAGGCCGAGACTGCCCAGCTCGAGGCCGAGCAGGTCGCCGGGGAAGCCGAGCGCGTGCGGGCGCTGGAGGCTGCGGCCGAGGAGAAGACGCAGGTCATCCCGGTGCAGCGGCCGTGGCCCGGCAGCGACGACCGGCCGCACATCGTGCCGGGCTTCGACGATCCGGAACCGGCCGGGACCGGGTCGGATTCCGCCACGCGGGCGGATGCCGATCCGCCGACTCCGAGCCGGCCCGACGACGAGACCAAGCCCTGACCCGCGGTCAGCACGATGCGACTGAAACCGGCCCCGGCTGGGTACTGGCTCACCGCTGGTCGCTCGTTGGGGACGCCGGAGGGCACATGAATTATCGGGTCGAGTACAACGGCGAAGATCTCGAGCTCGCCACCCTGGACGCCGCCCTGGAGAACGCCAAGCACGCCATCGCCGCGGATGTCGGGCCGGTCAGCGGGTGGGCCGTCGAGCACGATGAGTCGATCAACGACTGGTTCGTTCAGGGTGTGGTCGACGGCAGGACCGTCGGCGCGACCGCGGTCGTCACCGGGCCGGAGCCGATGCTCGCCGCGCAGAGTGTGCCGCGGCATGCGCCGGCCAGTGCCGATGATCTCGCCCGGCGGCGGGTGTTCACCGGGTCGACCCCGGCCGACGTGCTCGGCATGGCCGCGAACTGGCTGGCCGGGCGCCCGGAGGTGGTCGCCGTCGATGATCTGGGCTGGCGGCCCGGTCGCAACGGCTTCGAGCTGCGGATCTACTACCGGAGCTGAGCGAGTGTGTTCGGTCCCCAGTCCATCCAGCGCACCACCTCCGGATCGCCGGCGATCGCGTGCAGGTCCGCGTGGTCGTCGGCGCGGAACGGGCGCAGAAATAGGCGTGCGGTCTTCAGTTCCATCGCGCGATTATGGCGCGATGTCCGCCTATGACGATCTGGTCACCCGCGCCACCGCCGATCCGGCCGTGCGAGGGCTGGTGCTGACCGGCTCGTACGCCCGGGGCCTGGCCACCGCGCACTCCGACCACGATGTCATCGTGGTCGTCGACGCGGCGGACGGCTGGCCGGCGAGCAGATCCGCCGCGCTCGACGAGATCGTCTACACCGTCGACGGGCTGGCGGACACCTCGGTGCACTGGCAGCGCTACGCGTTTCGGGGCGCGCGGGTGCTGCTGGACCGGCTCGACGGCGGGATCGCCGAGCGGGTCGCCCGGCAGGCCACGCCCACCGCCGCCGAGGCCACCCAGTGGGCGCGGGGAAACCTCGACGCGTACGTGAACCAGCTCTACCGGGCCGCGAAGAGCCGGCGGGACGGCGCGGACCTCGCGGCCCTGCTGGATGAGATGGAGAGCGTGCCCTGGTTGCTCACCACCGTGTTCGCGCTGCACGGGCGGCTGCGGCCGTACAACAAATACCTGAGCTGGGAGTTGGAGACCTTCCCGCTGCCGGCGCCGTGGGACCGCACCTTGCCCGCGCGGCTCGCCGCCGATCCGGTCGCGCTCTTCGCCGACGTGGCGGCGCTGGCCCGGCGGTGCGGCCACGGCGACGTCCTCGATTCCTGGGGCGACGACTTGGCGCTACTGGGCTGACCACGCGGCCAGGGCGGTCTCGCTGGTGACGTGGTCCAGCGCCAGGATCGCCGCGCCGTGCAGGGCGCCGTCGTCGCCGTGCGCCGCGTCGACCACCGGCGGCGGCTGTCCACGGTGGAAAGCCATGAGCCCTTCCAGGTAGGCCGCGGCGAAGCTGTCCGGCGCGGCGGCGCGCAGCGGGGCGGCGAGCCCGCCCAGCGTGACCGTGTCCGGATCGTGCAGGTTGACCAGGGCGCCGATGCCCCCGCCGAGCGCGCCCGCGACGATCGCCAGCACCCGTCGGGCGTCGGCGTCGTGCGCCGCGCGGTCCAGCACCTGCCGCGCAAACCCCCGCGGGTCGGCCGGGGCGGCCACCCCGAGGTGGCGGGCCAGGGCGCGACCGTCGATCTCCAGATCCCAGCAGCCGCGCGCCCCGCAGGGGCAGGTCAAGGACCGGTTCCCGTACGGCTGATGGCCGTATTCACCCGCAGCACCGTGCGCGCCGGTCGACGGGCGACCATCGACGGTGAACGCCCCACCGATACCGACCTCGACCATGAGGTGCAGCGCCGCCCGCGCCCCGACGGCGGCGCCGGTGCGGGCCTCGGCGAGCCCGGCGAGGGTGGCATCGTTGCCGGGCAGGAGCGGGGCGGGGGTGCCGGCGGTGAGCGAGGTCAGATCCACGTCGCGCCACCCGAGGGTCGCGGACTGGGCCAGCCGGCCGTCGTGGATCGACCCGGCGACCGCCACCGCGACCGCCCGCAGCCGCGTGCCGTACCGCTCACGAATCTCGTCCACGCGCCGCCGGACGGCAGCGAGCACAGCGGTCGGATCGGGGCCTTCGTGACGGACGACCGCCGGGTCACGCTCATCGGGTCCGACGGCGGCGGGGCCACCGGCCGCCGTGGGATCGACGGCGTGCCGGGCCGCGGTGATGTCGAGCAGGCGGCCGTCGAGGCCGGCGACCGCGTATCGCCAGTCCGCCATCCGGATGTCGACCGCGAGCACCACCGGCCCGGCCGGGTGCGCGCCCAGCACGGTGGTCGGCCGGCCCCGGCCCTGCGGCGGCGCGGGCGTCTCGGCCAGCAGGCTCAGCGCCCGCATCCGGCCGGTGAGCTCGGTGGCCAGGCCGCTGGTGAGCTGGAGGTCGTGGGCCAGGGCCGCGCGGGTCGCGCCGGGATGCAGGCGCAGCCAGGCGAGCACCTGGGACGCGGTGTGCCAGCGGGTCTCCTGGGCCCGGCGGCGGGTCGGACTTGCCATGACGGGGGTTCACCACCTTATCCTCGTACTACGAGGATATTAGGGGGACGACGTGGACCTCACCATCATCGAGGCGGTGCTCTTCGACATGGACGGCACCCTGGTCGACTCCGACGCCGCGGTCGAACGCGCCTGGCGCACGTGGGCCGCCGAATACGGCGTAGACCCGGCCGCCGTGCTGGCCGTCGCGCACGGCGCGCCGGCGGAACGGACCGTCGGCCTGGCCCGCCCGGACCTGACCGGGCCCGCCGCCGCCGAGGCCGCCGCCCGCCAGCTCGAGCTCCAGTACGACGACCTCTCCGACGTCGTGCCCACGCCCGGCGCACACGAGTTGCTGGCGGCGCTGCGACTGCCGTGGGCGGTCGTGACCAGCGCCGACGCGCGGCTCGCCAAGGCCCGACTGGGCGCGGCCGGCATCACGGCGCCGCTACTGGTCACCGTCGAGGACGTACGGGCGGGCAAGCCCGACCCGGAGGGCTACCTGCGCGCGGCCGAACTGCTCGGCGTCGCGCCGGAGCGCTGCCTGGTGGTCGAGGACGCGGAGGTCGGCGTCGCCGCGGGCCGGGCCGCGGGAGCGCAGGTGGCGGCCCTCAAGGGCGTCGACGGAGATCTCGCCATCCCCGACCTCGGCACCCTCGCGCGGCTGCTGACCCCGCGTTCCTAAGGGTCGGATGGACAGCAAGGTCCGGCAGGCCGGGATCGCGCAGGCGGCCCTCGGCTACGCGATCACCGCGCTCGGTGCCTGTCTTGTGCTGCTGGCCGGCGACTTCGGCGTGCAGCCGGAAGAGCTGGCCTGGCTGCCCGCGACGTTCGGCTTCGGGCTGCTGGTCATGGCTCCGGCCGGGCCGCTGCTGCTGCGCAACGGCCCGCGCCTGGCGTTGACCGGCGGCGCGCTGGCCGTCGCGGCGGGAGCGACGCTGCTCGCGCTCGCCCCGGTCGCGGCGGTGGCGGTCGCGGGCGCCCTGCTGCTGGGCGCGGGCGGGGCGGCGTTCGCGCTGGTCACGCCCGCGTTGCTGGCCGGGGCGGAGGCGGCGGTGCAGCTCACCAAGGTCAACGCCGCGTCCAGCAGCGCCGCCGTGCTCGCCCCGGCCGCGATCGGCGGACTGAACGCGACGGGCCTGGTCAACGGGCGGCTGGCGCTGCTGTTGGTCGTACCCCCGCTGCTTTATCTGGCCGCGACCGTGCGCCCGGCAGAGACCTGGCCGACGCCGGACGCCCGGGCCTCCCGGCCCGACCAGCACGTAGGCGGCACGGATGCGCGGCCCGCGGCCGGCGTCGTTGCGCGGCGCTGGGCGGCCGTCGTGCTCGCCGTCTCGGTCGAGTTCTGCTTCACCATCTGGGCCGTGGCCCGGCTCGCCGCCGCGGGCCTGGCGCCCGGGACCGCCGCCGCGCTCGGCACGGCCTTCCCGATCGGCATGGCGCTGGGCCGGCTGGCGGGCCCGGCCCTGATCGGCCGGATCCCGGTTGTGCCGATCGGGGCCGCGATCACCGCGGCCGGCACGCTGATGGTCGTCGGCGGCGGCCCGGCCGCGATCACCGCGGGGCTCGTCGTGGCCGGGGCGGGCGTGGCGACCCTCTACCCGGTGGCCCTGGCCGGCCTGGTCGCGACGCCGCGCCTGCGGGCGACGCACGCTGCGTCGCTGGGCGCCCTCGCCTCGGGTACGGCCGTCCTGGCCGCCCCCGCGACGCTGGCCCGGCTCGCCGACGTGGTGGATCTGCGGCTCGCGTTCCTCATCACGCTCCCCCTGCTGGCCGCCCTGCTCCTGGTGCGCCACCGTCAGTGACGACCGCCACCACCGAGCCGCTGGTATTTCAGATTTGAAGGAGTATGGTTCTGGTCATGACCGAACCGCTCAGCGACACCCAGCAGGCCGCCTGGCGCGCCTTCGTGGAGAGCAGTTGGGCGCTGCACAACCGTCTTGAGGACGACCTGCGGGCCACGACCGGCCTGAGCATGTCGGACTACCACGTGCTGGTCGTGCTCTCCGAGACGCCCGGGCACCGGGTCCGCATGGGCGAGCTGGCCAGCCGCCTGGTGTTCTCGCCCAGCCGGTGCACGTACCAGATCACCACGATGGTCAAGCGCGGCCTGGTCCGCAAGCAGAGCTGTTCCGACGACGGCCGCGGCCAGGAGGCCGTGCTGACCGACGCCGGGATGGCCGCGCTGACCGCCGCCGCGCCACTGCACCTCGCCACCGTGCGGGAAACCTTCATCGACGACCTCGACGACGCCGAGCTCGCCACCATCACCCGCGTCTTCGGACGCCTGGGCCCCCGACTGCGCACGCAGCCGGTCGCTGTCTGAGGAGAAGACCATGCCAGCGATCACCGTCGACGACGTCCTGGTTCTGCCGCGCCTGCCGCAGCTGGACCCGACCACCACCAGCTACCGGCCCGTGCGCCGGCTGACCACGGCCCCGTCCGGCTTCGAGGGCGAGGGCTTCCCGGTCCGCCGCGCCTTCGCCGGCGTGCCGACCAACGAGCTCGACCCGTTCATCCACCTCGACCAGATGGGCGAGGTCGACTACGCGCCGGGCGAGCCCAAGGGCACCCCGTGGCACCCGCACCGCGGCTTCGAGACCGTCACCTACATGATCGACGGCCAGATGGACCACCAGGACTCCCTGGGCGGCGGCGGCTCGATCACCAACGGCGACACCCAGTGGATGACCGCGGGCGGCGGCATCCTGCACATCGAGGCGCCGCCGGAGCAGCTGGTCACCAGCGGCGGGCTCTTCCACGGCCTGCAGCTCTGGGTCAACCTGCCGAGGGCGGCCAAGATGATCGCCCCGAAATACCAGGACATCCGCGGCCGCGAGTCGACGCTGCTGACCACCCCCGACGGCGGCAGCCTGATCCGGGTGATCGCGGGCGAGATCGCCGGGCACGCCGGCCCGGGATCGACATTCACCCCGATCAACCTGACCCACGTCACCCTGCAGCCGGGCGCCCAGCTCGACCTGCCCTGGCAGCCGGACTACAACGCGCTGGTCTACGTGCTGGCGGGCCGCGGCACGGTCGGCACGGAGCGGCGCCCGATCCAGATCGGCCAGCTCGCCGCCCACGGCGCCGGCGAAGCGATCCGGGTCACCGCCGACAAGTCGCAGGACGCCAACATCCCGGCGATGGAGCTGTTCATCATGGGCGGCCGGCCGATCCGCGAGCCGGTGGCGCAGTACGGGCCGTTTGTGATGAACACGCGGGAAGAGCTCGCGCAGGCGTTCGAGGACTACCAGAAGGGCCGCTTGGGAGTGATCCCGGCGGAGCGGCTGCCACACACCAGCTGACGGTAAGCAGCGCCGGGCGTCACTCTGGGGCGTGCAGGCGCGAAGGTAAAGACCGCCCTGGCTGCTGTGCCAATTTCTGCTTGAGGACCCGGGCCAACGGCCGCTCGATCAGTCGGTGCAGCAGCCAGGCCGCAGCCAGCATCGCCAGGATCACGAGGGCCAGCGTGAGCAGGCGCGGCCGCACGTCCTGCATCGCGTTGATGATGGTCAGGCCGATGTGCTGGTGCAGCAGGTAGAACGGGTAGGTGAGCGCGCCCGCGACGGTGAGCCAGCGCCACTGCACCCGCGACGTCCAGCCCAGGGCGACGGCGCCGAGCACGACGAAGAAGAGCGTGACGATCAGCATGCCGACAGCGAGGGACATGGGCCGGTGCAGGGTCTTGCTCTCGTACGCGACCCGCGCTACCAGCATGTGCATGGACAGCGCCCAGGACAGGCCGACCAGGCCCCAGAGCCGGATGTCCGATCCGAACCGGTGAATCAGATAGAACGCGATACCGGCGACGAAGTACGGCGCGTAGGTCGGCTGGAGCACCGTGGTGAGCAGCGGTTCCTTGGTGTTGGCCGCGATCACGGCGGCGATCAGCCAGCCGTATCCAAACCAGAGCACCCGCTCCAGGGTCAGGCCGTACCAGACCAGCAGACCGAAGAGCAGGTAGAACCGGGCCTCGGCCCACAACGTCCAGTACGACAGGTCCGCCGAGGGCACTCTGAGCGGCTCGTTGAGCATGGTCAGGTTGACCAGCGCCTGGTTCACGGTGATCGGATCCCGCGCGATCGGCCACAACATCACCACGGCGGTGCTGATCAACACCGCCGGCCAGTAGGCCGGGAAGAGCCGCACCACGCGGGACCGGACGAACGCACCCACGGGCCGTCCCCAGCAGCTCATCGAGATGACGAAGCCGCTGATCATGAAGAACAGCTCCACGCCGAGCCAGCCCCACGATGTCACGTGGATCAGGCGTGGGAAGACGACCGCCTTGTCGCTCACGCCCCAGGACTCTGCGAGGTTGAGCCCGGTGTAGTGGAACAGCGCCACCATCAGCGCCGCCGCCAACCGCAGCCCGTCGATGACGGCGAGCCGGCTGGTCCGGCGCGTCTGCGCGGGGAGGCGGGCGGTTGTCTCCGGATCGACTGCCACCCCCTCTGGCGGGTTTCGCATGATCGTCATGGCGCGCCACGATACCGGGGGTGCCCGCTCACCCACGGCGCCGGTAGGACACGCCGAGGGCCGTCACCTTTCAACCTCTGTAGCAACACCCGACTGTGCGAGATACCCAGTCATTCCGACCGGTGAGCGGATCTCCGCCCGGCCGGTGAGGCCGGGCGGAGACCACAGGTATCACGTGCGATCGCTCACCGCTTTATGCTCGCCGAGCTTTAGCTGCGTTGCGGATACGTCGAGTTCTCCCAGCCTCGCCTACGATATCGAGAACTCCGGGGACCGTAGCAGACTCAGCTATTCGCAGCTGAAGCCAATCCGTCCAACCATCAATTTGTTGGGCCACTTCGGCGGAGTCAAACGTGCCTGACAGGATGCGCTCAAGAATCGATATCTCAAGTGCCCGACGATGCGCATATACCCGCTTGTCACCTCGAAGTGAATCTACCCATTCCGCACGTTCATCTTCTCGAACTCTTTCAATCATGCGGAGCACCACAGAAGCTGCAAGGTTGTCGTCAGTTTCAGTGCTGACTGCTCGAAGCAGCAGCTCACGAGCCACCGGCAACTCTATCCCTTTCAGGTAGATCACCCAGCGAGCATGCTCGTCGCCCAGGTCGCCGGCGGCGACGCCGACAAGTCGCGCAAGACGCTCTACCGCGCCATCAAGCAACTCACCCATCAGCACCCACCACCGCTCATCCGGTACTCGCGCATCTTCGCTCCGATGCTTCCGCGGATAGTTTTAACGTTCTCGTCAACAAATGCCTGCTGCCTGGAGTTCAGCGTAACGTCCTCGTTCAGCGGCTTTCCATTCTGGCCAATCTGAATGTCGAACCTGCCGTCCTTCAGATGAGCATGTGGCGGCCCATGGTCGTTGGCGTAGATTTGAATCTTCATCGTACCGCGAGAAACGATAGTGCCACTAGTTGGGTAGTCGCCGTCGTTGTGGACCAAGACCGGGGTGTTGCCGGCGAGCACATAGTACGTGTGCAGGTCGTCGACGGTGAGGTTGTACATCCAGCGGATTCCCGAGTACGAACGTACCGCCAGCACAGACTGCGGGGAACCGTCCTCGGTACGAAGTTCGCTGCTGGTCGTCAAGGCGCCGGCGTCGACCCATTCATCGGTCGACTCGTCCCAGAACGGGTGTTCGGGGGTCGTACGGATCAGTGCCTGGCGCCCCGCCGAAGTGCGCACTGTGAGGTCGGTGAGATTGCGGTCGTCGTTGACGTGTCTGGCGGTGACTGCGCGGGATTCCGTGCGACCGGTTTCCGGGTCGGTGGCGAGGACCTCGTCACCGACCTTGATGTCGGCGATTTTCTTGACACTGCCGTCTCCCAGGAGAACCAGCGTCTCGGGGGCGAAGCTGTTGGTGGTGCGACAACTGGTGGACGCTTGCCGCTTGGGCGGTTCCGGCTTGAGTTGCTTCGGCGTGGCGCCGGACTTGGCCGCGGTCCTGGCCTTGTAGTTGGCGGCGCCGTCGCTGCAGGCCACCTCTAGGCACATGGCCAGGGCCCGGAAGAACTGGACTTCGGCCAGGAACCTGCCGGAACATTCTTCGCTGCCTGTCACGCATGAGAGGAAAACGAAGTCGTAGGCCTCCGAGGCGCACTCCACCGCGCAGCCGTATTCCGCCAGCCCGTAGGTCTGGGCGAATTCCTCCATCCGGGGCAACAGCTTGTTCAGGTCGGGCCCGCCCTTGGGCATCACGATGTTGTTGACCGCTTGGCGGCCGTCATCGTGGGTAGTGACCTTGATACCGTGCCGGGTGTACCGGTTGCTGAAACCCGCCGGCCGGTTCTTGGTGTTGTTGTCGGTCCAGCCGGTCGGCCGTCCGGGCTTACGCGCCTTCGGGGCGACAGGCACCGCGTTGTCGCAGGAGCTGATACCGCTACCGTTGCCGCATTCCGGACGCAGGCCGGAGGGGTCCGACAGCGTGATCGGGGTGTTGTTGGCGTACGAGTAGCCGTTCCACTGCTGCGGATCCATCAGATCCTGGATCGGATCGACCGAGAGGAACCGGCCCAGGGCCGGGTCGTAGACCCGGGCGCCGATATTGGTCAGTCCGTTGGCATCGATGTCGCCGCCGACGAAGCCCTTGACTGTCGGCCACTGCACGGCCTCGCCGCGGCCCTCGCCGTAAGGCTGCTGCCGGCGGAGGGTGACCTTCTGGGTGGACGCGTTGACGGTGACCGACTGGGTGCCCTGGTGGTCGTCGAACAGCCAGCTCAGTGACTGGGCCGCCGGCGTCCGGGTAGCGACCGTCCTGCCGCCGAACGAGTAGAAGCGGGTGCCGGTGGCCGAGCCTCCGGTCGGGACCTTGATTTCCTGGCCCGGCAGGTACAGCGTGGTGCCGGTCTTGTCGCGGTGGACGAGCCGATCCCCGTCGGGGCCGTAGAGGTTCGACGTCGTGGTGACGCCGTTCTCCGCGATCGTGGCCTGTTTGCCCTCGTTGTCCCAGGTCAGAGTCTGTCCCGGGCGGGTGAGGGTGTTGCCGGACATGTCGTAGGTGAACGCCGCCGTGGTGGGTGTGGTCTGACCCGGCAGCGTCGTGGACGTCGCGGTGACCGCGTGCGGGCGAACGACCCCGGCGCCCGGGGCCGGGACCGCGTAGTCGGTGGTCTTGTCACCCGTGGTGGCGTGCTCGACCTGCTTGGTGCGGTTGCCCAGAGTGTCGATGGTCCAGTCGGTCCAGTACGGCGCCGGGCCGCCCAGTCCGGCCACGCTCGGGGTCGCGGTCGTGCAGTCCACCGCCGTCGCCGGGGTCCATGCCGTGGTCAGCCGGCGCAACGCGTCGTAGCCGAAGCACTGCTGGTCGGCCGTCCCGGCCTGTGGGGTGTCGGCCTTGCCGAGGATGTTGCCGGCGTCGTCGTAGGTGTACTTGACCTGCGAGACGGTGCCCGTCGAGGTTTCCGGCTTCACCTTTACGGTGTCCACGCGGCGGGTGTAGGCGTCGTAGGACGTCGCCTGCTGCGTGTATACCCCACCGGTGGTCTTCAGGGTGGTGACGGTGGGCTCGCCGTAGGAGCTGTAGTCCTGGCCGGCGACGTAGGAGTCGACGCCCGACCAGGCTGTGGTCAGTTTCGTCGGCAAGCCGCTCGCACTGTCGTAGGCCGTGGTCACCTGCTCGTCGGCGAGGTTGCCACCGGCCGGGTAGCTGAGGGTCGTCGGCGCGCCGGTGTAGGGCGAGTACCCGTAGCCGTATACGTAGGTACCAGCCAGGCCGGTCTCGGATGCGGGGATCACGAAGTGCTCACCAGAGACGTCGTACCGCTGGGTGAAACCGCGTGCCTGCCACTTGTACGCATTGCCGTTGTCGTACCGGATCGACTCCGTCATCTCGCCCTTGACCGAGACACCGGTGTAGAGCCTGTCGTACGTCCATGACGTGCGCTTGTCGGCGACAGTGACGGCGGTGTCGTAGACCGCGGTCGGGCGGCCCATCCAGTCGTAGGTGTACACGAGCTTCTTGCCGCGCGCGTCGGTGGTCGACTCGACTTCGTCGTACTGGGTGTAGGTCGAGGTGGTTTTGCCCTTGTCGGGGTCGACGCTCTCGATCTGACGGCCCAGGAGGTCGTACTTCATCGTCCAGGCGTTGCCGGACGAATCCTTGACCGACGTCATCTGGTCTTTGGCGTTGTAGTCGTACGTCGTGGTCAGGTGCGCCCCGGAGGAGGCGCCTGCCGTCGTGTACTGCCACGCCTCGGTGGTCCGGCCGAGGGCGTCGGTCACCGTCGTGGTGGACGTGCCACCCTTCGGCGGGACAACCGTCGTGCGGTCCCCCTCGTAGATGTTCGTGGTCCTCCAGCGCTCCACGATGTTCGTCACGCCATCGCCGCTCCGGTAGGCCACTGCGGTTGCCCGATCAGCCCGGTCGAAATAGGTCAGATTCTGGCTCGGCACCGACCACTCCGGCGTCCAGTACAACGTCCCCGACGCGTCTCCCTGCTCGGCATGCGGCGCGAACGTCATTTCGGCACGACCATGCGCGTCGTAGAGAGCGTCCGAGACCAACCGGCCACCCCCGACGGCTTCGCTCTGGGTCTGCCGGGGACGCAGCAGGGCGTCGAAGATGTCGTACGTGACATCGGTGGTGCCACCCGAGTTCAAGATCTCGGTCTTCACGTACGGGTACGCCACTCGCGCGGGGTCGTAGTAGTAGGTGTACTTCGAGGAGGGCAGCGACTCGTGGCCCGAGCGGGTCCAGCCGATGTCCCACACGTGGGTGGTACGGCCGACGGCGTCGTACGCGGCCTCGGTCACACGCCCGTTCGGGTCGGTGACCTTGATCGGCCGTCCCGCGGCGGCGTCGAACGTCGTGGTGGTGGTCCAGCCGAGCTGGTTGGTGTCAGTACGCGTGACGACCAGGCTCTTCGCCGGGGCCAGCGCCGTGGTGACGGTGTTGCCGCGGTCGTCGGTGGCGGACACCTGGCGGCCGAACTCGTCGAACGTCGCCTGGCTGGTGGTCCTCCACTCGGTGCCGCCGGACGCTGTCCAGTTCTTCATCGTGTCGGCGCGGGTCAGTGCTCCGTACACCGGCGCCGTCGACGAGGCGGTTGCGCCGTCGTAGAAGCTGATGCCGTCGGACAGCATCTGGTCGGCGCGGGTCGGCGCGGTCGCGCAGGGCAGGGCCGTGACCGTCATCTGCCTGACCGTAGCCAGGAGGTTTTTCGTGATGTTGCGGTTGTACGTCGTGGTCGTGCACTTCTCGTCGCCGGACCTCGAGATGTCCCCGTTGTCCTGGACCGTCGTGGGCATGCCGTAGCCGTCGTACGCCGTCGTCGTGCTCGTCGTGCTCCAGCCACGGGCACCGTTCACGCCCAGCGCCGTCGCCGAATACTGCACGCGAGGCGCGACATACCGTGCGGTGACTGTGTCGCCGTTGACGGTGCGGGAGGCGGTCGGGTCGGAGCGCCACGGGACGCTGACCGTCTTGCTGACGGGCTTGTCCTCGGTGCCGTTGTAGACGACCGACTCACGAGCCATGCCCGCGAACTGATCCTCGTCGTACACGGTCTCGGAGCCCAGCGAGGCGTCGACCGTCACGGTGCGCGTACCCCCGCTCGGCGCGGCCCTGTCGCCGTGCATGCCCCGCAGGTAGGTGGTCTTGGACAGGGACTGCTCCGCGTCACCGACCTTGGTCGTGACCGTGGCGTAGCCGCGGAACTGGTTCCACGTCTTACGCTTGGGGTTGATCAGGCCGTCGTCATCGGCGTAGTGCCAGGCGGGCGTGCCCCCATACGAGTAACGGGTGTTGACGGTCGGCGCTTGGTGACGGTCCTGCAGCTGGGTGTCGGTCTCCGAGACCTGGGTAACAACGTACTTGTGCCACCATTCGGTGATGTCGGGGCCGTCCGGGTCGTACGGATCAGGCCCGATCACCGGATAGCAGAGCTTGGTGTTGTTCTCCGGCGACGACGGCAGGTTGCCCGTCCTGCACTCCGGCAGCGAGTACGTGACCTGGATCTGAGCCCCGGTCTCGGTGAAAATGTTGCTCAGCCGCTGCCAGTTGTTCGTCGTGTTGGTCTTGGTCAGCACGCGGTTCGGCAGCGCAACCGGGTCGAACGTCACCGGCGGCAGCGTCACCGTGCCGCCGACGTGGCCCGCGTGGACGATCGACTTGAGCCACAAGCCGCCCTCCTGGCCGTCGCCCGGCGACGGGAAGGAGTGCTCGAACGTGTACGAGTTGACGTTCTGCCACGCCGCAGTGGCCTGGGTGGTGTCCCAGATCCGGGTGCTGATCTTCTTGAGGCGCTTCGTCGACCAGAACGTCGGCGTCATGTCGTCGCACTCGGTCGCCGAAGCCTTGCACTCCTGGTCCCACGGGGTGTCCTGCCAATGCGAACCATCGTGCTCGGTGCAGTCCGACAAGCACCGGTCGGCGGTGTCGAAAATGACCTGGGCCAGCGGCTTCACCGAGCGGTCGGCGGTACCGCGGTCCCACGTGCCGTAGTCGACACGGGCCAGCGTGCCGCCCCGGACGTAGGAGACGTTCTCCGACTCCTTGGCCTCGGCGGCGTACTGGTTGGCCTCCTTCTCGTACCAGAAGGAAGTGGTGTTGCCGCGGACGTCGATCGCGTAATCCAGGTTCCAGCGCCAAGCCTGGGTGACCCGGGAATCATGGAACGCCGTGGCGTGCCCCGGCTCGCCGGCGTGGTTGCCGTAGACCGGGACAGTCCAGGCCGAGTTGGTGTCGGCGCTCTGCCCGGTCAGCTTGTTCAGACCGAAGAAGTATTGGGTGCCATCCGCCGAGGTGACCTTCCAGTGCTCGCCGTCGTTGTCGCCGTTCGTCGCACCGGTCAGCCGCTCGATCTTCGAGCCGTCCTCGGACCGGCCGTGCCAGCCCTTCCCCTCCTCATACACCAGCTCGGTGCTGCTGCCGCCCAGCGACATGGTGGCGTTCTGCGAACGCCAGCACAGGTCACCGGTGTACTCCGGGTTGTTCTGCTGGGCCTTCTCATCCTCCGAGCACGGCACGTAGCGCCGTTCGATGAAGCCCGGCGAGTAATCGAAGCCCTCACCGATCCAGGACGGCTGATTGTTCGTCGCCGTCGACCGGCCGTCCACGCTCGCCGAGGAGTAGGACAGACCCACCTCGGGCTGCGGACCGCCCATCGCGGCCGGCACTTTGATCGGGTACGACCAGTTGAAGTCGCCCGTGGAGCCGCCGGCCGACCAAGTCGACGACGGGGACAGCGAGGTCGCCCCGAAGTCACCGGAGTCACCGGAGGCCGCAGCGGCGACGGCAACCAGGGATGTGGTGGCGAGCGTGGAGGCCGTCACCGTCTTCTCCGCCTCGTCGTTCGTCGACGGTAGCGGTGTCGCCGCACAACGCTCGTTGGCCGGCGTGGTGAGCGCGCACTCGGGCAGTGACCACATGCGTAGACGCGACGACCAGCCGCCGCCGTACGCGTGCTGGAACTTCGAATAGTCCATGGCCAGTTCGGCTGCCCCGGAAACCCGGGCCACCACACCGGCCCGCCAGCGCTGCGGCACCTTGGCCCGGTCCACCACGACGGCGGACGGCGCGGCGTCGGCCGCGGTGATGCGGGCGGCCTTGTTCTTGGGCGGCGTGGCGGCCAACCGGGTTCCCCCGGCCGGCCAGACCGGCGCCGGAAGCCGCGGGTCCGGGACGTCCTTGGGCTTGCGGGCGATGCCGCGGATCGCTTTGCCGTCGTCGCCGAGCGGTACGGCCTGGGCGGTCAGGGGGCCGCCTGGCTGGGGCGGTTTCGCCTGGGCGGCGGGAACCATCATGGTGGATGCCACCAGAATGCCTGTCGCCGAGGCGGCGATCAGTCGTCTTACGCGATTCATCTGTTCCTATCGCCGCTCATGCGGTCTGCTCGTCACAGCACGCGACCAACCGAAATGTCCGTATGGGACACGCGCCGACATTTGTCTGATTTCTTGCGAAAGATGCGAGGAGCCGGGGGCCGCTGTCGCGGCCCCCGGCTCAAGAGGGATCAGGAACTCGCCTGTTCCTCGTACTGCTTGGCTACCTGGCCACTGGTCATGTAGCCCTGGTGCACCTGCAGGTTGTCGATGGTGCCGAACCACTGGTCGGTGTAGCGGCCGGTGGTGGGTTCACCCGACCAGAAGGCACGGCCGGTGGCCATCGGCCCACCGGCGTGCCACAGCACGCCCGAGCCGGTCTTCGCCAGTTCGCCGTTGACGTAGAGACGCAGCTGCGTACTGCTCGACGCTACGTAGACGAAGGTCAGGTGGAACCATTCGTTGGTGTCGTCCGCCGTGAGCAGGGTCGGGGCGATGAGGTGCGCGTACGTCTCGTTTTCGGTTGCGTCCGCGCTGACCGTCATCACCTCGAAGCGCATCCCGGTGACTCCGTCCACCGTGCTTTGCCGGGTCTGCAGGTAGAAGGGCGACTGGTAGTTGCCCTTCTGCGACACGGCGGTCATGGTGCTGGTCAGCTTCGCCGGCTGGACCCAGGCCGACACCGTGAAGGACTGGTCGGTCCGCAACACGGGACCCTCCTGCCACTGCGGAGCCGACCCGGCCGGTGCCATGTTCCGCTGGACGATGCCGTACTCCGTCGTGGCCTCTCCGTAGTGCGGATCGGCGGGATCCTCGGCAAAGTGCACGTCGTCGAGGGTCAGACCCTGTGCGCTCACATAGCCGCCACCGGTGAACGCGCCCTGGGTCAGCGCCAGGCGCCGCTGCCAGCCGGTGCCGGCGTCGGGGGCCTCGCACATGTCCGCCTCGCCGGCCTGGTAGCACGGCACCGCGGTCTCGAAGTCCCACTTGCCGACCTGGATCGGCGCGACGATGCCCGGCTCGTCGAAGCCGCCGGAACCCTCGTCGGTGGCCATCTGACCGCTGAAGTCGTGCGGCACCAGGACCCGATCGAACGCCTGCACGTCGGCGATCTGGCCCTTGAACCAGTTGCCGAGAATGCCGCTGCTCACGTATCGCCCGACGCCCAACTTGCCGGCAGCCCAGGGTGCCGTCGTGCGGGCCGCCTCAGCCGACAACACGCCGTTGACGTAGAGGCGTACCTGCCCGGCCTCCTTGTCGTACACACCGGCGATGTGCGTCCAGCGGCCGATGTCGGCAGACGTGATCGCGGTGGCCGAGTAGGCGGCCCTGGTGGTCGCCGACTGGGCGTCCGTGTCCTTCATCAGGAACGACCAGCGTGGCGTCAGCGGGGATCCCACCTGCCGGGTGCCGAGACCGAAACCCTGTGTCGCGGCACCGTCCTGGGTGACGACACCGAGGTCGCCCGGCATGGCGCTCGGCCTGACCCACGCGGCGACGCTGAACGACTTCGTCGTGTCGAGGACCGGACCGCTCGTGGCCATCTGGGAGTTCCCGCCGAAGGTCGCCGCCTGGCCACCGATTGCCCGCGACTCGCTGGTCCACGTCACATCGGAGGCCGTCAGCGGCGTGTCTCCCGCCAGGGCAGGCTGCCCGTCGTCCAGCGGGCCGGGTCCGCTGGTTACCGGATACGTCTCCAGCCCCCAACTGGCGACGGCGGGCGAGGGCCGCCCGACGGTGAACTCGTGGGAGCCGTAACCCTTGTTGCTGGTGGCGTCGATCGCCTGCGCGTACAACACCGTAATGCCGTACTTGGGGGCGGTCACCACCACCTCCGCCTGCCTACCGGTCACGCCAGCAACGGTGACGGGCGTGGCCTCGGAGGTGACCGTCTCGGTCCAGCCGTACCTGAACTTGGCGACGTCGGTCGCCGTCGATGAGATCTTGAATTTTCCTGGCTTGCCCGGCCCTTCCGGCAGAGCCAACGGCGTGATCGTCACCGGCGGCACCGTGGTGTCGACCGTGAAGTAGCAGTACGCCGTCGTGGGGCTGTTGATGTTGTACGGGCTCGGATCCGTGCTGTAGAGACGGAACGCGTACTTGGTGTTGGTGACCAGCCCTGCTCTACGCGCGCTGGTACCACGGGTGTTCGACGCCGCGGAGGTCACCGCCGGCGCGCTGATCGCGGTGAGCGCGCCGCTCGCCGCGACCTGGTAGAGCTGCCACGTCGACTTCAAGGCCTGCGTGCCGTCGGCGTCCCACACCATCGCCGAGAAGTACGGGTTGGTCACCCCGACCGAGATACCGGCCGTGGTACACGCCACCCCGTTGACCTGCAACTGGGTCGGCACGGTCGGCTTGGCGTCGACATCGGCGATCAGCTTTGCGTTGCTCGGGAAGAACTTCTTCCATCGCGTCTCGTCGCCTTCCGAGGTGCCGTCCGAGTCCCTGGCGCTGAACCCGAACGTCACGGTGGTGCTGCCTTTGCTGGCCACGTCGCCCAGCACTCCGGCCACACCGCCGGTGAAGTTCACCGTCATGTCGGGCTGCGGCGAGTCACTGCAACCGCTTCCCTCATTGGCGTTCGACGACACCGACGTCAGGTACGTCCCGAGCGAGGTACTCCAAGCCGTACGCGGGGTGCTGATCACGCCGCTCCGGTACATGCTCGTCGGCGTCTTCGTGCAAGACCAGGTGTGGTCCACCTTCATCTGGACATACGCCGACTCGACGTGCTTGCCCTTGATCTTCGTCGTCGGGAACTCGAAGAACGAGCGGTAGATCTTCCCGCTGTCCGGGTCCTCGCCGACCCGGGCCACCGACGTGTCGGTGTTGTTGGAGTTGTTGTTCGTGGCGTACGCCCACCGCGACTTGGCCGTGGACCATTCCGGGTCGATGAAGACCGGGAACTTCGCCGCGGCTCCGAGCAACCTCGCGTCCGCCCGCAGCACCAGGTCACCCTTGCGGTCGACCTCCGTTGCCAGCTTGGCCACCTGCGCCGCGTCGCCCGGAGCCGCATGGGTGGACCTGATCGCGTTGCTCCGGTTGTCCGCCTGCGTTGCCGTGGCGCTGCGCTCTTTCGCCGTGGTGGCCTGCGATTCGGTGGAGTCCCACATCTGCGGCGCCTGCGCCACCGCCAGGAGCGTGCCACCCGCAATCGCCTGCAGCGAACCGTCCGGCAACCGCCGCGTGTGCGCGTCCCCGCCCAGATCGAACTTCACCTCGCGGACCGCAGGGTTCGCCGCCGCCTTCGGCGTCTTCACCACCAGCACATGGGTGAACCCCGTCCGGGTCGCCCGCACGACGAGGTCGACGTCCGGCAACACGCCCGGGTACGTCGCCGAATCGCCCGACACCGCAGGCGCCGGCAACGACCCGTGCGGCCACGACATCGTCAACTTCTTGCCGTCGCGGACCATCGTCACCAGCGGACCAGAACCACCCGCTGAGAACCGGACATCCGCCAAGGTCGCGGCCGGACGCAGCAGCCCGCCCGCGCCCTTGGCCAGATTCACGTCGATGTCCGCCCACGAACGGTCGGACCTGCGTACAAACTGCGGAACCGCCGACGCCTCGTACGTCAATCGCCCTGACGGCTCCGCATAAATCTGGCTGTACTCCGTGCGCTCCGACAGCGCTTCCACACGCTTGCCGTACTTCTTCGCCGCCTTCATCGCGGCGCCCTCATCCGATGCCGTGCTCGGCGGCGCGCCTCCGGACGGTGCAGCGGCGGCGCCCGGCACAGGCGCTGCCAGCAGCGCTGACGTGCTCAGCAGCACGGCGCTCACCAGCCGGAGCAACGTATGCCCACGCGCGCGGTCCGGTCGGTCTGAATATGGTTCGGCCACGTGATCCCCCATGATCAAGAAAGTCACATGAACCTATAGGGAAGATCAACTACTAAGGCACCGCGCTGCCCATCGTTGCCGAACCGAGATCGCCATTTGTCACTACGACGTCGATAACTGGATAAATGGCTGTCGCACCCCCGCCAGCCGCATTAGCGGCCGATCGGTAACCTAGGGCGAGGCCGTCCAGACCAGGGCGAGATACACCCCGTACCCCGCAGAGATCACGGCCAATGCGGCCAGGATCACCGCCGCGATCCGTCGGCGTCCTGCGGCCAGGGCGTACGCAATCGGCAGCAGCAGGGGGAACGCGGGCACCATGAGTCGTGCCTTGGCGTTGAAGTAGCTGTCGCCGAAAAAGGCCATCGCCACGATCAGGACCGCGAAGGCCGTCAGCGGCCAGGGCACCCGGTCGAGGACCAGGATCGCCAGCAGGGCGAAAGCGAGCACGAGCAGCAGAATGTTGGTGTAGATCACCAGCGGGGCCGGCTTCGTCAGCGCGGCGTTGATGGTGCGGACGGTATAGGCGCCGGTGTCATACGACATCTTCCAGGCATCCTTCTGCACGTGGAAGTAGCCGTCGGCACGGCCCAGCCGGTGGCCGACCCAGACGATGTAGCCCAGCAGCCCTACCGGTGCGATCGCACCAGCCAGCCAAGGCCGCCAGCTGTCCTGCCGGCGGACGACGGCTATCAGCGCCGCCAGCCCGACCACCGCCACGAGCGCGGCGCCGGTCGGGCGGGTGAGCCCGGCCAGCGTGCACAGCAGGCCGGCGGTGAGCCAACGACGCCGGAGCAGCGCGAACAATGACCACGCGGCGAGGGCGGTGAACAGTGTCTCGGTGTAGCCCATCGACTGCACGAGCGCGTGCGGCAGGACGGCCCACAGCCCGGCCAGCAGCACGCCGGTCCACCGGTCCCGAAGGTGGTTCCCGATGGCGAACAGTCCCCACGCGGCGCCGAGACCGGCGAGCCAGGAGACGGCGATGCCGGCGCTGCCCGGGCCACCCGGGAGGATCGGGTCGACCAGCGCGGTGAGACCGGGAAAGAGCGGAAAGAACGCGAGGTTGGTGATGGCCAGGCTGCCGTCGGGTTTAAGCGGAATGGCCTGGTCGTAGCCGCGCGCCACGATGCCGGCGTAGTGAATGGCGTCGTAGTGGCCGAGCAGGTCCAGCAGGCCACGGTGCCGATCGGCGGCGAAGAGCCAAAGAACGAGAACACCGAACGCGCGCAGCCCGGCATACAGCGCGATCGCGGGCCAGGCCGCCCGAGCCGCCACCTCGACGGCCGACCGCACCGACGGGTCGGGCGCGCGACGCCGGTGCACGGGAGCGGTCACCGGAGTGCCGAAGTCGGGTCCAGTCACCAGGACCGCGGTGTCCTCCGCCGCAAGCACCGACTCACGTTCCGACATCCGGGATACTCCTCAACGCAAGATCGGTTCTGCCCGCCGGAGTGTACTGAGCCCAGCTCCACCGATAGCTGTCGGGTTGACCACTGCCAGCGCTAGCAGATGCTTCCTGAGCTGGAGGTTTGGTCGTGTGATCCGTCGAGCCGAGCCGCGTTGGAATGCCAGCCAGGCGCAGCTCAATTTCCGGCGCAATGGATTACGACAGTGACGGCTGCTATCCCTCGGTTGCCGCGACACCGAAACGTATTTGATCTGGCCCTGGTACGAGGGCAGCCTGCACCCGAAGATCATCTACCACAAGGACGGCGGCACCACCCACGCGTTCCGCTTCGCGACGGAGAGCGAAGATCCGGAGAACGACTGGGACGAGTGGCATTTCCCGGACCTGGTGGGCTGGGGTGGCTATCCGCCGGGCATCCGGGAAAGCTTACCGAGGCCGACTTCGGCAGCGCCAGCCGCACGGCATCCCGATCGAGAACGTCCGGACCACGGTCTCGGCAACCAACGCCGTCTACTCGGCGGAGTTCCTGGAGCCGTTCGCCTTCCGGCGCGTCCTCATCCTCCAAGACCCCACCGACACCTCCCTCTGCTGGGGGATCACCAACCCCAAAAACCCGCGAGGGTACGAGTGTGCCGCGTACATGATCGAGAACAACAGGTACTTCGCCTACACCGGCACCTTGGACAGCAGTGGCAACCGATCGTGGAGCTGGCGGGTGCTCGATGACAACCTGGCGCCCGTCGTCAACAAGTACACCTACCAGTGGACCGTGCCGCTCACCGACGCGAGCAAACCCAAACCCCTCCGCGGCAAAATCGTGGTCCAGGGTCAGGGCTATGGCACGTACCAGAATGTCTTCCCCGTAGCGACTCCCTGACCCTCCGATTCGGACGGACGGCCCCCTCGAGGGGCCGTCCGCGGTGTCAGGCCGCTGGCGTGTCTTCGGCACGCCAACCGACCCCGATGTGGACCTGGTGGTGGCGCGGCCGCTCGATCTCGTCCAGCAGGGCGACCGCAAGATCGGCGTACGAGACACGGGAACCGGCATCCGCGGGCATCACCCGGTACCTGCCGAAACGAGGGCCGCCGTGATCGAAGTCGCCGGCCGGGCTGACCACCACCCAATCCCCGTCGAGGGCGGCCACCCCGGCGGCATGGGCGAGATAGAAGTCGCGCCACTCCTGCGGATAGCCGGCGGTGTCCATCAGCAGGGTGCCATCCGCGGTGGGCAGGACGCTGGCCAGTCCGACCACGACGATCCGCGCCGCACCGGCGGCGGTAAGGGACTTCGCCGCCCGCACGAAGAAGTCCGGCGCGCCCTGATAGACCGCGCTGATCACCGCATCGGCGCCGCCGGCATGGGCGGCCGCATCCAGCACGTCGCCCGGCACGACCCGCGCGCCGGGCGGACCCTGATAGCGAGAGACGTCGCGCACGACCGCGGTCACGTCATGGCCGCGGCCCAAGGCCTCGCCGACAGCGGTACGCCCGGCCCGGCCGCCAGCCCCGAAGATCACGATTCTGCTCATGCCGGCACGCTATGCCAACCGCCGGTATCCACCCGGATACACAAACCGGTCCCGGCATCCACCCGGATACACAGCCGGTCCGGCATCCACCCGGATACACAGCCGGTCCGGCATCCACCCGGATACACAGCCGGTCCGGCATCCACCCGGATACACAGCCGGTCCGACATCCACCCGGATACACAGCCGGTCCGACATCCACCCGGATACACAGCCGGTCCCAGTATCCACCGAGATACGTAGTCGGACCCGATATACACCCATATACGCAGCCGGTCCCGGTATCCACGCGGATACCTGGCTGGAAGCTATCGTGGGCGGATGCGTGCGCCGCTGAAGCCGGACATGTTCGATCCGGTCTGTCCGTCGACCCTGACTCCGATCCGTTTCGGGGACAAATGGGCAGGCATGATCATTCGATGCCTGACGGACGGGCCGCGGCGCTTCTCGGAGCTGCGAGTGCCGTTGCCCGGCATCACGGCCCGCACCCTCACCCGGTCACTGCGCGGGCTGGAACGCGACGGCCTGATCCGCCGCGCCGACGAGCACGGCTATGCGCTGACCCCGCTGGGCCGCAGCCTGCTGGAGCCCATGGACGCCGCCTGCGCCTGGGCCCGCGAGCACTGGGACGAGCTCATCGACGCCCGCGAGGCCAGCCTCGCCACCGCCGAGGGCGCTCGCTAGAACCCCTCCGATGGGTGGCGGTCGGCGGCACGTCACCGCTCCCGGACCCTCCAAGATTCACCAAGGCCGCGTCATGGACGAACACCAACCACACCCACGCTGAACCTTGATCCGCGACGGCCCGATCCGCACCCACCCGCACCACAATCGCCCCAGGCCGGCGACCCCGCGAGGATCTTGCCGCGATCGCCCGCCGCCATGCCATACCACCGGCCTCGGCGACTCCTCAGAACTACGTCCCACCCTTACTCGCTCCGGCGGCAGTCCAGCTGATGGACCCCGATCCCGCCCACCGGGCACCGCCACCACATCCTGGACATCCCGTCCCACACCCCGGACCACAAACTCACATAACGTCCCATATCGCCGCCGGACTCCGCGACCTTGATACGCACGGGCACGGAGCAGACCGCCCCGCACCAAGGTCCAACGTCCGCGGTCATTGCGGCACCGCCAGCAGCCCCAGCCCTCACCCGGCCAACCACATGCTGCAGACCTTGATGCGCACGG
>Ga0307515_10002729_pt1 | contig 37758 bp, 36 predicted proteins | sample 17_EM_MG_FD_194513 | JGI IMG/M metagenome (GOLD analysis project Ga0307515, IMG submission 194513) | Populus trichocarpa ectomycorrhiza microbial communities from riparian zone in the Pacific Northwest, United States - 17_EM | ecosystem: Host-associated > Plants > Roots > Unclassified | place... | reverse complement strand
CGGCGTTCAGCCATCGCGCTGCCAACGCCATCGCCGCGGTGCACATCGCCCCCATCAGGTTCGCCATGGATGCGATGCTCGGGCAGCAGGTGACTCAACTCAAGGTGCCGCGGCCAGACGCATACGCTGCTCGCGCGCAACCCGCAGGCCCTGGCCGACACCGCACGCGAACTCTCCGAACTCACCGACGAACACGCGGGCCGCAAGGTCGTCGGCGTGGTGGCCAACACGGGCGACGACGAGCAGGTCAAGCTCGCGGTGGCGAGCGCCGCCGAGCCCGCAGGCTATGCCGGCCCGCCCAAGCTGGCCGAGATCACCGGCGACTTCTTCCATGCCGAGATGGACATCAAGGTCATGGGCTACATCCGCTGCGCACGCGAAGTGGTGGCCGGCATGAAGGCCAGCGGCTGGGGCCGCATCGTCAACATCAGCGGGCTGGCCGCACGGCAGACCGGCAGCTCGGTGGGCAGCATGCGCAACATCTCTGTTGCCGCACTCACCAAGAACATGGCAGACGAACTCGGCCCACACGGCATCAATGTGACCGTGGTGCACCCCGGGCTCACGCGCACCGAGCGCACGGCCCCGTTGATCGCGGAGCGGGCGAGAAGCCAGGGCGTGGCTGAGCAGGCGGTCGAAGCTCAGATGGCCAGCGGGAACTCCATCAACCACCTCGTCGACGCCAGCGAGGTGGCCGATGTCGTGGTGTTCCTGTGCTCGCCTCGGTCACGTGCGATCAACGGCGATGCCATCGCGGCGGGCGGTGGGGCGCCGAAGGGGATTCATTACTGAGAAGCGGCTGGTGGTTGTGCCAGAAAGAGCTTTTCCCTGTTCGTTTCGATCCAGGGCGGTCATGTAGAACCGAACATCTCGCATGAAAGCTGACGTCCGCAGACCGCTCGGATGCGTTCACGAAGGCGTTGCCCTCCGTTTCGTCGGCCGAAACATCGAACGTTGTCATGGGACCGCATCCGCCGAAGCCATCAACCCGGCAAATACTCGGACCTAGTTCGCTAGCCCAAGCGCCGGACTGAAGGCCGGATTGATGGCGTAGCTGAGTGTTCCACCGTTCAAGAGCACGTCGTGGCTGCCCTGAAGCACCTTCATGTTGTAGTGAAACGAATATATGTATCGATGCGATCCGTCTGCCCAAACAAGGCCAAGAAACCCAAACCAAAGAAGCAGATTGATGACAGGCGGCAGTTGTTCGTCTGTGATGCCGTGACTTTTAATCGTGGTGATCAACGACTGTCGGTTCAGAGTTTTCTTGGAGCCAATGAACCCGTACAAGAGGTTCTCCGCCTCAGGGAAGACATCGCGAATCTCAAGGTCAATCTCCGCCAAGAGGTCATTTGAGAATGCGTGGCAACCTTTTACGATGTCCTCTTTCGTGATCTTTTCGTGCCCTAGATTTATTGCATAGCCTCTGCAATGACCGATTAGGTCGAGCAGGCTTCGTGGACGCATTAGGCATCGATCTATCAGGTACTGAGCACTGTCCTCACCGTCGACGATGGGAGTGCATATGGCGGGCCAAATCTTCGTGAAGTCAGATTCGGCTGCGTCAACCTCGGTTCGAGTGATACGCCGCCTGAGCATCTCTCTCAACATCTCGGGGTCGTCCCAATCCACATTAGCACGCGTTTCTTTGCCGCGGTCTGCTGTTGAATCGACAAGGTGCTCGAACACATCGTTCCGAAGGAACACTATCGTGTGAGCCGGAATATCTAGTCTTCTGAGTTCTCGCTCAATTTTTCGAGTCGCCTCTATCAGAGATCGAACAATCACTAGATCTTCAGCCTTTACACCTTGAGACGCCCACCCCTTGTCGATGTTGTCGAACAGAAGCCAGAGTTCGCCTTTGTGCTTCAGATAGGAAATGATCTCAGGCTTTAGCTTGTTGAACTCATGCCTGTAGACGAGCTCGGTTACCTGAGCCGTTGTCAGCGATATGTCCTTTCCATTAGGAAACTTTGCCTCAATGTCGAGCACGATGTCTCGCATGAGAATCTTGAGGCGTTCGCTAAAGTCTCCTTCAGCCGTGTACAAGTCTGTCGAGTAGAGAGCTTTCAGCCGTTGATACGGCTCGAAAAGGCTGTGATCTCGCTTGTGAAGCTCCTGATCCTTTTCGATAAGCTTGTAGCAGACCTCCAACCAAAGCATGTACTCCCAGAAGGCGGTGATCGTATGCTCCATCGTTCCGGACGACATAAGACCAACAACTGCGTCTTTGAGCTTAAGTAGTTGGTAGCCGTCAGGCTTCAAATCAAGAACGACGTTCGCTCGATGCGACCTAACTCGATCGCGCAGCATAAAAAAGATCGCGGTCTTGCCTGACCCCTTTCGACCCGTTACTAGCCGAACTTCCTTTCTCTGCGCGCGCCGGAACGCGTCGATCTCAACGTAGTACTCGCCTAGCGAAGTAATCTCGTTTTCGGCGGCAGACGCGCCTAGGTCAATGCGAGCGAGCATCTGTGCAGGGCGCTGTGTTCGGGAAGGCTGGCTTCCATCCTTGTCTTCGTGAACTCGCTCGGCAAGCGCTCCAACGGCATCACGGAACTGGTCCGGAAATCTGCATGTCTTTACGAAGTCTCTAACGTCCAATGGGATCGGTGTATCTCCGGTTTGGACAAAGAGCGTGCGCTTGTCCATTCCATTCGCAAGTCCGGCAACGAATGCGCAGCGAATGTTGTGAATTGCAGAGTCGACATGCTCAGCAGGGAGAAGATGCAACACCACTCCATACGACTCGGCAACATTCTTGATTGCATCGGGACCCGCTAGCCTTGGCGTCTCCGCCGGGTCGAAGCTACGGAAGTACAGGTATGCCTTCTTGATCGCTGAAACCAAGTAGCCGTCGTAATCGGTTTTTGTTTTGGGCTGGACAAGATAAACAGGTGTCTTGTCATTTGGACGAACCTGCTGAAGGAGAGGGTTGGTTTCTCGGACGCGTGATATGTATTGCACTAAGTCCTGTGCTGTTGAGTAGCCCTGATAGCCCAGCGTGTCGAAGATGCCAACCTCCCGCAGTGTCGGGGTCTCCTCGGTGACCGCCGCGTGCTTGCAAAGAATGACTCGCTTGCCCCTTCCAATTGCAAACCCGATCTCGTAGACAACGTTGAAGTTCAGACGCGAGATGTCCCCAACCAAAAAGTCGCTTGCATCAATGTTGCGCAGAATCTCTGTGGCGATGAACTGCCCTGGGATGTCCATCTCTTCCCATGTTTGGACCGAATTCAGGCTGGACTGGAGCGACATGGCAGCGCTTCTGGCGGCATGGACCACCATCTGGACACTACTGGGGTATGCGAAAAATCCCTTCACTACATCCTCCCTCTGCGTTGCCTAGGTGTTGTCGAATGCTACTTCCAAGTCAAACTGGCCGTCGCTAAATGATCACCGATTGACGCCGCCTCAAGGTGCTCCACACATGGACGCACGGGAATATGCTCCCCCTTGCTCAGGAGGGTAGAAGGCTCAAGGCAACCGAAAGGCGCGATGCAGGCCACTACGAATACGCGGGTCGTCGAATTGCGAACGACAGTTCTTCGGTGGAGACGGCGAAAGCCCGCTCCTGGCCGTGGGACTACGCACCCCTCACCCCACCACCTTCACCACCTGCCCCACAGCCGGCTCGGCCCCACCGCCGAACGCGCCGTTAATTAACCGCAATTGCGCCTCCGGCCGCGTCATCAATGGAGATGACTTCGCCAATTCCGCAAAGCCCCCGCGTGGAAAGTTCACGGTCTTCACGACATACGGCTTTGCTGCAGTGCGATCAGCCGCAGTGAGCGCGCGGAACGAGCCTTCGGCTTCGGCCATCTGCGTGGTCATGCGCCGCATGGCGGCTGCATCTTTCGCTGCGTACTGAAGCAGGTAGTTGCGCCGGCCCGGGCCGCTGACGAGCGGTGAGGTTCACGTTGCCGCTCTGCCCTCGCTCTTTTTTTACGGTGCGGGTGAAGTGGGTGGCGCTCAGGCCATCGAGGCTGCGTCGCTCGCAGCGTTGACGAGCACGATGCCCTCAGGGCGAGTCTGTCGATGCGGCCAGTCGGACGATCTTTTGCGCTTTCAGAATCACTCGTACGGATGAACTCGACACTCGATCACCGTGATCCCGTCGTCATCCGCGAGTGCGAAGCGATGCCCCTCGGGGTCTACCGCAATCACCGGGATGTCGGGCTCTGACATCAGGATGCTGCTGGTTTGTAATCCCGACTTGAGTTGCTGCCAGCCAAGCACCTCGATCCCAGTGCGCACGTCTATCAACCGAGGGTGGTCGTACATGGCAAGCAGGTGATGACTGCCCATGGCGGCGATAGTGCCCAACCGACCGACGTGTGAAAGGACAGTCGCTTCGTCGGGATGCTTTGGATCGAACGTTCTCAGTTCACCTTGATCGCTGGGGACAGCTTCCGAATCGATGTCCCCTCTGAGGGCCATGGCCAGACGTCCATCGGGGAAAAACGTTGCGCTGCTCTCTTCGGCACAAGCATTCAACCCAGTGCCTGCGTCGTCGAGATGTGTCGGGTCTTCAAGCGCCATACCAATGTCGTAGAGGTGCAGGCAGTCAATCGGATGCCATAGCCAACCGGCACTGAGCAGGTAGCGGCCATCGGGCGATACCGCGAGACGCGAGTGGATGATGTCCCTGGGCTTTCGGAAGGTCGACTTGGTCAGCAACTCGCCGGTGGCGAGGTCTTCAATCTCCAGCCGGCAATAGTCATCAGGGCAATGAGCCAGAACCTCGCGCCCTGACGGCAAGCGGAAAAGGACGACCGGGTATTCGTAGACATTGGCGTGGTAGAAACTTCTGTTGAGCTCTCGAATAACCTCTCCGTTTCGCAGTACCAGGCCCTTCGTGCCCGACCGCGTATAGATCACCGAGAAGTTGCTCCCAGCCAGTGATGCCACGGCGTCAAACGGGTACGCGTAGCGAACACGTGCCGGGCTGGTTTCACCGCTGAGGAAGTGGCGCTCACCGCCGTTGACCCAATCGACCAAGGACTCACCGTCCCACACGAGCGATCGGATGCCGTTTGCTGGAATGCGAATTTCAGACGTTTCTCTCACTCAACCCCCTGATGTTCTTCGTGCTGGAAATGTAGTTTTGCGCGGCTATCACGATGGCCTGGCGTATCTCGTGGTGTACCTGAAGCAGCCCTTGATGATTGGCAGGAGTGCGCACAGACCGGCGCGCTTCGCGCAATCGCCCACCTTGATCAGCTCCATGAAATGCGACCAACTCAATTGTTGCGACGCTGTCGCAACAATTGGCCCCTCGGACAGGTAGTCGTAGAACTTGGCCATGCGCGTGAGGCTTGAGTGGCTGAAGCCGTTGCCGTATTCGCGGGTCTACCGCCCGGCCAGTTGCTTGAGCACACCGGCCCCGTGTTGCGCCCGCTCGTGCTGCAACCCTCACCCCACCACCTTCACCACTTGTCCCGCCTTCGGCTCCTCCCCACCGCCGAACACGCCGTTGATCAACCGCAATTGCGCCTCCGGCCGGGTCGTCAACGGAGATGATTTCGCGAGTTCAGCAAACCCGCCACGTGGAAAGCTCACGGTCTTCACGACATACGGTTTTGCTGCAACGCGATCAGCCGCAGTGAGCGCGCGGAACGAGCCTTCGGCTTCGCCCATCTGCGCATTCGCGCGCTGCATGGCCGCTGCGTCCTTGCTCGCGTACTGAAGCAGGTAGTTGCGCCCGCCCGGGCCGCTGACGAGGGTGATGTTCACGCTGCCGCTCTGCCCTTTCTCATTGCTCACGGTGCCGGTGAAGTGCGTGGCGCTCAGGCCGTTGAGGCTGCGGCGCTCGCTGTTGCCGCCGGTGGGCTTGACGACGTTGCGCAAGATCTCTTCGTGCGTGCTGCCGGCCTTGGGCGGCACCAGGCGCACGATGAGGCCGGCGTCGGCCGTGCCATTCACCAGCATGATGGCCTCGGGCGAGTTCTTCACCTGCCAGCCTTCGGGTGCGGTGAGCGCGATGCCCAGGGGCTCGTGGTAGAAGTTGCGGCCGCGGGTGACGCCTTGCTCGCGGCTGTCGCCGAAGGTCATGCCGCTCACGGCTTGCAGGTAGCGCGCGCGGAAGTCTTCGCCGTACTGGCCCGAGTACTTGGCGGCGATGGCTTTGATGTCGGCCAGGCGCTTGTCGTTGCTGGGGTGCGAGGCGAGCCAGCTCGCCGCCGTGGGCTCGGGCTTGCCTTCGGCCTTGGCGGCTTCGGCGGCAAAGCGCTCCTGGTTCTTGAGCACGCCAATCACCTCGACCATGTTTTGCGGGTTGTACTGGTTGCGCGCGAGGTACTCGGCGCCGAGCTGGTCGGCCTGCGATTCCTGGTCTCGGCTGTACGAGGCGATGTAGCCGGCCGCCGCGGTTTGCGACGCCCGGCTCGCCAGGTCGGTGGCGCCGCCCACGCCCGCGCCTTCGAGCACCGCGCCGAGCACGGTGGCCGCGAGCACGCCGATGCCGGCGGTGCGCTGGCGCGTGGCGCGCTGCGCGCCGTGGCGTGCAGTCACGTGGCCGATCTCGTGGCCCATCACGCCGGCGAGTTCGGCCTCGCTGTCGAGGTAGGCCATGATGCCGCGCGTGACGTACACGTAGCCGCCGGGCAACGCGAAGGCGTTGATCTCGGGGCTGTCGAGCACGGTGAAGGTCCACTTCAGGTTGGCGCGGTGAGACTGTTTGGCGAGGCGCTGGCCCAGCTCGTTCACGTAGGCCTGCAGCTTGGGGTCAGCAAGGGCGGTGTACTCCTGCAGCACCTGCTCGTGCGCCTTCTTGCCTTCGGCGATCTCGTCTTCTTCGCTCATGGCCGAGCGCTCGGTCTGGCCGGTGACGGGGTTGACGACCTGCGTGCCGCACGCCACAAGCAGGGCGGCACACAGTGCGAGAGACAAGACATCACGGCGTAGCTTCATTGCACAACTCTCCATGCAGCGGGCCGGTCAGCGGCCACGGGGTGGCAAGGTTAAACCAGTGGGTGCCGAGCTTCGTTCGACCTGAGCCAACTCTCCGCTCGGGCTGAGCCAACTTTCCGCTCGCGCTGAGCCAACTTTCCGCTCGCGCTGAGCCAACTCTCCGTTCGCCCTGAGCTTGTCGAAGGGGTCCAGCGCTGTGCTGTGCGCACCCTTCGACAGGCTCAGGGCGAACGGAGAGCGGCGACAAGCTCAGGGCGAACGGAGTGGGCTCGGAGCGAACGGAGGAGGTATAGGTTCAGGATGAACGGGCGCTGCTCAGGCGAAGCGCACCTGCACCCGCACGCCGCCCAGCGGCGAGGCATCGAGCGTCACCTTGGCGCCATGCCGCACGGCCACGCTGCGCACGATGGCCAGGCCGAGGCCAGAGCCTTCTTCGTCACCGGTGGCGCGGCGGTAGAAGCGGTCGAACACGCGCTCGCGTTCTTCGGGCGGGATGCCGGGGCCGGCATCGTCGACCTGCAGCGTGGGCACACCGACATCGCTGAACACGCGCAGCTCCACGCGCGAACCTTTGGGTGAATAGCGCACCGCGTTGTCGGCCAGGTTGCGCACCAGCACACCCAGACCCAGCCGGTCGCCGCGCACGCTGACCGGCTCGTCAGCAAACAGCTCGAAGGCGCTGCCGCGCGACAAGGCGTAGGGCACCGTGTCGGCCACGGCCTGGCGCACGACTTCGCTCAGGTCGAGCGGCTCCATCGCCGCGGCCGGTGCGCCGGGCTCGCTGCGCGCGAGTGTCAGCAACTGCTCGACGATGCGGGCCGCACGGTCAATGCCATCGGCGAGCGTGGCGATGGCATCGCCGCGTGCCGACTCGTCGTGGGCGCGTTTCAGCGTTTCAATCTGCAGCTTCAGCGCGGTGAGCGGCGAGCGCAGCTCGTGTGCGGCGTCGGACAAGAACGCGCGCTGTGTGTCGAGCGTCTGGCCGAGCCGCTCGAGCAGGCCGTTCAGTGCGACCACCAAGGGCGACACGTCGTCTGGCAAACCGGTGTCGGGCAGCGGCTGCAGCAGCTTGCCGTCGCGTGCGCGCACCTCGGCCACCACGCGGCGCAGCGGCGCGAGCGTCAGCGCGGCAAGCCACCAGGCCATCAGCGCCATCACCGGCGCAAGGAACAGCAGCGGCGTGATGCTGTGCAGCGCCGCGTTGGCTGCCAGCCGCTGGCGGATGCGCAGCGGCTGCGCCACCTGGATCACGCGGCCCGGCGTGGCGACGCTGAAGGTGCGCCAGGTTTCGCCGTTCACGCCCACGTCGGCCAAGCCCAGCAGCGCGCGGCTGGGCAGCTCGCTGTGGTTGCGCGTGGCGTAGATGCTGCGGCCGTCGATGGTCCAGATCTGCACGACGAAATCGAGCTGCTCGTCGGCCAGCGCATCGGCCTGATCGGGGGGGATCTCGCCTTGGTCGCGCAGCGAGAGCGCCATCTGGCGCAGCTGGTAATCGAAGAGGGCTTCGGTTTCGGTGAGCACGCTGCGGTAGGTCACCACACCCATCACCAAGGCGACCAGTGCCAGCATGCCCAAAAGGGCCAGCAAGAGTCGAACTCGAATCGAATTCATGCCGGCACGAAGTAACCCACGCCACGCATGTTCTGGATGAACTCGGCGCCGAGCTTGCGGCGCAGTTGGTGGATGTAGACCGAGACGGCGTTGCTCTCGATCTCTTCGCCCCAGCCGTAGAGCCGGTCTTCGAGCTGCGCGCGCGACAGCAAGGCGCCGGGCCGCGTCATCAGCGCTTCGAGCACGGCGAATTCGCGGGCAGAGAGCAGCACGGGCTGGCCGTCTTTGCTGACCTGGCGCGTGGCGGGGTCGAGCATCACGCCGCGGTGCGTGAGCGTGGATTGCGCGCGGCCGCTGTGGCGGCGCAGCACGGCGCGCATGCGGGCGTTGAGCTCGTCGAGCTCGAAGGGCTTGACGAGGTAGTCATCGGCACCGGCGTCGAGGCCGGAGACGCGGTCGCCCAGCGCGTCGCGCGCGGTGAGCACGATCACCGGCGTGGCGTCTTGCCGGCCGCGCAGCCAGCGCAGCACGCCGAGGCCGCCTTCGCCGATGGGGGCAGCGTCGGGTGCCGAGGGCAGGCCCAGGTCGAGCAGCACCAGGTCGAAGCGCTCGCTGCCCAGCGTGGCCAGTGCAGCGGTGGTGTCGCGCACCCAGTCGACGGCGTAGCCCTCCTGGCGCAGCGTGGCGCGCAGGCTCTCGCCGATCATGCGGTCGTCTTCGACAAGGAGCAGGCGCATCAGGGTGGCAGTGGTTGAAAGGAAACAGGCCGCGCAGGCCATCACCCGAACGGGGTTGGGCACGCGGGCGCCAAAAAGCATACGGTATCGTGCAGGCCGCACCTGCCTTCGAGCTGCACCATGCCAAAAGTTCTGCGCAACACACTGCTTTCTTTCCGCGACGTGCTGGCCACGGCCGGCCCGTTCATCATCCTCACCATCGTGCTGCTCGTGGTGGCCTACTGGGTGCTGGACCCGACGCCGCCCAAGAAGGTGGTGCTCGCCACCGGCGCGGACCAAAGCGCCTATGCCGAATTCGGCAAGCGCTACGCGGCCCTGCTGAAGCAGCACGGCATCACGGTCGAGCTGCGGGCCACGGCCGGCGCCTCGGCAAACCTGAAGCTGCTGCGCGACGACAACTCGGGCGTCGACATTGCCTTCGTGCAAGGCGGTGCCGACGAGAAGCAGCTCGCCATCGACGAACAAGAAGAAGGGCTGGTCTCGCTCGGCAGCCTGTTCTATGAACCGGTGTGGCTGTTCTACCGTGAAGACTCGGCCAAGCGCCTGCTGGGTGTCCCCAAGAAGCCGGCCGCGCCTCGCGGGGCGAGCGCCGCGCCGGAGCCCGAGGTGAACCTGACCAGCCTGGCCCAGCTGCCGGGCTGGAAGGTCAACATCGGCGAGCGCGGCAGCGGCGTGCCCAACCTGATGCGCAAGTTGATCGATGCCAACCACGTCGACAAGGAGACGCTCACGCTGCTGCGCGAACCGCAGACGCCGGCTGTGGTGGGTTTTCTGTCCGGCAACATCGACGCGGTGGCGTTTGCATCGGCACCCGAATCGCTGATGGTGCAGATGCTGCTGCAGACGCCGGGGGTGAAGCTCTTCAACTTCTCGCAGGCCGAGGCGTACTCGCGCCGCTTCCCGTTCATCAGCCCGGTGACGCTGCCGCGCGGCATCGTCGACCTGGCCGGCGACCTGCCGCCCAACGACGTGCGCCTGGTGGCCCCCACCGCCACGCTGGTCGCGCGCAAGGGCACGCACCCGGCGCTGATCCAGCTCTTCGTGCAGGCCGCGCGCACCATTCACGGTGAGGCCGGCTGGTTCCAGCACAAAGGCGACTTCCCGAACATCAAGAACACCGAGCGGCCCCTCGCCGCAGAAGCGCAACGTTTCTACACGACCGGCGTGCCGGTGCTGCAGCGCTTCTTGCCGTTCTGGCTGGCCAACCTGATCGACCGCATGTGGGTGGTGCTGGTGTCCATCGTCGCCATATTGATCCCGCTGAGCCGCGTGGTGCCGCCGCTCTACACCTTCCGCATCCGCTCGCGCGTCTTCCGCTGGTACGGCCGCCTGCGCGTGGTTGAAGACGCGCAAGGCACGCGGCCCAACGACGAGCTGATGAAGGAACTGGCCGACATCGAGCAAGGCGTCGAAGGCGTGAGCGTGCCGCTCAGCTACGCCGACGAGCTGTACTCGCTGCGCAGCCACATTCAGATGGTGCGCAGGAAGCTGCTGGCGGCAGTGCCGACGAATTGATCCAAGCGGCCCAAATGTAGCCTTTAGTGCTACATTCGTAGCCATGGAAGCCACATCCATCAACCTAGCCGCACTGCTGTTTCCAGCGAGCTATCGGCGGCGTGTGCTGTGCCTGCTATTGCTGCATCCGGAACGTGCACTGCATGTGCGCGAGATCGCCCGCCTCACCGGCACCGCGCCCGGCACCTTGAACAAGGAACTCAACAAGCTACATGGCGCCGGCCTGCTTGTGCAGGAACGAGTGGGCAATCAGGTGCGTTATGCGGCCAACCGCGCCAGCCCGATTCATGCCGAACTCACCGGCATTCTTCGAAAGACTATCGGCTTGGCTGACGTGCTGGCCGATGCGCTTGCACCTTCGGCGCAGTCCATCACTGTGGCCTTTGTCTTCGGCTCCATGGCTCGGGCGGCAGAAACCGCAGGCAGCGATGTTGATGTGATGCTGATCGGGCCCCTGAGCTTCGGCGATGCGGTGGGTCTGCTTTATCCTGTGCAAGCGATGCTGGGGCGCGAGATCAACCCGAAGGTCTTCAGTGCTGATGAGTGGCGTGCGCGGCTCAAGGCCAGGGACCCGTTCATCCGCGAAGTGCTGGCACAACCGAAAATCTTCCTGATCGGAAACGACGATGAGCTTGAAAAACTTGGTCGGCGTCAGCCTCGATGAGATACCGGCTTCGCGAGAAGCAGTCACCCGTCTGCTGAAAGCCGCCAAGGGCCACATCGCCGACGCCCAGGCCAGCAACATCACGGCGGAGACACGCTTTGGCGCCGCGTACACAGCCATCCGCATGCTGGCCGATGTGGCATTGAACGCCAATGGGTACCGCACGCTCACTAGCCGGCCCGGCCATCACCAGACTGCCATCCAAACATTGCCGCTGACCATTGGTCTGCCAGGACAAACCGTGCAGGTGCTCGATGCCCTGCGCAAACAGCGCCACGTGACCGAATACTCAGGCGACCTCGTTCCAGAAAGTGCGGTGCTCGAGTGCGTGGCGCAGGCCCAGGCGCTGCATGCCGCAGTGCTCGCATGGCTGAAGGCAAACCAGCCCAAGCTGCTCTGAGAGATTGGATGACGGCAGCTGGCAACCTGAGACCCGAAGAACCATGAAATCAACGAATGCCACCGTCGAGGAAGTGTCCACACCACCCCAAGCCCTGATCAGCACTGGCCTGCCCAGCAGCGACTTCAGCGACGCCTACTGTGGCCACACCACCCGGGCTGACATCACCGCGATGCAGGTGGCCAAAGGCATGTTCGAAGACCCACCTCGCTGGGTCAGCTCGCTGATGGCGGTGCGCGATGGCGTCGTCGGTCTGGTTGGCTTGAAGACCAGCAAGAGCCTTGTCGCGCGAGAGCGGCAGGGGAAGGTCGGCATCTTCCCGGTGCGGAGCAGCTCGGCCAACGAAGTGGTGCTGGGTGAAGACGACACGCACCTGGACTTCCGCGTGTGGGTGCATGTGGAGCCGCAGGGCAGTGGCTGCCTCGTCACGGCTTGCACCGTGGTGCGCACGCACAACCGATTCGGGCGAATCTACCTGGGAACAATCATGCCGTTTCACCGGTTGATCTCGCGGCAGACGCTGGCCCGCGCCATCGGCCGCCTCAACCAAACCGCCGCGGTCACGCACTGACCTCGCCACCTTCCATGAAATCTTCTGTTCCTGATAGGCCGCACGTCGTGATCATCGGCTGCGGTTTCGGCGGCCTGGAGGCCGTGCGTGCGCTGTCGAAGGCGCCGGTGACGATCACGCTGATCGACCGCACCAACCACCATCTGTTCCAGCCGCTGCTGTACCAGGTGGCCACGGCGGGGCTGAGCGCGCCGGCGATCTCGGCGCCGATCCGCCACATCCTGCGCAAGCAGATCGCGCGCGGCAACCTCACCGTGCTGCAGGCGCGGGTCACGGCCATCGATGCGAACGCGCGCGCCGTGGTCCTCGACGACGATGAACGCCTCGGCTACAACCACCTGATCGTGGCCGCCGGCGCCACGCACAGCTACTTCGGCCACGATGGCTGGGCGCCGTATGCGCCGGGGCTGAAGACGCTGGCCGACGCGTTCAACATCCGCGCGCGCGTGATCGGCGCCTTCGAGCATGCCGAGCGTTGCAGCAACCCGATCGAGCGCTCGGAGTGGATGAGCTTCGTGGTGGTGGGCGCGGGGCCGACCGGCGTGGAGATGGCGGGCACGCTGAGCGAGATCGCGCAGCAGACCTTGTCGCGCGAGTTCCGCCGCATTGACTCCAAGCACGCGCGCGTGGTGCTGCTCGAGGGCTCGGAGAAGGTGCTGGGCAACTTCGTGCCTGCGCTGCAGCAGCGCGCCAAGGAGCAACTCAAGCGATTGAAGGTCGACGTGCGCACCGGCTGCACCGTGACGGCCATCGGCCAGAGCGGCGTGAGCTACGTCTCGCATGAAGGCGACGTGGAACTCGCGGCCCACCTGCCCAGCCGCACGGTGATCTGGGCGGCCGGCGTGGCGGGCTCGCCGCTCGGCAAGTCACTCACTACCACCGCAGGCGCCACACTCGACCGCGCCGGGCGCGTGGTGGTGCAGCCCGACCTGACGCTGGTCGACCACCCCGAGATCACCGTGATCGGCGACCTCGCCGCCGTCAAGAGCTACGGCCCCGGCACGCTCACCTCGGTGCCCGGCGTGAGCCCGGCGGCCAAGCAGATGGGCCGGCTGGCCGCAGCCAACCTGATCCGCCGGCTGAAAGGCGAGCCGACGCGGGCCTTCCGCTACCGCGACTACGGCAACCTGGCGACCATCGGCCGGCGCGCGGCGGTGGTCGACCTCTCGGTGCCGGTGTTCGGTGCGCTGCGCTTCTCGGGCTTCTTCGCGTGGGTGTTCTGGCTGTTCGCGCACATCTACTTCTTGATCGGCTTTCGCAACCGCCTGGTGGTGCTGATCGACTGGGCCTGGGCCTACTTCACCTTCGAGCGCCACGCGCGCGTGGTGGCCGAGCCCGGCGCGCTCGCAACCGAGACCCTGCCCACCCAGCCGCCGGTGATGGACGCGCCCGACACCTTGCCGCTGCGCCGATGAGACGACGGCCAGCCCCGCTTGTGAGGCGTTAGCTCTTGGCCTGAAGATAGGCCTTGGCCATGCGCACGATCTCGCGCGTGCCTTGCTTGAGCGACACGCCCTTCGGCAAGTCCAGCACCACCGCGTGCACGAGGCCGTGCAGAGAGTGCATCAGCGTGAAGGCCGCGAGTTCGGGGTGGGGCACGTTGATGTCGTCGCGGTAGCGGTGCATCAGCGCGACGATGCGTTCACTGATGGCGGCATCGGCCTTGGCGTGGCTGTCCAGGTCTTCGTGGCCCGCGAGCTGCAATTCGAGCACGCGGTGAAGGCCGGCCTCCAGGCGGTGCGACTCCACCAGGCCGTCCATGAGGGTGGTCAGCGCGTCTTCGAAGTTCAGGTTCGCGCTGCGCTCGAAGGCGTCGGCGATCACCTCGTTCATCTGCCGCGAATGGCGCTCGTGCAAGGCGGTGATGAGCGAGTCCTTGTTCGGGAAGTACTGGTACAGCGAACCCACGCTCACGCCGGCGCGCTCGGCCACCAGGTTGGTGTTGGTCGCGGCATAGCCGCGCTCCACCAAAACGCGAGCCGCTGCATCGAGGATGGCTTCGACGGTGGCCTGCGAGCGCGCCTGGCGCGGCGATTTGCGAGGGCTGAGCGCGGTTTTCATGGGTCGGCCTCAAATGCGAGTTGGAAATATGAGCAGAAGCTCGCATCATCTCGCATCGGCCACCGCCGCGTCAACTCCAAGGACACCACCATGCCCGCCCGTCCCTACACCGTTTTCATGCTGCTCAAGGCCACCTCGCACTGGCTGGCCCTCGACCGCGCCCGCCGCGACGAGGTGTACGACGGCGCGCTGATGCAGGTGTTCAACCGCTTCCCTTCGGTGCGCGTGCGCTTCTTCGATTCGAGCGGCTTCTCGGGCCGCTGCTCCGACGTGCTGATGTGGGAGACCACCGACATGCCCGAATACCGCGATGCCGTGGCCGCGCTGCACGAGCACCCCTTCTTCGGCCAGCGGTATTTCGAGATCGTCGAGGTGATCCCCAGCGTGCCCGATGGCTGGCGCGAGTTCGACTGGGAAAGCGGCAGAGCCTGCGCCGCCTGAAACCCAGGCCACGCCATGGCGAGGGCAGGCTCCTAGAATGAGCCGATCCACAGTTCGCTCGCCCAGCACCCGACCCGGGCTGCGACGGCGGCACCACCCGGACCGCACCCATGGACACCCGCACATCCCCCATCCGCCTGCGACTCGAACGCGTGCGCGACGCGCTCAAGCAGCACCAGCTCACCGCCGTGCTGGTGCCGTCGAGCGACCCGCACCTGTCTGAATACCTGCCCGAGCGCTGGCAAGGGCGGCAGTGGTTGTCGGGCTTCACCGGCTCGATGGGCACGCTGGTCGTCACGCTCGACGACGCCGCGCTGTTCGCCGACAGCCGCTACTGGGTGCAGGCCGAGGCCGAGATCGCCGGCACCGGCATCAGCCTGGTGAAGATCCCCACCGGCACCGCCCCCCATCACGTTGACTGGCTCGCGAGCCATGTGCCTGCCGGCCAGAGCGTCGGTGTCGACGGCAGCGTGCTCGGCCTGGCTGCGGCGCAGCACCTGCGTGGCCAGCTGGACAAGGCGAACGTCAAGCTGAACACCGACTTCGACGTGCTGAAGGAAGTGTGGGCCGAACGCCCCGGCCTGCCCGGAGCACCCGTCTACGAACACAAGGCGCCGCATGCGCCGCTGTCGCGCGCTGCCAAGCTGGCGCAGGTGCGCGAGGCGATGGCCCGCCAGGGCGCCACACAGCACTTCGTCTCGACCGTCGACGACATCGCGTGGCTCTTCAACCTGCGCGGCTCCGACGTCAACTACAACCCTGTTTTCCTCGCGCATGCGTTGATCAGCCTGCACGGTGCCACGCTGTTCGTTGCCGATGGCAAGGTGCCTGCCGACGTGAAGGCCGCGCTCGCCGCCGATGGCGTGCAGCTCGCACCCTATGCGCAGGCTGCCGCCGCGCTGAAGTCGCTGGGCGCCAAAGATGTGCTGCTGGTCGACCCGCGCCGCATCACCTGGGGCACGCGCGAAAGCGTCGGCACCGAGGCGCGCGTGGTCGAGGCCATCAACCCCAGCACCTTGTTCAAGAGCCGCAAGAGCGAAGCCGAAGCCGCGCACGTGCGCGAAGCCATGGCGCAAGACGGCGCCGCGATGTGCGAGTTTTACGCCTGGTTCGAGAAGGCGCTCGGCAAGGAGCGCATCACCGAGCTGACGGTCGACGAGAAGCTGAGCGCCGCACGCGCCAAGCGGCCGGGCTTCGTCGGCCTGAGCTTCAACGTGATCGCCGGCTTTGCGGCCAACGGCGCGATGCCGCACTACCACGCCACGCCCGAGTCGCACGCCGTGATCGAGGTGAAGCCCGGTGAAGGCAACCTGCTGCTGATCGACTCGGGCGGCCAGTACCTCGGCGGCACCACCGACATCACCCGCGTCTGGCCCATCGGCACCATCAACGCGGCGCACCGGCGCGACTACACGCTGGTGCTCAAAGGCACCATCGCGCTCAGCCGCACGCGCTTCCCGCGCGGCACGCTGTCGCCGATGATCGACGCCATCGCACGCGCCCCGCTGTGGGAGCAAGGCATCGACTTCGGCCACGGCACCGGCCACGGCGTGGGCTACTTCCTCAACGTGCACGAAGGCCCGCAGAGCATCTCGAAAGTGGCGACCGAGCCGCACATGGCGATGGAGCCCGGCATGATCACCAGCATCGAGCCCGGCCTGTACCGACCCGGCCAATGGGGCGTGCGCATCGAGAACCTGGTGCTCAACGTGCCGGCCCAGATCAACGGCAGCGACGGCGCATTCGGCGAGTTCCTCGAGTTCGAGACGCTCACGCTGTGCCCCATCGACACCCGCTGCATCGACAAGAGCCTGCTGCGCGCCGACGAGACCAACTGGCTCAACCGCTACCACGCAACGGTGCGCGAGCGCCTGGCGCCGCTGGTGGCCGGCGACGCCCTCGCCTGGCTCAACGAGCGCACGCAGGCGATCTGACTGTCTGCCGCAAGCGCGGTTCATCCCGCGCTTCTGGCGGTTCGTCGCAATGCGGTAGGCAGCATGGGGAGCGCTGCCTAAAGTTCACTCCAACGCAACAAACAAACCGCTGGAGCCCAACATGATCGACCGCATCTTCGCCCCCTTCCTGACCTTCACTTTGCTCATCGGTGGCACCGCCGCCGTCGCATCGAGCCTGTTCACCGAACAAGCCGCTCCGGCACCTCAAGTGGCACAGAGCGCCGCCAAGGCCGTGATCGTGCTGGAGACGGTGGTCATCACCGCCAAGCGCCATCCGGCTTGAGGCAAGCTTCTCTCCACGCCCGAAACGCCAGCAGCTTGCTGGCGTTTTTTCATGGTGCGGTGAGAAGGTGTGGAGAAGGAATATGGGCCGGCACCGTGAACAAGAGCGCATTCGCCGCGCGCCTCGGCCAGCAAGGTCTTGCGAAGAGGGCTACTATGACGAACTAGGGTTTACCCTCATTCCCGGTTCGGGCCCCAAAAAGGCCCTCCAAGACATCACCATGAACATCCTTCGCGCCATCGTCCACGCCATTTCTTCGGCCTGGAACAGCACCTCTTCCACCCCTCACAACGAGCGCTATCTCGCAGACGCAGTCGACATCTATGACCTGGAGCGCCGCATGAACGAACGCGCTCGCGTCTACCTGTCGATCTACCCGTCGGGCGCCGGCCGCTGAGCCGCACACGACTCCTGAATCAGCCGGCACTCAGTCCGGCTTGATCTTGGCCCGTGCGATCACGGGCTTCCAGCGCTGCTGTTCTGTTGCGATGAAACGCGTGAACTCTTCTGCGGTGCTGCCCACGGTGATGGCTGCTTCGCTTTCCAGCAGCTTCAATGCCCCCGGTTCCTTGACGGCCCGCGCTGCCGCGGCCGACAGCTTCTCGGCATTCGCCTGAGGCAGCGACGCCGGCGCCAGCATGCCGTACCACTGCGTCATCTCGAAGCCCGGAAAGCCCTGCTCGGCCACCGTTGCCACATCAGGCAATTGCGCCAGCCGTTGTGTGCTGCCGGTCGCAATGCAGACGAGCTTGCCGGTCTTGATGAACTGCATGACCGCCGGTGCGCCCACGGCTGCGGCGTCGAGCCGGCCGCCCATCAGGTCGGTCAGCTGCGGTCCGGTGCCGCGGTAGGGCACGTGCAGCACGAAGGTGTTGCTGGCCATCTTCAGGTACTCGAAGGCCAGGTGCCCGGCGCTGCCGTTGCCCGCCGAGCCGTAGTTCAGCACGCCCGGCTTGGCCTTGGCCAATGCGATGAACTCCTTCAGGTTCTTCACATTCAAGTCGGGCCGCACCACATACAAGCTCGGCACCTTGGACAACAACGAGATCGGCCGGAAATCCTTTGCCGGGTCGTAGGGCAGCTTGTCGAAGATGTATGGGTTCACCGCCAGCGTGCCGATGTGGCCGAGGATCACGGTGTGCTGGTCGTCGGCCCGCGCTACTTCGGCCATGGCCACGTTGCCGGCACCTCCGGGCTTGTTGTCGACATAGACGCTCTGGCCCAGCAGCTTGCCGAGTTCCGCGGCCGTTGCACGCGCCACGATCTCGGAGCTACCGCCGGGTGCAAACGGCACCACGAAGCGGATCGACTTGTTCGGCCAGGCCGCCTGGGCTCGCACGGCAATCGGAGCCAGCGCGGCAGCACCCAGGCACAGTGCGTCGCGGCGGGTGAGGTGAAACGTGTTCATGGGGTCTCCGTGGCGAGTCATCGGGGCCTGCATTGTGTGCCGTTGGAACGGTGCCGCCATGCATCGCGCATCCTGCGGATCTGCGGCCCATGCCGCGCTTCCCGCAGTTCGTCGCACACCGGTGGCAATGGCGAAGGCGGCTGCCTAAAGTTCATTCCAACGCAACACACAACCCGCTGGAGCCCCACATGATCGAACGTTTCATCGCCCCCGCCCTGACCTTCTCGGTACTGATCGCCGGCCACGTTGCCATCGCGATGGCGATGTTCTCGTCGCCCGCGTCGCAGCCCATCGAACAAGTCGCCAAGGCGCCCGTCATTCAGCTTGAGACGGTGGTCATCACTGCCAAGCGCACCTCGTGAACATGCCTGCTCAGCGGGTGCACCGGCCGGTGATCCCGGCTTGGTGAACCCCGGAGCAGGTCTCCTGTTGGCGACACGGCATGGCCGTGTCGCCTTTTTTTCGTCTCTCTCTCTCTTCGTTCCTGAGCAGGCATACGGGATCGAGCCTCTGCGCTAACCTGCGGGCTCATCTTTTTCGGAGGTGAATCCATGTACACCCTGTTTGGAACCACCGGCTCCGGATCGGCCGCCGTCGAAGCCGCGCTCGAACGCACCGGCGCCCCGTTTCGCATCGTCACGGCATCGAGCTGGGAGCCCGACTCGGCGCTGGCCGAACTCAGCGCCGTCAACCCGCTGCAGCAGATTCCCACGCTCGCGATGCCCGACGGCAGCGTGCTCACCGAGAGCGCCGCCATCCTGATCCACCTGGGCCTCGCCTACCCGCAGGCCGGGCTGCTGCCTGCCGATGTGTCGGCCCGCGCGCAGGCCATCCGCGGGTTGGTGTACATCGCGGCCAATTGCTATTCGGCCATCAGCGTCAGCGACTACCCCGAGCGCTGGTGTGCCGACATCGACGAATCGGCGCGCGAACGCATCATCCGCGGCACGCGCGCGCGGCTGCATCACCATTGGGATGTCTTCGCCGACCAGTTCGCGGGCCAGCTGAACGACACGCAACCGCGAGCGCTGGACATACTGGCCGCGGTGGTGTCGAAATGGTCTGGCACGCGCGCGCACCTGCGCACGGCTCGCCCGGAATTTTTCGCCACGCTGCAACGCATCGAATCGCACCCTCAACTCGCACCCGTGTTCTCGCGCCACTTCAAGAGTTGACGCGTCCCGCGGCGCTCACATGTGCCGAAACACATGCACGAAGCTGCGGCTCACCGGCAGCAGCTCGGTGCGGCCCTTCAGGTGGACCTCGGCCGTCTCGTTCGGGCCGCGCGCCACCTGGCTCACCTGATGCAGGTTGACGATCACCGAGCGGTGCACCTGCGCAAAACGCTCGGGGTCGAGTTCGTCAGCCAACTCGCGAATGCTCTTGCGGATCAGCGCCTCGCCGCCTTCCCACACCACCAGCGTGTACTTCTCATCGGAGCGCAGGTAGGCCACCTGCTCGACAGGAATCAGCCGCACGCTGGTACCCACCGAGGCCTTGATCCACTGCAGCCAGCCGGTCGACGTGACACGCCGGCGAAGCTCGCTCGACATCTTCTCGATCACCGCGTCGAGCTTGGCGTCGTCGTTCTCCGGCGCGCTCGCCAGGCGCTGCTGCAGGCGCTGCACGGTGTCGGCAAGCCGCGTTTCGTCGAATGGTTTGACCACATAGTCGAGCGCGCCCTGCTCGAAGGCGGTGACGGCGTACTGTTCGTAGGCGGTGACGAACACCACCTCGGCACGCCGCGCGATCGAGCGTGCGGCCTCCACGCCGTTCAGCCCCGGCATGTGCACGTCGAGAAACACGATCTGCGGTGCGTGCTCGTCGAACATCTCCACCGCCTCACGGCCGTTGCGCGCCTGCGCCACGATGCTCAGCTCGGGCCACAGGCGGGCCAGCAGGCCGCACAGTCGCTCGCGCAGCAGCGGTTCGTCGTCGGCGACAAGTGCGGTGGGCATGCGTGGTCAGCCTTTCGGAAACACGATGACGGCCTTCAAGCCGTGCGGCGGCTCGTCGAGCATCTGCAACTGTGCCGCATCGCCGAAGAACGCACGCAACCTTTCGCGCAGGTTGTTCAGGCCGGTGCCGGGTGCGGCGGTCTCGCTCATGCCAACACCGGTGTCGGTGACCGACACCTCGACAGCACCGGCCTGCTCGCGTGCCTCGACGCGGATGCGCCCGCCGGTTTCGCTCGGGTCGATGCCGTGGTGCACCGCGTTCTCGACCAGCGTCAGCAGCGCCATCGGCGGGAAGCGCAGGGCAGCGAGTTCGGGCGATGAGGCCACGTTGAACTCCAGCCGATCGGGCATGCGCATGCGCATCAGCTCGAGGTAGGCATTCACCAGCGTCATCTCGGTGCCGAGCGTGGTGTTCTGGTCGCTGAAGGTGGGCACCGCGGCGCGCAGGTACGCGATCAGGCTTTGCAGCACCGGCGCTGCCCGCGGCGAACCCGACTCGACCAGCTGCTGCACGTTGGCCAGCGTGTTGAACAGAAAGTGCGGCTCGATCTGCGCGTGCAGCAGGCGCAGCCGCGCGTCGAGCGCCTGCTTCTCCAGCGTGCTTCGCTCCAGTGCGAAGGCCAGTTCCTGCGCGCGGGCCTGGTGGTCGCGCTGGCGGTAGAGAACGCCCAGGGCCAGGATCAGCCCGACGATCAGGCTGGCAGCGCTGATGAACATGAAGCCCGAGAGCAAACCTTCGTGCTGCAGGAAGCGCCGCACGTCGCCGTTGACGATCCACAGGTAGGCCAGCATGGTCGCGAGCGGTGCCGCCAGGCACACGGCCAGCAGCTGCGCCACCCAGCGCGGCACCCAGCGCAAGGGCCAGTGCCCGGCGATGTCGAAGGCCAGCAGCACCACGACGCCGACGAACACGGTGCGCCCCAGCACGCTGAGGAACGATGTCTCGAAGATCGGGTTCAGCACCACCGCCACCAGCGTGGCGAGCGACAGGCTGATCGCCAGCCGCAAGGGCTTGAACGAGGCCTTGAGCAAGGCGGCAAGGCCGAGACGGTGCGTGAGCGGCGGCGCAGAGGAGTTCATGGCCGCCACGATACGGCCAATCGTTCGCTTTCCCAACGTGCCGCGGGACCTGCTGCGACGAGTGACGGAATCCGGGGGCCGAGCCGCAAAGGGGCTGCGTCGCCGATCAGTCGTCAGGTCGCTTGCGCCTGTGCGGCCAGCACCTCGGCCCTCACCTGCTCGGTGAGTTCGGCCTTCAGCGCCATGAACTCGGGCGTGGTCTTCACCGAGTAATGCCGCGGGTGCGGCAGCGGCACCCTGCGGTCGAGCTTGATGCGCCCGGGGCGCGCGCTCATCACCACAACGCGGCTGCCCATGAACACTGCTTCGTCGATGTCGTGGGTGACGAAGAGCACGGTCTTGCGTTCCGCCTCCCAGATGCCGAGCAGCAGCTCTTGCATCAGCTCGCGCGTCTGGTGGTCGAGCGCGCCGAAGGGCTCGTCCATCAACAGCATGCGCGGGCCGTTTGCCAACGCGCGGGCGATGGCGGTGCGCTGCTGCATGCCACCCGAGAGCTGGCGCGGGTAGTGGCTCTCGAAGCCGGCGAGGCCGACCTTCTGGATGAAGCTCTGCGCGATCTCGATCTGCTGCGCACGCGGCAAGCCGCGCTCGCGCAGGCCGAAGCACACGTTGTCGCGCACCGTAAGCCAGGGGAACAGCGTGTAGCTCTGGAACACCATGCCACGGTCGGCGCCGGGGCCGGCGATGCGCTGGCCGTCGAGCAGCACCTCGCCGCTGCTCGGGTGGTCGAGCCCGGCGACGATGCGCAGCAGCGTGCTCTTGCCGCAACCCGAAGGGCCAAGGATGGTGACGAAGTCGTTCTCGGCGATGCTCAGGTCGGTGGCTTGCAGGGCGAGCGTCTTGCCTTGCACGGTGTCGAACGTGCGGGAGACTTGGCTGATGGTGAGGGTGGAGGCCTGCATGGGTCTTTTCATCGCGGAGGCGCAAAGAACGCAAAGGTCGCAAAGGAATACGAAGGTCTTTCTTTGCGACCTTTGCGTTCTTTGCGCCTCCGCGATGAACCTCTTCGCATGCCGCTTACCTCCCCAAAAGCGCCCAAGGAAACAAGCGCCGGTTCAGCCACTTGAACCCCAGGTCGCTCGCCAGGCCTATGAGCCCGATGACGATGATGCCGAAGATGATCTGGTCGGTGGCCAGCAGCGCCTGGCTGTCGGTGATCATGTGGCCGATGCCGCTCGATGCGCCGATGAGTTCGGCCACGATCACGTAGGTCCAGGCCCAGCCGAGCACCATGCGCAGGATCTCGCAGATCTCGGGGGCAGCGCCGGGGATCAGCACGCGCCACACCAGGCCGCGGTCGCTGCTGCCCAGCGTGTAGGCGGCCTCGACCAGGTCGCGCCGCGTGTTGCCCACCACCACGGCGATCATCAGCACCAGCTGGAAGAAGCTGCCGATGAAGATCACCGCGAGCTTCTGCGATTCGCCGATGCCTACCCACAGGATGAGCAGCGGAATGAAGGCGCTGGCCGGCAGGTAGCGCGCGAAGGACACGAAGGGCTCGAAGAAGGCCTCGACCGGCTTGTAGGCGCCCATTGCCACACCGAGTGGCAACGCAACGAGTGCTGCGATCACGAAGCCGCCGACCACGCGCCACACCGTCATGCCGATGTCCTTGGCAAAGCCCATCTCGGTGAGCAGGGTCCAGCCGGCCTTCACCATCGTGATCGGGTCGGCGAGAAAGGTCTTGGAGACGAAGCCGCTCAGCGTGGCCGCAGCCCACAGCGCGACGAAGAGGACGAAGAAGGCAATGCCGAGCCCGACGCGCGTAGTCGGCGCCACCGCCACCAGCGGCTTCATCACTTGATGAACTGCGTATCCGCGAGCTTCGTCAGATCAGGAATCTGCCGGATGATCCCCGCCTCGAGCAGCAGGTCGGCCGCCTCTTTGGTGAACGCAGCGTGCTCGCCCGAGAAGAACTTCTGGTTCGCCGCGCGGTCTTGCCAGCGCAGGTATTTTTGCGAGCCTTCGAAAGCCTCGCCGGTCTGCTTCACATCGGCGCCCATGATCTCGAAGCTCTTCTTCGGGTCGGCCTTGATCATCTCGACGGCATCGAAATACGAATCGGCGATGGCCTTCGCGACCTTCGGGTTCTCGGACAGGAACTTCGGTGCGCAGCCGAAGGTGTCCATCACCATCGGGTAGTCGAGCGTGGTCGCGATGATCTTGCCCGCTTCGGGCTTGGCGCGCACGGTGGAGAGGTAGGGCTCGTAGGTCATGCCCGCGTCGAGATCGGCATTGCCGGCCACGAACGCGGCAGCAGCGGCCTGCGGCTCCAGGTTGACGACCTTCACGTCCTTGATCGAGAGGCCGTTCTTCTTCAGCATCCATGCAAGCGTGAAGTACGGTGCAGTGCCGGGCGCGCTGGCGGCCACGGTCTTGCCTTTCAGGTCGCTGATCTTCGCGATGCCAGGCTTGACCACCATGCCGTCGGCGCCGTAGCTCTTGTCGAGCTGGAAGATCTGCGTGGCGGCCACGCCGTTCGCGTTCCAGACCACCCAGGTTTCGACGGTGGTGGCGGCGCACTGGATGTCGCCCGAGGCGAGCACCAGGTGGCGGTCTTTCTGCGGGATCTTCTTGATGGTGACGTCGAGCCCGTGCTTCTTGAAGATGCCGGCCTCCTTGGCGAGCGTGAGCGGGGCAAAGCCCGTCCAGCCGGACATGCCGATGGCGACCTTGGTTTCCTGGGCTTGGGCCGATGCGGTGGCGATGGCGGCAACGCACATCGCGATGAGGGTCTTCTGCATGGGGAGGCTCTTTCGGTGGCGGTGGAGGGTTGAACGATGTTCGCAAAGCGATGGTCGCAAGATGTGCGCCAGCCGGCCATGGTGGAAGCGCGGATGAAGCGAGAGGGCCGACACCTACAATCCGCCCCCCAACCCTCTGCGCACCCATGTTCAAGAACGCCCTCCTCTACCGCATCGGCCCCTGGGAGCCGCCCTCCAGCGCCGAGATCGAAAGCCGCCTCGACACCGGCCGCTTCGTCGAATGCGGCGCCTCGCAACTCGAATCGGCCGGCTGGGTCGAACCGCGCGGCGAGAAGAACGGCGTGCTGATGGAAGGCGTGGGTGGCCAGCTCATCCTGAAGCTGTGCATCGAACGCAAGGCCGTGCCCAGCCAGGTGGTGAAGAACACGCTGGAGCAGCAGCTCGAGAAGATCGAGGCCGACACCGGCCGCCGGCCCAAGGGCAAGAAAGCCCGCGAGCTGAAGGAAGACATCGTGCACGGCCTGCTGCCGCGTGCGTTCCCGAAGCGGTCGACCACGACGATCTGGATCGACCCGCGCGCCAAGCTGGTGACGGTGGGAGCCGGCAGCGTGAAAGCGGCCGACCGCATCGTCAGCATGCTGGTCGAGTTGCTCGGCGGTGGCATCACCCTCACGCTGCTGCAGACCGAGACCTCGGCCGGCACCGCGATGGCCGAGTGGCTGAAGACGCGTGAAGCGCCACCCGGTTTCACCATCGACCGCGAATGCGAATTGAAGCAGCCCGACAGCGAGAAGTCGACCGTGCGCTACGCGCGCCACACGCTGGACATCGAAGAAGTCGGCGAGCACATTGCACAGGGCAAACTGCCCACGCAGCTCGCGATGACGTGGAACAGCCGTGTCTCCTTCGTGCTCACCGAAGCCATGACGATCAAGAAGATCAAGCTGCTCGACGTGGCGCTCGAAGGCGCCGGCTCCACCGGCGGCAAGGAAGACAACGGCTTCGACGCCGACGTGGCCATCACCACCGGCGAGCTGGGCCAGTTGATCCCCGACCTCATCAACGCGCTGGGCGGTGAACTCGCGCGCGACAAGCCGCTGCAAGCCTGAGATTCCGCGTGGGCTCCATCGCGATCATCGGCACCGGTCGCCTCGGCGCGACGCTCGCGACGGCCCTGCACCGCGTGGGTGTCGAGATCGCGATGGTGGCGAACCGCAACGCGGCGTCGGCGCAGCAGCTGGCGGTACAGCTCGGGAGCTGCCGCGCCGTCACGCCGAATGAAGCGGCGCAGGCCGACCTGGTGTTTCTCACGGTGCCTGATGACGCACTGGCGCCCGTGGCCGCGCAACTGCCGTGGCGGCACGGGCAAGCAGCCGTCCACTGCAGCGGTGCAACCGAGGTCGCGGTGCTGCAGCCCGCGGCCGATGCCGGCGCCGCGATCGGCGGCTTTCATCCGCTGCAGATCTTTTCCGACCCGGCCCGCGCACTCGACCTGATCGCCAGCAGCTCGGTGGCCATCGAAGGCCCGCCCGAGCTTGAAGCGCAGTTGCAGCAGCTGGCCGAGCTGCTCGGCATGCACCCGATCCACCTGCCACCAGGCGCACGCGCGCTGTACCACGGCGGCGCCAGCTACGCGGCGAGCTTTCTGTTGTCGATGCTCAATGAAGCGGTGGCCGCGTGGCGCAGCTTCGGCGTGGACGAAGCCCAGGCGCTGCAGGCTCTGCTGCCACTGGCGCAGGGCACGCTGGCTGCGGCCGCAAGCAAGGGCTTGTCGGCGGCCGTGGCGGGGCCGGTGTCGCGTGGCGACGCCGGCGTGATCGCGCAGCACCTCGCCGCGTTCGACGCGCTCGGCCCGGAACACGCCGCGCTCTATCGCGAGATGACGCTCCGCCAGCTCTCACTGGTTCAAGCCACGCACCGCCTGAGCGAAGAGCAAGCCGAACGCGTGCGAAGCATCACTTCCCCAGAATGAACTTCACGATCTGGGTACGCGTGCCCGGGTCATCGTCGAACCCGCCATGCGATCGGCTGGAGCTGACCGGGCCGGGCGACGAATACATCGTCGTGTTCGGCAGCTTCTTCGCATAGTCGGCAAAGAACTTCTCCATGCCGAGGATGGGCGTTGTGTCACCACCCTCGAAGGACTCGCTCACCAGGTACAACAGCGAGCGGCGATACGGCCCGCAGCTGCCGTCGTCCTGCTCGGCTTGGTCGGTGAGGTGGAACTGCTGGTAGCGCTTGACCACGCCCGAATCGAGGTGCGGCCGCACCAGGCGGTTGAAGGTGTCGAGCCGCACCGCCGGCGCCATGAAGCTCACCGACTCGAAGCGCATACCCTCCTTCGCCAGCCGCTCAATCATGAAACTCGCGACGATGCTGCCGGCCGAGTGGCCAACGAAGTGCATGCGGATCTTCTTGTTGGCCACGCCGTGCTTGAAGTGCTGGTACAGGCGCACGCCGCCGGGTTCGTCGACCTCCAGCGCATCGGCGAGTGCGGGCCGGTAGGCGCTCATCGCATCGGCGTTCTGCTTCATCTCGCCCCAGATGCCCGTGCCGGGGCGCGCCAGCAACTGCTCGAGCCGCTGGTTCCACCAGTGCTTCAGCGAGAAGCCGGTGGTGCGCGGCACGTCCTTCACCGCGTCTTCGATGCAGCCGAGCAGTGCGGAGAAGAAATCGGTCTCCCACATCAGGAAGATCGGGAACACCTTCGCGTCGTAGAGCAAGGGGATCCATTGCGCGGCGATGTCGGCGGCTGCGGTCTCGCCAACCAGCCCACCGTGCGCGTAGATGCACACGTCGACCACATCGTCTTCGAGCCCCCACTTCTTGCGCGCTTCTGCCAAGTGCACCTCGACCAATGCGCGCACGTCGTCAGGCTGGGTGCGGAACACGCCGCTGTTGCTGAGCGCGCCGTTGTTGCCCATGTTGACGATGAAGGGCGAGATCTCGCGGTTGCGCAGCACCTCGCTCGCCGCCAAGGCCACGCGGCCGGCCGCATCGGTACGCAGGCTGATGGCCTTGGAGATGGCGGTGTGGTCTTGCGTCACCACGCCGAGCTGCGCGACCCAGCAGTCCATCGCGTTGCTCTGCCAGTCGTCGTAGCTGATGATCCCGTAGCCGTACGAACCCCACGCCGGCCCCCACGAGTTCTGGATCAGGAAGCCGCGCTCGTTGTAGCCGACGATCGCGAAGGCATGGCCCGGGTGCGCCGCGTGCCCGCCTTTCACCGGGATCTCGAACATGCCTTTGAACGAGGTCGGCCGCCGCTTCAGCTGCGGCTGGTTCATGCCTTCGTCCCAGCCCGAATGGCAGCCCGCGCTCGCGTAGATGATGCCGACCTCGTTGAGCGCGGCGTGCATGTCGGTGATGGACTGCGTGTCGATGCGGTAGTAGGCGCCGAGCGGGCGCTTGACGGCGTCGAACCACCAGTCTTCCGACAGCTTCTTGCTGGCCGCCGGCATGCCGACCTCGGGGAACAGCTCCGCACGACACGCACCGTGCTTGAACCAGCCCTTGAGCGCACCACGCAGGCTTGACCCTTTGTCTTCGACCGACCCCGGGAACTCGTCGTAGCGCCGCGCCATGGAATACAGCATGTAGGGCGAGATGGCCGGTGCGCTCTCGCGCCTGGACGTGCGCAGCAGGTGCTCCACCACCAGCGACAGGCCGAACCCGGTGCAGGCGTTGGTGTCGCCCTGGTCCTTGACCGGCAGCGGCACGCTCGGGAAGAGCGTGGCTGCCGGCGTGCGGCCCACGTTCGGGCGGAATGGACGGTCGCGGGAGTCGGGCGCATCCGGCCGCGCGACCCGCATGAACAGTTGCTTGGGCGGCGCCTTCGTCGCCTTGCTCTTCGTCGTGCCGGCTTTTGTGGGCTTGCGCGTGGCCATGGCTTGTCTCCTCACAGGGTGAGGCGGCATCGTCGAACCGGCGGGCGGCAGCGTCAAGACTGCGAAGTTGGGGGGGGCGGCTCGCGCGCGCCCACGAAAAAGGGCGCCGCAGCGCCCTTTTCAGTCTCAGTGCCAGCCGATCACTTGATCGCCTTGAAGCGCACCCGCTTCGGCCGCGCGCCTTCTTCACCCAGGCGCCTCTTCTTGTCGGCCTCGTACTCCTGGTAGTTGCCGTCGAAGAAGTTCCACTTCGAGTCGCCTTCACAGGCCAGGATGTGCGTGGCGATGCGGTCGAGGAACCAGCGGTCATGGCTGATCACCATGATGGAGCCGGCGAATTCGAGCAGCGCATCTTCGAGCGCGCGCAGGGTTTCGACGTCGAGGTCGTTCGACGGTTCGTCGAGCATCAGCACATTGCCGCCCTGCGACAGCGTCTTGGCCAGGTGCAGCCGCCCGCGTTCACCGCCAGAGAGGCTGCCCACCAGCTTCTGCTGGTCGTTGCCCTTGAAGTTGAAGCGGCCGATGTAGGCGCGCGACGGCATCACGAACTTGCCGACGATGATGTTGTCGAGCCCGCCCGACACGTCTTGCCACACGGTCTTGTCGGCACTCAGCGATTCGCGGCTTTGGTCCACAAAGGCCAACCTGGCTGTCGGCCCGATCTTCACGGTGCCGCTGTCGGGCTTCTCTTGCCCCGAGATCATGCGGAACAGCGTCGACTTGCCAGCGCCGTTCGGGCCGATGATGCCGACGATGGCACCAGCCGGCACCTTGAAGCTCAGGTCGTCGATCAGCACGCGGTTGCCGAAGCTCTTGGTCACGCCGTCGAACTCGATCACTTCGTGGCCGAGACGGTCGCCCACCGGGATGAAGATCTCGTTGGTCTCGTTGCGCTTCTGGTAGTCGACGTCGGAGAGCTCTTCAAAACGCGCAAGGCGCGCCTTGCTCTTGGCCTGGCGACCCTTCGGGTTCTGGCGCACCCACTCCAGTTCCTTCTTCATCGCCTTGGTGCGGGCGTCTTCGGTCTTCTGCTCCTGCTCGAGCCGGCCTTCCTTCTGCTCGAGCCAGGTCGAGTAGTTGCCCTTCCACGGGATGCCCGATCCGCGGTCGAGTTCGAGAATCCACTCGGCCGCGTTGTCGAGGAAGTAGCGATCATGGGTGATGGCCACCACGGTGCCGGGGAAGCGTTGCAGGAACTGCTCCAGCCAGTCGACCGATTCCGCATCCAAGTGGTTGGTCGGTTCGTCGAGCAGCAGCATGTCGGGTTTGCTCAGCAGCAAGCGGCACAGCGCCACGCGGCGCTTCTCGCCACCGGAGAGCTTGCCGATGACGGCATCCCACGGCGCGAGGCGCAGCGCGTCGGCGGCGAGTTCGAGCTGCAGGTCGGTGTTCTCGGAACCGGCGGCCGAGATGACGGCCTCGAGCTCGGCCTGCTCGGCGGCGAGCTTGTCGAAGTCGGCGTCTTCGGCAGCGTATTCGGCATACACCTCGTCAAGCCGCTTCTTGGCAGCCAGCACGCCGCCGATGCCTTCTTCCACCGCTTCGCGCACGGTCTGGTCGGGGTTCATCACCGGCTCCTGCGGCAGGTAGCCGATCTTCAGGCCCGGCATGGGGGTGGCTTCGCCCTCGATGTCCTTGTCGACGCCGGCCATGATCTTGAGCAGCGTGCTCTTGCCCGAGCCGTTCAGGCCCAGCATGCCGATCTTGGCCCCGGGGAAGAAGCTGAGGGAGATGTTCTTGAGGATCTGGCGCTTCGGCGGAACGATCTTGCCGACGCGGTTCATGGTGAAAACGTACTGGGCCATGGGGCGCTGCTCACTTGGGTGGAACGGGGAAGCCGGAATTATCCGGGACAACCCGCTCCACCTCGCACATTGCGCCCTTAAAGTTTCCCAGGCGCTCTGCAGGCCCTTCGGTCCTTAGAAATTGCCGGTGATGGTCGGGCTCTTGACCGGGGTGGCCGCCAGCGGGAGGCTTGCCGTGGTGGAAGCCAGGCGGAATTTTGCATAGATCTCGTCATTGCCCTCCCAATCTTCGTCCAGCGAGCTGCGGTTCACCGTGCGGGTGAAGGTGAAGCTCCCGTCTTCGAGAATGGTTTTGGAGGCGATCGAGAACAGCGCATCGTCCGCGCCGTTGAGGCCGCTATCCGCGCCCAGGATGTTGCACTTCAGCCGGAACTTGAGCCCGAGGAGCTTGATGAAATTCTCTTCGACGGCGTCGAAGGTGGCCCTGACAGAGGCCGTCACTTTTACTTGAGTGGTGCCCGAGACGAGTTCGATTTTCAGCGTGGGGTTTGACAGCGTTGGCATGATGAATATTTCCTTGTGTTGACACAGATGCTTGCAGGCAGGTGGTGGCCATCGCCGCATCTTGAAAGCGAGAGCAGCCCGAGGGCTCCTGCATGTACAGACGCAGGCGGCCGGTCGAACGGATCCCCCTAACTTCGTGTCAACGTCCTGCATAGAATGGCCGCCCACTCCCGAGCGATGCATGAGCGAGATCACGCTGCTGCTGGAACAAGCGCAGGCGGGCGACACCGCGGCGAAAGACCGCCTGTACACCCTGCTCTACAGCGACCTGAAGCGCCTGGCGCGTGCGCACCTGTCGAAGGCCGGGCCGATCACGCTCGACCCGAGCGCCATCGTTCATGAGGCCTGGCTGCGCTGCGATGGCGGGCAGAACACCGGTAGCCGCAAGCAGTTCTTCGCCTATGCCAGCGCGGTGATGCGCAGCGTGATCGTCGACCACGTGCGCGAGCGCATGGCACAGAAGCGCGGCAGCGGCATCGCTGATGTGACGCTCAGCACCGCCGCCTTCGACGAGCTGCCCGGCCAGCCCGATGCGGTGAACGTGGACGAAGCCCTGCAGGCCCTGGGCCGCATCGACGAGCGCGGCCACAAGCTGGTCGAGATGCGCTACTTCGGCGGCATGACGATGGAAGAGATCGCCGAGGTGATGGAGCTGTCGGTACCCACGCTCAAGCGCGACTGGCGCCGCGCACGCGCCTTCCTGTTCGATTACCTCAGCCGCTGATGCGCTGACCGCCGTGGCCGGCACCTTGTCATCGACCCAGGCCTGGCGCGAGGTGCTGGCGCTGTTCGACCGCTGGGCCGCCGCCGCCGACGAGCCTGCGCGCGAAGCCGAGCTGCAGCGCGTGCAGGCCGAGCAGCCCTCGCTCTACCCGCGCCTGGTGGCGATGATCGGCGCCGACCGCGCCGCCGAGTCCCGAGACTTCCTGAGCGACGGAGCGCCGCAGCTCGCCGTGCCCGCCGCGGCTGACGACCCTGCCCAGCACGCCGGCATGCGGCTGGGCGCCTGGGAGCTGCGCGACCCGATCGGCAGCGGTGGCATGGGGCAGGTGTGGCTGGCCACGCGCAGCGACGGCCTCTACAGCGGCCGCGCTGCCGTGAAGCTGCTGCACGCTGCCGGCATGGGCACGCAGGCGCAGGCACGCTTCGCCCGCGAAGGCGAATTTCTCGCGCGGCTCGCGCACCCGCACATCGCGCAGCTGCTCGACGCCGGCTTCACCGCCGGCGGCGCGCGCTACCTCGTGCTCGAGTACGTGGCCGGCGAGCGCATCGACCATTGGTGCGACGCGCGCAAGCTCGGCATCGACGCGCGCCTGCTGCTCTTCATGCAGGTGTGCGACGCGGTGGCCTATGCGCACACGCACTTGGTGGTGCACCGCGACCTCAAGCCGGCCAACATCCTGGTGAGCGACGACGGCCACGTGAAGCTGCTCGACTTCGGCGTGGCCAAGTTGATGGTCGATGCCGATGAAGGCAGTGAACTCACCGAACTCACACGCGCAGGCGCGGCCGGCCTCACCCCCGAATACGCCGCGCCCGAACAGGTCGAAGGCGGGGCCATCACCACCGCCACCGACGTGTATGCGCTCGGCGTGGTGCTGTTCGGGCTGCTCAGCGGTGCGCGGCCGTATGGCGGAACCTCGCGCGGTGCGGCTGCATTGGCCCGCGCCATCGTCGAAGAGCCACCGCGCAGCCTGACTGCCGCGCTGCGCGAGTCACCCGATGCAGCGCTCTCGCGCGGCATCAGCCTCGCTTCGCTGGAGCAGGCACTGCGCGGTGACCTGGAGACCATCGTCGCCAAGGCCTTGAAGAAGGCCCCGCAAGAGCGCTACGCCACCGTGCAGGAGCTGCGCGACGACCTGCAGCGCCATCTGGCCCACGAACCGGTGAGCGCGCGGCCTGACACCTTCGGCTACCGCACCAGCAAGTTCGTGCAGCGCAACCGTGCCCAGGTGGCCGTGCTGGCCGCGCTCGTGCTCACGCTGGTGGCCGGCATCGCAGCCACCACCTGGCAGTGGCGTACCGCACTGCAGGAGGCCGATCGCACGCACGCGGTGGTGCAGCTGCTGACGGGCATCTTCACCGAGCTGAATCCCGCGGACTCCGGGGCGGCCAAGGTGCCCGTGGTCGACCTGCTGCGCCGCGGCTGGAGCGAGTCGCAAAAGACACTGCGCGACGACCCGGCGCTGCAGGCCGAAGTGGCCCAGCCCCTGGGCCTGATGCTGTCCGCAGCCGGCGACCCGGAGCAGGCCCATGCGGCCCTCTCGCTCAGCCACGCGCACCTGCGCGAAGCCAGGCGCACCCGCAGCCACGACTACCTGCGGGTCACCTTCGAACTCGGCTACGCGGCCTCGCTGCTGGGCCGCAACGACGCGGCCCGCGGGCACTATCACGACGTGATCGACACGGCCGCCACCATGGACGCCAGCCGCTTCGTGGAGCCCGTCCACGCACGCTCGCGCCTGGGCACACTGGCGCGCACTGAAGGCCGGCTCGACGAGGCGGAGCGCGATCTGCGGCTGGCAGCCAGCCAGGCCGAAGCCCGCTTCGGGCGCGGCCACCCGGCGCACCGGCTGGCCTTGTCCGAACTGGCCGAGGTGGTGAAGGAGACGGGCCAGTGGAACGAGGCCCGGCAGCTCTACGCCGCCGTCTACGCCGACCTCACCGACAAGCGCACGCCCGCCGCGGCGCGCGCCCGCTACGGCATGGCCGAACTCGACGTCGAGCTCGGCCAGTACGCCCGCGCCGAGACCGTGATGCCGGCTCTCATCGACTTGCTGGTCGAGCTCTGGGGCGATGACGAAAACTACACGGTTTATGCGCGGGTGTGGCATGCCGTCGCGCTGCATCACCTGGGGCAACATGGCCAAAGCGACCAGGCAATCGCGCTGGCGATGCAGTCGGCGCCGAAGACCGGCAACCCGGCTGTTATGCGGGTGGTGCAGTTCATCGGCGCCCGCCTGCTGCTGCGCCGCGGCCAAGTCGACCAGGCGGAGCCTTTGCTACGCGCCGCCCTGCGCCAAGACGAAGTGGCAGGCCCCTCGGCGCGCGGGCGTGCCGCGCGCACGCGCGCCCTGCTGGGCGAATGCCAGCTCCGCCGCGGCGATGCGGCCGCCGCAGTTGCCACGCTCAACCGCACCCTGGCCGACCAGCGCGCGCTGTTCGGCGCACAGCACAAGGACATGTGGCCCACGCTGATGCTGCTGGCCATCGCCACCGATGCCTTGCACGGCGTCACTCAGGCCTTGCCCCACTACGAGAAAGCCCGGGAGGTGGCGGTCAACCGCTTGCCGGCAGGGCACCCTCAACAGGCCCTGGCAGAGCTGCTGCTGGCGCAGTCGACTTGGCGGCAAGCGCCCGGCGACGCCACAGCCCGTGCGCTGCTGCAAGCCAGCACTGCGTTTCAAGGCGCCTTGCCCAAACGATCCGATCTCGGCGCCATTTCCGTCTATTCTCAGAAGCTGCTGGCGCAAGCGCCGCAGTCTCGGCTGCAAGTGGCCGAGTTGTGGCCCCTGCTGATGTTCTGACCCAACCCAAGGAGCGAATACATGAAGACGACGATGCTTCTCAAGACCGGCCTCTGCGCCTCGATGGCCCTCGTTGCATGGGCCGGCACGCCGGTGGCTGTCGCCATGCCGGCCGCGCCTGCGGCCTCGGCGCCGGTCAAGTCCAAGGCCGGTGCGGTCCCCACCAAGATGGCTCCCAGCGCCTCACTTCCAGGCCGCGCAGCCTCGACGCTGGGGGGCGGCGGAACGCACACCCCGACGCGGCCCACTGGCACGGCCTCGGCCGTGACCCAGTAAGGCGCGCCGGGCGCCCTGGCGCTCAGACCCCGATCCCTGCCGAAACGGTTGCGGTCCTGGCGCTCACCGGCGCACCGGAGAGCGTGACATTCGCGTACACCTCATCGGAGCGCGGCATCTGGATCAGCACGCCGCCGACGATGTGCGACACGGTACCCGGGTCTTCATCCAGCGTGACGTTGGAGATGGCGCGCTTTTCCGAGTAGCTCACGCTACCAGCCGCAGTGACCGTGATGGTCTTGTAGGGCTTGGGCAGGAACAGGAAGGGCGCGGTCCAGTTGTAGGTGTAGAGCAGGTCGTCGCCGACTGCATCGCTTGCGGGCAGCTTGTCGCCGCTCAAGTCTTCGCCGAACACCTTGATCTCGAGGCGGTAGGTCTTGCCCACGTCGCCCGCATCGAAGGTGATGTTGCCCGCGACCGTGACGTCGCGCTTGTTGCTGACGGTGTTGCCCAAAGTAAGAGTGGGCGTGCTGAGTGTTGGCATGAGAGTCTCCTGATGGATGGATGAAAAGAGGGGGCGCAACGGGTGCCGCGCTCCTGCGGGGAAGGGTTCAGATGAAGAAGTCCGAGGTCTTCTGGCCCCAGCCGCTCCAGGTGTGGCCGCCGTCGGTCGAGCGGTTGCCCCACACGCGGAAGTCGCTGCCGAAGGCGCAGGCGTTCAGCACCAACCCGTTGCTACTGGTCGCAAGCGATGGCGCCGAGGTGAAGGCGCCGTCCGGCACGGCCTCCCAGTGCGCCTGCCAGGTGCTGCCTGAGTCGGTGCTGGTGTTGCGCCACATGTGGCCGTCGGTGCCGCGGCCCATGAAGTGCACGCGCTTGCCGTCGTCCGACACCGCGGCACCCAGACCCGAGGTGAAGATGCCCAGGCCGACAGGCGCCCAGTGCGGCTTGAAGCTCGCGCCGCTGTCGAACGACACGTTGTGCCAGGCGCGCATGTCGTTACCGCGTGCCACGGCGTGCACCACCTTGCCGTCGGCCGATACCGCGAGAGCCGGCGCCGACGTGAAGACGCCTTCGCCGATGGGCGTCCAGTCGACCCAGTGCGCACCGGCATCGACCGAGTGCGTGCGCCACATGCGCTTGTCGTTGCCGATGCCCACGGCATGCACGATGCTGCCGTCGGCGCTGCAGGCGATGGCCGGGCCGGTGGTGAACACGCCGGCACGAATGGGCACCCAGCCCTGCCAGTGCGCGCCGCCATCGGTCGACCCGCCGAACCAGGCGTGGTTGTCGAGGCCGCGGCCGATCACGTACAGGCGCTGACCGTCGCTCGACACAGCCGCTCCGAGCCCGGAGTTGATGCGCACGGGCCCGAAGTCGCCGGCGGCCTGCCAGTGGGCGCCGCTGTCGGTCGAACGGCTGCGGAACACCTTGCCGTCGTGGCGCCGGCCGAACAGCATCATGTCGGCGCCTGCCAGCGTGATGGCCGGCACCGGGTGCACGCCCTCGATCAACTCGGGGCTGCCGGTGCCGAAGAGTTCGTTCCAGTGGTCGTGCATCGCGCGGGCCACCAGCAGCATCTCGCCCGCGGCCGGGCCGGCGAAGGTCGAGTTGGTATTGGACATCGACGCGAATCCGAACTTCTGGTCGAGGTGCACCGACAAGGCGGCATAGCTCACGCCGATGTCGCCGGTGTGCCATATCTCGGCCTGGCTCGAGCCCGGCTGCGTGGACGACCAGCCGCCGCGCACGAAGCTGGTGGCGGTCGACACCTGGTGCGTCTGCATCGTGCTGCGCGTGGCGGCGGTGAAGAGCTGCGGGTCGGGGCGGATCTGTTCGCGGATGAACTTGCCCATGTCGTCGGCCGACATGCACACGCTGCCCACCGGCGCGCGGCAATGCCAGCTGTAGGCCGGCTTGTGGGTGTCGGGGTCGGGCGTGGTGGTCATCGTGTCGGCATTCCACGCGTGCTCCCACGGGCCGTTGAGTGCGGCGGTGCTGGTGACACCCGAGCCCGAGTTCGTCATGCCCAGCGGCTGGAAGATGTGCTGCTGGAGCATGTCCTCGTAGGTCTGGCCGGTTTTGTGCTCGGCCATCGAGGCCGCGATGATGCCGCCGCCGCTGTATTCGAAGCCGCTGCCGGGCGGCCAGTACGAAGGCGCGTCCAGCACGGCCGCCTTGATGTAGGTGCGCCGCCGTGCCATCAGCTTGGGCTTGGTCATGTCGGCCGCGGTGTACGTCTTCCAGTCGTTCAACTGATCGGCGGCCGGCGTGTAGGGCATGCCCGAGGTGTGGGCGATGAGCTGCTCGATGGTCACCTGCTTGTAGCCGTCGCGCGAGGCGGGCACGTCCCAGATGCTGGCGTAGACGCTGCCGAGCTGCGTGCTCCATTGCAGGCCGCCGATGCCGTCCTGGATCAGCTTGCCGATCAGGTTGGCGGTGAACACCTTGCTGATGGAGCCGAGGTTGAACTTGTCGGTGGGCTGGATGGCGTTGCCCGCGCCCGAAGCACCGAGCTTGCGAACGCCTTGCTGGCCGCTGACGATGGTGCTGCCTGCGTCGCGCACCAGCACGGCGGCCAGTGCGGGCACGGCGCATTCGGCGATGGTTTCGCGTAGCTTCTGTTCGAGGAATTGCTGGGCCTTGGTGCTCATGGTGGTGTCTCCGTGGGTTGACCGCACCAACACCGGTACGGCTTGCAAGGAAAGACGCGAACAAGCCGACGAACAGATCACACATCCCACGTTGTAGGGGGACTGCCCGCTGATACACTGCGCCACCAGCCCAGACACCAGTCACTGCGCTGACGTCAGTTCTGACACGAGCCGTGCTCTACACCAGCGCCAAGCTCCCTGCCTCTTCTGCCTGCGACTGGCGCTCTCCGTGAGCGACGGGCCGATCTGCTCCCCGGAATCCCCACATGTCTTTCGACTCTCTCGGCCTTGCCGAGCCGCTGCTGCGTGCCGTGCACGAACAGGGTTACACCGTCCCCACTCCCATCCAGGCGCAAGCCATTCCCATCGTGCTCACCGGCGGCGATTTGCTCGGCGGCGCACAGACCGGCACCGGCAAGACCGCCGGCTTCACGCTGCCGCTGCTGCACCGCCTGATGGCCACGCCATCGGTGCGCGACGCGCGCGGCAAGATGCCCATCCGCGCGCTGATCCTCACGCCGACCCGCGAACTCGCGGCGCAGGTGGAAGAGAGCGTGCGCACCTACGGCAAGTACTCCAAGCTGACGTCGATGGTGATGTTCGGTGGCGTGGGCATGCAGCCGCAGATCGACAAGCTCAAGCGCGGGGTCGACATCCTCGTCGCCACGCCGGGCCGCCTGCTCGACCACGCACAACAGCGCACGCTCGACCTGAGCCACATCGAGATCTTCGTGCTCGACGAAGCCGACCGCATGCTCGACATGGGCTTCATCCACGACATCAAGAAGGTGCTGGCGCTCGTGCCGGCCAAGAAGCAGAGCCTGCTGTTCTCGGCCACCTTCAGCGACGAGATCAAGGCCCTGGCCGACCGCCTGCTGAACAAGCCGGCGCTGATCGAAGTGGCACGCCGCAACCAGACCAACG
>Ga0307515_10002728_pt1 | contig 37759 bp, 35 predicted proteins | sample 17_EM_MG_FD_194513 | JGI IMG/M metagenome (GOLD analysis project Ga0307515, IMG submission 194513) | Populus trichocarpa ectomycorrhiza microbial communities from riparian zone in the Pacific Northwest, United States - 17_EM | ecosystem: Host-associated > Plants > Roots > Unclassified | place... | reverse complement strand
CTACGGCCGGGGCGTGCCCTGGAGCGAACTCAGCCTGGGCCACCTCATCAGCCAAGGGGCTCAGAGCAGCTACCGCGGCGCCTGGCTGGGCTCGGGCTTCTACGCCCACACCGACGGCTGGGCCACGCTGCGGGCCGGCCAGGGCATCTTGCTCAGCTGCAGCTCACGGCCCGGCAGCTACGGCAGCGCGCAGGGCACCCAGATGGACACGCAAGAAGCCGTGTCCCAGTTCAAGGGGGCGCAGCAGCTCGGCCAGAGCGTGGGCGGCGCCGCACAGGCCCAAGGCGCGCTCGGGCTCACAAGCCATGACGCCGACCCGAAGCAGGCGCTGCAAGGCCTGATCGAAGCCATCGACCCGAAGCACCAAGGCAAACACGCCAGCGAGAAGAAGGCCAACGGCCGAGAACCCGGCGACCCGGTGAAAAGCTTCGCCAAGCCCTACGTGGTGCTGGACACGCCCAGTGCGGCGATCCTCGCCAGCCCGGCCACGATCGCCAGCTTCTCGGGCCAGGACACCAGCCTGACCGCCCAGGGCGACGTGCACGCCGCCGCCGCCCACACCGCCAGCCTCGTCTGCGGGCAGACCACCAGCCTGTACGCCCACCAGGGCGAGCTGCAGGCGATTGCGGCCAATGGGGATCTGAGCTTGCGGGCGCACACCGATGCGCTGGAAATGCTGGCCGACGACACGCTGCGCATCGTGTGCGTGAACGGCGAGATCACCGTCACCGCCAAGCGCATCGAGATGGTCGGGGGCGACAGCAAGATGGTGCTCAATGAGGCCGACATCGACTTCATCACGCCGGGCACGTTCATCACCAAGGCGGCTGCGCATGAGTGGGGTGGTGCGGCGAGCGGCAGCGCATCGGTGCCTGTTCTTCCTGCAAACCTGACGCAACTCAATGACGAGCAATTCAAACTTGTGCATCCCGGCACTTCTGCGGCCCTGGAAGGGGTGGCGTATCGAATCACCGGGCCTTCAGGTATTTCGCGCGGGCGCACCGACAGTGACGGGCTGACCGAGCGTGTGGCAACTGGCAGTTCGGCGCAAGCGCTGCGCATTGAGTTCACCGCCGAACCCGATGCCGCACAAGCATTCACCCCGATGGATTTGACCGGCTGCTGAGCACATGAGCGACGACACCAAACCCATTGCCCAAGCCACGGGCACGACCAATACAACGCCACAGTCCGTGGTCACCGTCAAAGCCAAGCCCCTGGTCCAAGTGACCTACCGGCTGTTTGCAGCCAATGCGACGGCTGAACTCAGTGGCCAGCACAAGCAAAGCGCCAGAACGCTGCACCGGTTTCCGCACGTACTGGGCCTGGTGGCGAGCGGGAAAATTCAAGCTTTTGACCCGCGCATCGGCGGCCTGCCCGCACCCACCGCGCTCGAAGGCAGCCTGCAAAACGGCAGCTTCCAGGAGATCACGGCCGCTGAACGCACACAACGCAGCGCCCTCACCGCCCAAACTCACGACAAGAAGCTGAGTGCCGCAGAGCGTGACAAGGTCAAGGCGCAGCTTGCCGCCCAGTTCGGGCACGTGTGCAAAACCCTGGCCCATGTGGTCACCGTTCCCAAGCGCATCGAGCCCGGCGCCACGGTGGGCATTTGCTTTGGCGTCGACGTCAAGAGCAAGTTTCGACAGTACCCCTTGTGGCAGGTCACGGCGGCTGACCACGACATCGTGGTCGATGTGTTCGAGACCTTCGGCAAACATGCGCTGGACGACAGCGCCACCCAGGTCACTACCCTTGACCTGGGCACCAAAGAAGCCCCCAAGCCCACGGACTACTACGTGGCCAAGCTCACCGGCAACCTCTGGATGCGCAGCACCCACCCCTTCACCGACGCCGATGTGGATGCACTGCCCAAAGACGCGGCCAGCGACACCGTCAAGCTGGCGCTCAAGCGCATTTATGCCGGCGATTTCGATGTCGAGAAGAGCGGGGATTTCGGCATCGAGGTCGCCTCCGGCGAGGCCAGCGATGCGGACCGCAAGCTCGTCACGCTGTCGTGGATTGCCGGGGAGAACGACAACTGCACCAGCAACATCAGTGGCCTCGACCTGAAGAGCGAGGTGCCTCGGCGCATTCACCCTGCAGCCTACGCAGCCGTGGCCCGCGCCGCGCATGAGGCAGGCGTGACGGCCATCAAGTTCACCAGCAGCTGGCGCCCGATGATGGGCAGCGCCGCGCACCGCCTGGGCCTGGGGCTCGACTTGAAATGGCTGGCCGAGGGCACGGCGAACCTGCGGCTCAACCGCGAAGGCCTGACCGATCCCACGGTGGGTGGAAAGCTGCTCGACAAGGACAAGGACGGCACCCTCGATAACCCCAAGGGCCATCACAACATCACCATTGATGAGCAGCAGGCGTTCAATGATTGGCAGAGTGCGAAGACATCAAGCCAACAAGCGGAAACTGCTTATGGGCACGCCCAGGCAGTTCTAGCTACAAAAAACAAGGCGCTTGCCGCAGCCAAGAAGACGAAGAGCGCTGACAAGATTGAGAAGGCAGAGCACGAGGTCGGTGTCGCCAAGACCGAGGCGGGAGCGGCCGACACTGCCGCTACAGATGCCGCAAAGGAAGAGCGCAGCAAGCACACGGACTGGGCAAAGCAACTCGCCAAGAACGAGCCTGGCGTGGTCGGCCGCTACCGCCGCTATGTGATGAAAGAAGCCTGCATCACCCAGGTCATCGACCCCTGGTATGTCGACCTCAACACGCACGACAAGATGGATCCCATGCCCAACGAGCAGGCAAGCGAGGTGGAGAAAATCCACAGCAACCACATGCACCTGACCATCCACGACCCGGAGTTGCACTGATGAAAGTGCGTTGCCTGTTTTTGGTAATCGCATTGACGAGCGTCACTACGCTGGTTCGCTCGCAGACGCCAGATGAGATCGTAGTCAAATGGATTGATCGGCCATGGGATTATCGATATCTGCTCTATGCCCAACAGGATCGAACTTGGCTTCATCTTCGCGCAGGGTTTTCCAAAGATATTGCCAAGAATCCTGTCAAGGCTGCTGAAAATGGGGAGCCCGTCGAATCGAGTTTCGATGCTCAACAGATATTGAACTTGGCCGAAGAAGAGCCTGAGTCATTCATACGCATCTTGCGTCTTGATATTGGCCCTAATCGCACAATCGTTCAGACCAACCTAAAGGGCGATCACCTTCGCCCCAGGTTGAATTGGCTGAAGGAGATCGTGCTCACACCCTCTGATGAGAAGCCGGCTTACGTGGTGGACTTCGGCTACTTTTTCATGGGGGCGCCAGCAGCAGTCGACACACGCTACTCCCCGACGATCTGCTCACGCATTCATGGTGATGGCCTCCCAGGAGATGGCATTGGCCGCTACTGGTCGGGCTTCAAGACCATCCGAAATGGCTACTTCGGCTGCCGAGAATGGGCCGCCCAGCTGTACGACCCGGAACGCCCCTACATCGACGTGACCTCGTACGAAACCGAAGAAGACGACGAGCGTCCCAAGGTCAAGGGCAAGTACCCCCTGAAGCCGGTCACTTACATCCGCCCCTTCGTCGGTTTCTCGCGCTTCGACAGCCCGCCCAAGCCGGTGATCGGCAACCACAAGGGCACTTGGTACTGCATCACCGACTGCCCTGCAGGCGACACGCCCGGCCCCATTGCCGACATGCGCGCCTGGGCCTCCCGCAGCGGCTGGGCCTTGCCCAAGAAGCCCAAGAACGTGCGCGAGTTCATGGACAAGCCGGTCAAACCCGGCGCGTTTCAAGAGTGAACGCTGTGGCGTGTGCGCACCCGACCTGGGCCCCAAAGAAGCGCCTAAGCCGCCCGACTCTGAGGGCATCGTGCTGACGCAACTTCATGACATTGAGACGATCTATCTGGAACGGATCGGCGTGGATTGAAATGACTGCCCACCATGCGACGTGTTAAACCGAAATCCATCGAACCGTGTGTGGCCACCACGTCGCCGGCCGATGCCCGCTGCGACGACCTCTACTGCATTACCTGGATTGACGGTCCCGTGCGCCGTGCCTGGTATGTCGGGGTGGTCCGGCAGGGAATCCACGCCTCTCGGATCTTCACGGTTGCGCAGGGTGCCAGCAAGGAAGACGTGCTGCGCGCCGCACAGGACTGGCGCGACGAAGTGCTCAAGCACAGTCAGCCGATGACCGCCCTGCAACGCCGCTCGGTGGTTCGGAGCAACAGCCCGAGCGGCATCCCCGGCGTGCGGCGTTCGGTCCGCGAGAGCAAGGCCGTGTATTGGATGGCGACGCTGCATAAGGTGGGCCACAAAGCCCGGCGGGCCGCATTTCCAGTCGACACGTTCGGTGAGGACGGTGCAAGAGACCTCGCGATCGAGGCCAGGCGCCGTTTCCTGCTGGAAACAGGGGAGCACAACACCTACGCGGTGAGCCCGCACGCGCAGGCGTTGTGTGAGCAGCTCTTCGGCGCGGCTTCGAAGTGGGCAGGCGACAGCATGCCATTGGCCTGGGACAAGCAGGCGGCTCAGCAACAGCAGAGGGAGCGCCTTCGGCAGTCCGGCCTGCTGCCACAGCCCAGGCCGCCAGCCGTACGGGCCAAGGTGTCGCGGCACACCTTCGCCGACACGGGTGCTATTTGGCAGGCGACCATTCGGCGAGCCGATGGCATCCGGCAGCACCGGCGGTTCACTGTCTCTGTGCACGGTGAGAGCGGCGCCAAGCGCCTGGCCGAAGAGGCGCTGGTGAAGATGTGCCGGAAGCATCGGATCAAGATCAAGTGAGTCCGCATCGGCCAGCCCTGCTCGGGGCGGCCGATTGAGAGGCAAAGGCCAAAGGGCATCTCAAAGGACGGCGTCGCTCGCCTGCTCATGGCGCGCAAGACGGCTCGGGAAGATTTGGGGTGCAGGGCCGAGCCGATTCCCACGCCTTAGGGATACTTCTTTGCGGTGCCTTGCCTACGCTTCACAGCATGACGCAAGCGCACTCTGCAGAACGCGTGGCCGTGATCGTGGTGCATGGCATCGCGGACCAGCGGCTCGGCGAAACCTCGGCGGCGGTGGCGTTGCAGCTGGCGGCCGGCGCGCAGGGGAACATCGCCCGCAGCGACACGCCGGTCGAGATCACGCCGCTGAACCCGGCCGTGCCGTTCGCGCGCTGGAGCCCCAAGGGGTGGATCGAGCGCATCAGCAAATCACTGCGCCAATCGTTGCGCAGCGATTTTCTCGACCCGCAGCTGGGGGAGCGGCCCGAGAAAGACACCGATGCGCCGCCGATGGCCAACAGCGCGCTCAGCCAGGACGACGGCGAAGTCGACCACGGCGTGCGCTTCACCGACTACCTGCTCGCCAAGGCCTCGTCGGTGCGCCGCAGCGAGATCACGCCGCAGCACTACGAGATGCCGCGCCATCGCATCGACACCGCCACGCGCCAGTGCGACGTGTTCGAGATGTACTGGGCCGACCTGTCACGCCTGGGCGGCAGTGCCACGCGCATCCTCGCCGAGCTGTTCACGCTGGTGTTCCACCTCTCCAAGCTCGGGGCCGACACCATCTCGCTGGCCGACGTGGCGCTCGCGCCCAGCGGCGTGCTGCGCTGGCTTGCGCGCTCGCACCGCTGGGCCAACTGGGTGTTCTCGCGCTGGCTGGCGCTGCTGTTCCTGCAGCTGCTGGTGTGCGCCATCGTGCTGGTGCCCGCGGCGCTGACGGTGGGCCACGAACGCACGGCCGGCCTCGCCGGGGCCGCCGTGGCGGGTGTGGCCTTGGCGGTGGTCTGCGTGTACACATTGCGCCTGGCCTGGGCCGCCGGCTTCTGGGCCGGTGTGCTCGGGGCGGCCTTGCTGGCGTGGGGCGCCGTCAGCAGCCCGCGCCTCGGAGCCTGGGCGGTGCTGCTGGGCATGCTGCTCTTGCTGCTGTGGGTCTACCGCAGCTTTCTCGCCTACTGCGAAGAGCGCTTTCGCGCGGTCTACGGCGTGGGCCTGCTGCTGATGGCGGTCACGCTCGGCGCCATGGCCTGGGGTGCCGCCACCCACGACGTGGCCGGTGCCGGCGAGCGCATGGTCGCGGGCGTGATGCGTGCGGTCGAGGTGCTGCTGCTGATGCAGCTGAGCGGCTGGGTGCTGATGGCGCTGCTGGTCACCGCGGCGGTCGGCCTGGGCGAATGGGCCTGCACCGGCAAGCAGGGTTCGCTGGAGCGCCGCCAGAGCATCGTGACGGCGCGGCTCGGGCTCTTCGTGTCGGTCGGCATCTTCGTCGCTTTCGTGATGACGGTGTGGGCGCTGGTCTCGCAGCCGCTCGACTCGTTCGTCAGCGGCCTGCACTACGCGCCCTGGTGGTTCCAGGACATGACGCTCGACGGGCAGATGCAGACCAGCCGCTTCCTGGCCCTGCGCTTCAGCGCCAGCACCGACACCTTCGCGGTGGTGGCCGTCATGCTGCTGGCCTTGCTGGGCTTCGTGGCGCTGATCTACCTGCCCAGCGTGCTGGTGGAGCTGCGCATTGCGAGCTGGCCCTGCGCGGCGCGCCTGGGGCACTGGCTGACGGCGGGCTACCGCGCGCTCGACCGGCTGGTGCGCTGGTGGAGCTGGCTCATCACGCTGGCGCTGCTGGGCGTGGCCGTGCTGCTCGTGGGCAGCCAGCTCGCGCGGCTCGACATTTCGCTGCCGTGGCTCGGCATCGTCACCCTGCCGATGGGCACCTGGTCGGGCAACCTGCTGGCCAAGCTGGTGGTGGCGATCGCCGGCGGCGCGGTCGGCCTGGTGGCGGTGGGCGGCATGGCGTTCAAGCAGCTGAAGGCCTTGCGTGCGCCGCTCGATGCCGCGCTCGACGTGGACAACCATTTCCGCGAATTCCCGCGCAAGGCCATCCCGCGGGTGATGATCCTCGAGCGCTATGTGGCGGTGCTCGAGCAGGTGCTGAGCCGGGGCTACGAGCGCATCGTCATCGTCTCGCACAGCCAGGGCACGGTGATCACGGCCGACCTGCTGCGCTACCTGCAGCGCCGCCACCGCTTGAAGCCTGCCGATGCCGCGAATGACCGGCTGGTGCTGCTGGGCCAGCGGCTCGCCGCGAAGAACATCCGCCTGCTCACCGCCGGCTGCCCCTTGCGGCAGCTGTATGCGCTGCGCTTCCCGTGCCAGTACGGCTGGGTGCTCGGCCCGGCAGGCATGGCCCACAAGACGAGCGGACCCGACCCGCACAGCGACCTGGGCGTGGCGCACTGGGTCAACCTGTGGGGCGCGGGCGACTATGTCGGCCGCTGGCTGTGGACGGCTGCGCGCGACCCGGCCATTCCGGCCTTGGCCGTGGACCCGCAGGCCTACGAAGGCAAGCCCGTGCAGCGCGTTCCCGACTACCGCGACCTCTGCCTCGGGGCCGACGCGCACACCCACTACTTCGATCTTGACAACAAAGTCATGCTCGACGAGTTGCGCACGCTCGTCTGACACGTAAACCCCGGCACCCTCGCTTATCCTCTCGCGACAACACAGGGCGCTGCGCGATCCGATGCGCAGCGCCCGCCCGCGAGGAGGAATTCTTGGAAAGCAGCAACGCAGAAGTGCGCCTGGTGTTCGCCGGCGAAATACTGGGAGGCTTCCAGGCCGACGAGGTGAAACGCCGCTTCGGCGAAGCCTTCAAGGTCGAGGGCGCGCGGCTCGCCGCGATGTTCTCGGGCGAGCGCACGGTGCTCAAGCGCGCCCTCTCGCGCGAAGACGCGGAGCGCTACGTGATGAAGCTGCAGAAGATGGGCGTGCGGGTGCACGTGGAGTCGCTGACGGCGCCTGTGCCGGCCTCATCACCCCCACCGGCGGCACCGGCTGCCGCCAAGCCGGCCGGCCCCCAGCCATTGACCCTGCAGCCCATGGCCGCGCAGCCAGCTGCCGCCGCACCGGCTGTGGCCGAAGAAGAAATCGTCTGCCCGAATTGCGGCACGCGCCAGTCGAAACGTGTCTTCTGCAAAGAGTGCACGACCGACATGCCTCGCGGCATTGCGGCGAAGAAAGAAGACGCCGACCGCGCCCGGGCCGAGCGCCGCGCCGAACGTTTCTCACCGCCGAAAGCCGAGATCGGCGGCGCCGTTTACGAGGCCAGCGATGAGCCGCCACCCCTGCTGGGGCTCGGCTTCTCGGGCCGCATGGGCCGCATCACCTATTTCAACGCCGGCATGGCTTCGATGGGCTGCGTGGCGCTGGCGGGCATCGTCGCTGCGGTACTCGTCCCGATGACGCGCAGCATGCTGATGCTGATCCCGTTCGGACTGCTGGCGCTCGCCTTCATCGTCTGGGCCGTGCGGGCGTCGGCGCTGCGAATGCACGACATGAACCGCAGCGGTTGGTGGGCGGTGCTGACGCTGATCCCCTACCTCGGCAGCGTCGTCAGCCTGGTCATGATGTTCTGGCCCGGCACCGAGGGCGAGAACGACTATGGTGAACAACCGCGCCAGGGCAACGGGCTGGTGGCTGTGGTGATCGGCGTGTTGATGGTCATCATCATGATCTCGTCACTGGTGTCGTACAACCGGTACGTCAAGAACATGCGCCACGCTTCGCGCGACGGGGCGGAGCAGCAGTCCCAGGTCGACCCGCGGATGGCACAGCAGGTGGCCGAATACCTGGAGTCACCGGCGGCGCGGGATGCCTTTGCCACCTATGCACGCGAACCTAGCCACAAGGCCTTCGCCGCGTCGGACGACGGCGCCTTCGGCTGGCGCTCGGGCCAAGGCTCGGCCCGGCAGGCGGCCACCGCCGCGATGGCCGTGTGCGAAGAGCACCGCAAGCCCTACACGAAACCGTGCGAGCTGGTGAACGTCAACGGCATCTGGGCGGGCGAGCAGCAGCGCTGAGCTGCGCCCGCTGAATTCACTGGGGCCGCTGCTCGGCCTGGGCCCGTTCTGTCTGCACCTGGCGGAACAGGTCGGGCAAGGTCTTGCCCGGCTCGTCGCGGAAGACTTCGTCCAGCACGTCGAGCTGCTGGATGCGGTCGACACGGAAGTTGCGGAAGCCTTCGCGCGCCTCGCACCACGCGGCAAGCGTCCACACCGCGCCCCAGTAGAAGCAGCCGAGCGGGCGCACCGTGCGCTCGCTGTCGCTGTCTTTCAGGTCGCGGTAATGCAGGCTGACCTTGCGGCGCGCTTCGGCGGCCAGCCGCAGCGGCTCCAGGCGTGCGCGCGTGCCGGGGTCGAACTCGATCGGCGGTGCGTACACGGCAAGGCTCTCGGCCGCGGCGCGCGCCGCCACAGGCAGCACGGCGAGGATCTTCGACAGCGCGTTTTCAGCCTGCGCTGCCAATGCGGCGTCCAGCCGCGGCTGTGCGATGCGCACGGACGCGACCAGGGCCTGGGCTTCTTCGTGGGTGAACATGAGCGGTGGCAGGTCAAACCCCGAACGCATGCGGTAGCCCACGCCGGCCTCGCCCTCGATGGGCACGCCTTGCACCATCAGCTCGGCCACGTCGCGGTACACCGTGCGTTCGGAGACTTCGAGTCGTTGCGCCAGGAACTGGGCCGTGCTCAGGCGCCGCCCGCGGATCAGCTGGACGATCTGGAACAGGCGGTCAGCGCGTCGCATGGTGGTCGAGGGGGATGTGCGAATGTTCCGGCGTGCGGCCCATGGCGCGGGCGATGGCGTCCATGTCGTCGTCGGTCACCTTGATCAAGCCGAAGCGGAACGCGTAGCCCCAGTTGCAGGCCTTGCCGCGGGTGAACGACAACTCGGGCAGCAGCGGGTGGATCGGGGCGTCGTGGGCGCGGCGGTCGTAGTCGACGTTTTTTCGAAAGGGCTTGAAGCCCTCGGCCATGTCCGACATGTCGGCCTGGTACACCAGCTCGTCGCGCACGGTGCCGATGGCGGTGAAGGCTTGGCACGGCTCCTTCTCGCCCAGCTTCTGCACCGGCGAGTAGTAGGCGATGCGGTCGCCGGCGCGGATGCGCTTGAGCGGCGCGCCCCTGCCGTGGCCCACCTGCATGATGCCCAGCTCGCGGCCGCGCGCCACGTGCTCGGCGCTCGCCACGGCGACCCAGTTGTTGCGTTCTTCCATGGCGTTCACCCTCCGACCGCGGTGCACAGCTCGACCAGCGTGCCGTCGGGGCAGCGCACGTAGGCGACGGTCTGGCCCCAGGGCTTGGTGGCCGGTGGCGCGAGCAGCGTGGCACCGGCCTCCACGGCCCGCTGGCAGGCGGCGGGCACGTCGGCCGTGACGAGGCCGATCTCCATGCCCAGCGGTTGCCTGGAACCGGCGGCGTCCACATAGTCGTGGCCGAGGTTGCCGCGCGCCGTGGCGTGCTGTGCGAAGCCCAGTGCGGTGGCGCCGGTTTCCACCTCGCCGTAGGCGCCGCTCTCGTGCAGAAAGCGGCGCGGCAGGCCGAAGGCACGCTCGAAGAAATCGAGCGATGCGGCAACGTCGCTCACGTAGACGATGGTGTAGCCGAGCTTCATGGGCGTGTCTCCCTGCGCTGGACCGTCATGCTAAGCCAGTGCGTGCAGGCCGAGGCGGTTGCCTTCGGTGTCGGTGACGTGGGCAAACACGCCCATGTCGCCCGGCAGCTGCACCTTGGGCGTGGTGATGCGGCCGCCGGCGGCTTCGACGCGGGCGAGCACGGCGTCGAGCGAAGGCCTGGCGTTGAGGTAGACGAGCGCGCCCTGACTCGACGGCTCGATGCCCGAACCGGCCATCAGGCAACCGCCAACGGCGCTGTCGTCATACGGGAAGACGGCCAGCGTGTGCTCGCCCATGTGTTCGCGGCGCAGCGGGGTGGCAAGCAGCTTCTCGTAGAAGGCCTGGGCGCGGTCGATGTTGCTGACGGGAATCTCGAACCAGTTGACGGCGTGGTGTTGGGTGTGTTGTGCCATGGTGTCTCTGTTGATGTTGGGGGAGACGTGATGCTGCGCGGGGCCTGCTGACAGCGTTGTGTCAGCAGCCTGCCTTGGCTCAAGTCGGAGCGTGCGCTGTCGATAACCCTGGCATGTCGGCCGCGCCTTGTCAGGTTTTTGGGGGCCGGCCAGCCATGTCATACCTGTGTTCCATATCGTTCGGCCAGCTCGTGCTCGGCTCCGAGCCTCGCCAGCGAAAACATTTGCGCCGCTTTCTGCTGGCCGCATGCGTTTACGCGTTCAGCATGCTGCTCCAGCTGCACGCCTACTTTTTCTGGAGCCAGTTCGCGCCGATCTCGGGTGTGATCGAGTTCGTGGCTTTCATGGGAGCGACGGTGGTGGTTTCATACGCCGTCATGCGCAGCCCGTTGAGCCGGCGCTTCACTGACTTGGCCGTGACGATAGTGCAAATGGTGTTTGCCATCGTGGCGCTGGCCTTGGCATATGCCATCAATCCCCATGTGCGCGGCATGCTGCTGATGATTGTTGCGCTGGTGCTGATCTATGGCTCTTTCAACGTGACACCGCGCGGCTGCCGCCAGCTGGGCTGGTTTGCGGTGGTGGCACTGGGCCTGTCCATGGGTCTGTCGTGGATGCGTGCGCCGCAACTGTTCCCGCTCTTCATCGAAAGCCATCATTTCCTTTTCAGTGCCGTGGTATTGCCCACGATCGCCGCACTGGCAGGCCAGCTGAGCGAGATGCGCGACAGGTTGCGCAGCCAGAAGATCGAACTGAGCGGAGCGCTGGAGCGCATCCGCTTGCTTGCCACCCGCGACGAGCTGACCGGCCTGCCCAACCGGCGTCACGCCCAGGATTTGCTGGCCCTGCAAGCCACGCGCGCCCAAAGCGACCAAGCGCCGCTCACCCTGTGCCTCATCGACATCGACCACTTCAAGCGTGTCAACGACACCCTGGGCCACGCCGCGGGCGACGAAGTGTTGCGCATGGTTGGCCGCGTGGCCAAGCCGGTGCTGCGCGACACGGACGTGCTCACGCGCTGGGGCGGCGAGGAGTTCTTGCTGCTGTTGCCCGACACCCACCTGGCCGATGCCGAGCTGGTGGTGGAACGGTTGCGCGCTCGCCTGGCCAGTGTCGAGACCTGGAGCGATCGGCCCGAGCTGCGTGTCACCTTCTCGGGAGGCATCACCTCCCACCGCGAGGGCGAGACCATGCAGGAGACGATCGCCCGCGCCGATGACATGCTGTACCGCGCCAAGACCGCCGGGCGCGACCGGGTGCTGGTGGCCGCCTGAGACGCTGCGAACGCGAGGCAAGGCATCGGCCGCGCGGGGGTGAGGCTTCGCCTGCACAATCGACGCTTCCCACAGCCCTATCAGGAGCCGCCATGTCCGGCGACACCCCTTCACCGATCTTCAGAAGCGAGGAAGAGCTCGCCAAACTCAGCGCCTCCGAGCGCATCCGCTATCGCGTCGTGGGGGCCGAGCGCCGCTATCACGCCAACGACAACATCGCCGCCTTCATTCGCGAAGGCGAGCTCGATGAATTGCGCGAAGAGGTTGCGGCCAAGATGCACGAGGTGCTGAAGTCGCTGGTGATCGACACCGTGAGCGACCACAACACGCAAGACACCGCGCGCCGCGTGGCCAAGATGTACATCACCGAGGTGTTCCGCGGCCGCTACCTGCCGATGCCGGTGGTCACCGAGTTCCCCAACGTCGAGCGGCTCAACGAGCTGATGATCGTCGGCCCCGTCAACGTGCGCAGCGCCTGCTCGCACCACCTGTGCCCGATCATGGGCAAGGTGTGGATCGGCATCCTGCCGAACGAGCACTCCAACCTGATCGGCCTGAGCAAATACGCGCGCATCTGCGACTGGATCATGTCGCGCCCGCAGATCCAGGAAGAGGCCGTGGTGATGCTGGCCAACGAGCTTGAATCGCGCGTCAAGCCCGATGGCCTGGCCATCGTGATGGAAGCCGACCACTTCTGCATGCACTGGCGCGGCGTGAAAGACGACGACGCGATGATGACCAACAGCGTGATGCGCGGCTCGTTCCTGAAAGACGCCAACCTGCGCAGCGAATTCCTTTCGCTGCTGAGCAAGAAGAAGTGAACCTGCGCAGCCGCCCGACAGGCTGCTAGGCCGCGACCGGCTCCACGTAGTGCCGCGCCAGCTCGGGCGGCAGCGGCGAGTCGAGCAGCTGGCTTGCGAGCCGCAGGGCGTCGGCGGCTTCGGGGGCGAGCGAGCTGGAGTCTTTGTGCAGCAGCGCGGCGTCGAGCCAGGCGCGCACGAGCACGGGCTTGAGCATCCAGGGCAGGGCCTGCACCTCATGCAGCGCGTGCACCAGACCATCGGCATCGGGGGCTTCGCAGGGAGGCAGCGCTTCGTCTTTCAGCCAGTGGTGCATGACGCTGGCGTACCAGGCTTCGCCATCGGGCAGCAGGCGCGCGAGGAAGGCGGTCAGCGCGGCGATCTGGCGCAGTGTGTGCAGCGAGAGCTGCGTCATGTCGTTGTGCGCATCGGTCGACGGCTTGACGGCCTGGCCTTCGCCGAGGCGCTGGCGCATCAGCAGCAGGTGAAGGCGGTCGACCGGGCGCACCTGGCCGTCGGCGGCCATCACGCGGCGGGCCGATTCCATCAGCGTCTGGCGGTCGAGCAGCGGTGCGCGGGCCACGCGGCTCAGCAGGTTCTCGAGCCAGGGCAGGCGCACGGCGGGGCCGAGCTTTTTCACTTCGTCGCGCAGGGCCTGGGCGGTGCTCAGGCCGCGGGTCTCGTCTTGCCAGGCGCGGCGCTCGCGCTGGCTGCCGGGGGTCAGCAGCAGGGCCAGGATGGTGGCGCGCAACTCGCCGGGGCCGTTGAGGCGCGACAACCGGTCGATGGCTTCGCGTTCGTCGTCGCTGGTGACGGTGGCGCGGGGCACGTGGTTGGCGGGCGGGGTGGGGTGTGCGGCCATGGGTACAGCATAGGCGACGCCGGAGGCCACGGGGGTGGAAGAAGGTGCGGCTGGCTTGTAGGGTTCGGCGGCAGCGTCCACTACGGCCAGCACTGGAGCGGGCAGGGGCTCGACGCCGTGGCCATACAGCCGGCGCAGCCTTTCGGGCAGCGGCGGGTGCGTGGCGAGCCAGCTCGGCGGGGCCTGCAGCAGCATGGCGGCGAGCAGCCGGGCGGGCACGCGGGTGAGCCGGTCTTCGCGCTTGAGCAGCTGGTGCCAGACCTTGCGCAGCACGCCGCCCAGGCCGTCGCGGCTGCGGGTGAACTGCACTGCGCAGGCGTCGGCCAGCAGCTCGCGCTGGCGCGACACGGCGGCCTGCAAGAGCTGCCCGGCGATCCAGCCCAGCAGGCCGGCGGCGATGAACACCGGGCCGACCAGCAGGCCGAAGGCCGAGCGCCGGCCAGCCTCGTCGGGCTCGATCAGCGAGAGGCCGTAGCCGTGCACCAGCGACAGGCCCCACACCAGCGCGAGCAGCTGCATGTTGAGTCGCAGGTCGCCCTGGTGGATGTGGCCGAACTCGTGCGCCACCAGGCCTTGCAGCTCGTCGCGTGTCAGGCGCTGCAGGGCGCCGCGCGTCACCGCCACCACCGAGGTCTCGGGCGACCAACCGGCCGCGAAGGCGTTGATGGCGTCTTCGCGTTCGAGCACGAACACCGCGGGGCGCGGCAGGCCGCTGGCCAGCGCCATCTCGTCGACCACGTTGAGCAGGCGGCGCTCGCCCAGCTCGCGTGGGTCGGTGAGCAGCCGGCCGCCGGCCCACTCGGCCACGTGCAGGCCGCCGCCCTCGCGCAGGCGGCCCAGTTCGACCCAGGCGCCACCGAGCACGAACAGCAGCACCACGGCGGTGTTGGTCTCGATGAACAGAGACGGCAGGCCGAACGGCAGCCACGAGGCGAGCAGCCACCACACGCCGAGCAGCAGGCCGTTGACGGCCACCACCAGCGCGAGCAGCAGCAAGGCGAACAGCGCGAGCAGCTGCTGGGTCGCGCGGCGCGCGTCGTCCTGCTGCTGGCGGAACCTCACGTCATGGGCTCAGAGCTGCACGCGCACCGCGGTTCGTTCGGCCTCACTCGCGGTCGACTGCAGCATGGCCGCACTGCGAAAGCCGAACAGGTTGGCCATCATGCTGGTGGGGAACTGCTGGGCCGCGTTGTTGTAGTCGAGCGTCGCATCATTGAAGAGCTGGCGCGAGAAGGCTACCTTGTTCTCGGTGCTGGTGAGTTCTTCGGCCAGCTCGCGCAGGCTCTGGTCGGCCTTCAGCTCGGGGTAGGCCTCGACCAGCGCCATCAGCTTGCCCATCGCGGTGCCGAGCACTTCTTCGGCCATCGTCAGGCTGGTGATCGGGCCGGCTGCGGCGGGCCGGCTGCGTGCCACGTCGGCGGCGGCCTTGGCCTGGTTGCGCGCAGCCGTCACGGCCTCCAGGGTTTCGCGTTCGTGGGCGGCGTATTTGCGCGCCACTTCAACGAGATTGGGAATGAGGTCGTAGCGCCGCTTGAGCTGCACGTCGATCTGCGCAAACGAGTTGGCGATCACGTTGCGCAAGCGAACCAGGCGGTTGTAGGCGCCGACGCCCCAGAAGATGATGACGGCGAGGACGATCCAGCTCACGATCTGCGTGGTGCTCATGTTTGGCTCCTCCGGTTGAACCCGAGCGCACTCTATACGACGGGGAACCCACACTTCGACGCAGCCCGAAGCATCGGCCAGCCCCGAGCCGACATGATGTGACTTATGAACTCAATCGACTCGTTTCAATTGCTGGCCTTGGGCGGTGCCGTCTTCGTGCTCGCCGGCTTCGTCAAAGGTGTCATCGGCATGGGCTTGCCGACGGTCGCGATGGGCCTGCTCAGTGTGACCATGGCGCCGGCGCAGGCTGCGGCGCTCTTGGTGCTGCCTTCGCTCGTCACCAACCTGTGGCAAATCTTTGGGCCGGGCTGGTGGGCTCTTGTGCGGCGCATGGCCACGATGCTTGCGGGTGTGTGCCTGGGCATCGCGGCCGGTGCCGGGTGGCTGACGGGGCAGGGCGGCGGCTCGGCGCGCGTCACCGCGGCATTGGGCGTGGCCCTGGTCGCGTACGCCTTGCTGGGCCTGCTGAAGGTGCGGCTGCATGTGCCGGCGCAGCATGAGCGCTGGTTGTCGCCGGTGGTCGGCCTGGCGACCGGTTTGGTGACGGCGGCCAGCGGCGTGTTCGTGATCCCGGCCGTGCCGTATCTCAATGCGCTGGGGCTGGAGAAGGAAGACCTGGTTCGTGCGCTCGGCATTTCGTTCCTGGTCTCGACCATCGCGTTGGCGGTGAGCCTGCGCAGCGGCGGCGCGCTGGAGATGGGCAATGTCGTGGGCTCGCTGCTGGCGCTGCTGCCCGCCTTGCTCGGCATGGCGTTGGGGCAGTGGGTGCGCTTGCGCGTGCAGCCCGAGCTGTTCAAGAAGATCTTCTTCAGCGGCTTGCTGGCTTTGGGCGGCTACCTTGTTCTACGCTCCACGCTGTGACTTCACCCGAGCCCCGCTTCGCCAAGATCGCCGCGATGATCGGCGACCCGACACGCGCCCGCATGCTGTCGGCGCTGATGGGTGGCGGCTTCCTGGCTGCAGGTGAATTGGCGCAGGCCGCGGGCGTGACGCCGCAAACCGCCAGCACGCACATCGCGAAGCTGGTTGACAGCGAACTGGTGGTCGCGCGCACCCAAGGCCGGCACCGCTACTTTCGATTGGCCGATGCCGACATCGCCCATGCGCTCGAAGCTTTGTCGCTGGTCGCCGAGCGCAGCGCGGGGGCCGGCAAGTGGGAGCAAGGCGCCTACAAGCCATTGAAGGCCGCACGCACCTGCTACAGCCACCTCGCGGGCGAACTCGGCGTGAAGCTGTTCGAAGGCCTGCTCGCGCGCGGAACGCTGGTGCCGCAAGACGGCCACTTCGCCCTCACCGAAACAGGCCGCGAAGAACTTGCCGACCTCGGCGTCGAACTGCCTTCATCGAGCACCACGCGCCGCTTCGCCTACCCCTGCCTCGACTGGTCAGAGCGCCGCGACCACCTCGCCGGCACCTTGGCCGTGGCCTTGCTGGAACACGCAGTGGCGAAGTCGTGGTTGCGCAAGGTCAAGGATTCAAGGGCCTTGCAGCTGACATCTTCAGGGACGAAAGCATTGGCGCCTTGGGTGGGTTGAGATCGAGCGGGGCTTCGATCCGCGCAGCGGACCCTGTCCTGAGCTTGTCGAAGGGTCAGCCTGAACGGGTTGTGTGTGTTCGAAAGGTCGGCGAGTTATGCGAGGGCAGCGAAGCATTCATCCAGCAACGCCCGCGGAGCCGGCTTTGCCGGGCCGCCAGGCGGCGCCCCTTGGGGGCAGGAGCGTAGCGACTGGGGGGCCCCTATAAATCCATTCGGTCGGTGGCTTCGAACGACGGCGCGTTGCGCGAACGCCAGGCCTTGTAGCCGCGCGCACGCAGTGCGCACGCGGGGCACTGCCCGCAGCCGTAGCCCCATTCGTGCCGGTGTTCGCGGTCACCCAGGTAGCAGGTGTGCGTGTGCTCGACGATCAGCTCGTTCAGCCGTTCGCCGCCCAGCGTGGCGCTGAGCGCCCAGGTCTGCGCCTTGTCGAGCCACATCAGCGGGGTCTCGATGGCCATGGGCGTGTCCATGCCCAGGCTGAGCGACACCTGCAGCGACTTCAGCGTGTTGTCGCGGCAATCGGGGTAGCCGGAGTAGTCGGTCTCGCACATGCCGCCGACCAGCACGTTCAGGCCGCGGCGGTAGGCGATGGCGGCCGCGAAGGTGAAGAACAGCAGGTTGCGGCCGGGCACGAAGGTGTTGGGCAGGCCGGTCGATGTCATCTCGATGGCGCGTTCCTGCGTGAGTGCGGTGTCCGACAGCTGGCCCAGCAGCGACAGGTCGATCAGGTGGTCTTCGCCCAGCCGGCCGCCCCACTGCGGGAACTGCGTGTAGATCTGCGAGCGCACGGCCAGGCGGCATTCGAGTTCGACGTTGTGGCGCTGGCCGTAGTCGAAGCCGATGGTCTCGACGTAGCTGTACTGCTCGAGCGCCCAGGCCAGGCACACGGTGGAGTCTTGCCCCCCGGAGAAGAGCACGAGCGCGCGGCGAGGGGTCATGAGCGGATTTCTCCCTGGCCGAGCACGACCCATTTCATCGAGGTGAGCCCTTCCAGCCCGACCGGGCCGCGGGCGTGGAACTTGTCGGTGCTGATGCCGATTTCGGCGCCCAGCCCGTACTCGAAGCCGTCGGCGAAACGCGTGCTGGCGTTGACCATCACGCTGGCCGAGTCGACCTCGCGCAAGAAGCGCATCGCGTGGCTGTGGCTGTCGGTGAGGATGGCGTCGGTGTGGTGCGAGCTGTAGCGGTTGATGTGGGCAATGGCCTCGTCGAGGCTGGCCACCACCTTCACGCTGATGATGGGGGCGAGGTATTCCTCGCTCCAGTCTTGCTCGGTGGCTTGTGTCAACTGCGCTTGCGGCACGCCCTGCAGCAGCGCCATGCTCGCGCCATCGACCCGCATCTCGACACCCTTGGCCGCGAGCACCGCGCCGATCTTCGGCAAGAAGGCCGGTGCGATGGCTTCGTGCACCAGCAGCGACTCGGCCGCATTGCAGGGGCTGTACTTCTGCGTCTTGGCGTTGTCGGTCACGCGCACGGCCATCTCGAGGTCGACGACGGCGTCGACGTACACGTGGCAGTTGCCGTCGAGGTGCTTGATCACGGGCACTTTCGCTTCGCGGCTGATGCGTTCGATCAGGCCCTTGCCGCCGCGCGGAATGATCACGTCCACCGACTCGGGCGAGGCGATCAGGTAGCCCACGGCGGCGCGGTCGGTGGTCTGCACCAGTTGCACTGCGTCGGGCGGCAGGCCGGCTTCGACCAGTGCGGCCTGCACCAGCTTCCACAGCGCGAGGTTGGAGTGGATGGCCTCGGAGCCACCCCGCAGGATGCAGGCGTTGCCGCTCTTGATGGCGAGCGAGGCGGCCTCGATGGTCACGTTCGGCCGGCTCTCGTAGATCATGCCGAACACGCCCAGCGGCACGCGCATCTGGCCGACGCTGATGCCGCTCGGGCGCTGCCGCACGTTCGTGATTTCACCGATGGGGTCGGGCATGGCGGCGATCTGCTCGCAGCCTTCGGCCACGGTGGCGATCACCTTCTCGCTCAGGCGCAGCCGGTCGACCATCGGGGCGGCGAGGCCGGCGGCTGTGGCTGCTGCAATGTCTTTCTGGTTGGCCTCGGCCAGGGGCGCGCCGCTTTCGCGCAGCAGCCGGGCCAGCGCCAGCAGGGCGGCATTCTTCGCGGCCGTGGAGGCCGCCGCCATCTTGGTACTCGCCGCGCGTGCGGCTGCACCCATGTGGGCCACGGTGGCCTGGAGGTCGGTCGAAGTCATGTACGGGATTCTCCCAGGCTTTGGTCTGAGGGGTATCCAAATGTGCCCACCGTGAACGGGTTGGCATCTGTCGTCACGCCAAGCCAAGTGGAGCCGGTTCCACACTTTGGCGGAACGCAATTTTCATGGCAGGCCTGACAGTTCATGCTCTTTGGCGACGAACGCCGTTCATGTTCCGATCGAGTGATTCCGATAACGAGTGGTACGCAAATGATCCTGCAGGAGACCCGATGATGAACTTTCCGTTGCCGCCGCTGATGGCCGCTCTGTTGCTGGCGCTGACCGGAGCAGCACAGGCGGCCGAAGGCGACGCCTCCATCTGGGCGTTCAGCGGCTTCGGCACGCTCGCAGCTGTGCATTCAAGCGAACGCGAGGCCGATTTTGTGGGCAGCAACATGCAGCCCAACGGCGCCGGCCGCACCCAAGCCACCAGCTTCAACCCCGACAGCAAGCTCGGCGGCCAGCTGACAGCCCAGTTCACGCCCGAGCTGTCGGCCGTGCTGCAGGTCATGACCCAGCACCAGTACGACAACAGCTGGACGCCACAGGTCGAGTGGGCCAATGTCCAGTACCAGTTCACGCCCGCGCTGCGCGTGCGCCTGGGCCGCATTGTGTTGCCGGCCTACCTGCTCTCGCAGACCCGCCACATCGGCTACGCCAACCCCTGGGTGCGCCTGCCGCAAGAGGTCTATGGCGGCAACACGATCACCAGCAACGACGGCATTGACGGCGCCTACGCGATGCGCTTCGGCGACGCCATCAACACCGTCTCGGGCTTCTACGGCACCAGCACCGCCAAGCTGCCCAGCGGCGGCAAGGCCAAGGCCAACCCGAGCTGGGGCATCAACAACACCCTGGAGATGGGCGCCACGACGCTGCGTGTCGGCTACCTCTCGACCAAGCTGGACCTCATTGGAAGCAGCGTCGACCCGCTGATCGCGGGGCTGAACGGCTTCGGTGCCGCGGCCTCCGCCATCCCCGTCGCCAGCATCCAGGCGGCCGGCGCTCAGTCTTATGCGCTGGCACAGAAGTACGCACTCGAAGGCATCTCGCGCCAGACCTTGTCGATCGGTGCCTCGTACGACCCGGGCAACTGGTTTGCCATGGGCGAGTACGGCCACTTCGTCGGCAAGGGCATCTTCGGCCGCGCCAACTACTGGTACACCAGCGCCGGCTACCGCCACGGCACGTGGACGCCGTATGCGACGTTGGCCGAAAACAGGACGGTCGCCCGCACCGAGGCCGGCATCACCACCACTGGGCTGCCGGGTCAGCTGGCCGCTGGCGCCGCCATGCTCAATGCCGGCGTGAATGCCACGCTGGCCAGCGCGGCGGCCACGTCGCAGAAGAGCGTCTCGCTGGGCCTGCGCTGGGACTTCACGAAAAACGCCGCGGCCAAGCTGCAGGTCGACCACATGAGGCTGGGGGGAAACGCGAGCGGCCAGCTCGCCAACAAGTCGCCCAGTTACCAGCCGGGCGGCACGGTGAACCTCGTCAGCGTCGCTGTCGACTTCGTGTTCTGACGCCACCGCCGAGAGAACACCATGAAGAACACATTCCACATCGTTACCGCACTGGTCCTGGTCGGTGCCACGCTGCTGTGCAGCCCGGCCCACGCCCAAGTGGCAGTGGTCATGGCGCCCGGCGCCAGCCCGCTCAGCAAGGAGCAGATCGCCAACATCTACCTGGGCCGTTCGGCCGAGCTGCGTCCGCTGGACCTGCCCGAAGGCAATGCCACCCGCGACATCTTCTACAAGAAGGCCACCGAACGCGACCCCTCGCAGGTGAAGGCCACCTGGTCGCGCGTCATCTTCAGCGGCAAGGGCAAGATTCCCAAGGAAGTGCCCGACGCTGCAGCTGTCAAGAAGGCGGTCGCCGCTGACCCCAAGTCGGTGGGCTACATCGAGAAGGCGGCCGTGGATGGCAGCGTGAAGGTCGTCCTGATGCTCGAATGATCGAGCCGAGCGCCGCCACAGGTCGGCGGCGCTTCCGGCATTGCGTTTTCTCTGGGAAATGCCATGAAGTTTCGTACCAAGATCTGGAGCTTGCCCGCCAGTGCTGCCATCGTGCTCGTGATGGGGGTGGTCATCAGTGCCGGCATCGGCGCCCGCGTGACCGAGAACGTGCGGCTGACGGTGCAGACCGCCGCTGCCGAGGGCGATGTGGAACGCCTGAAGGATGTGGATGCGCTCGCCAAGGCGGGCCACGTGTCGCTTGATGCCATGGCGGCGCTGACCGGCAAGACCGATTCCGCCAGGCAACTCGGTGTTGCGTTCGACGCCTACCAAGGCGCGGCGGCAGGTGCGGCCAAGGCCATGATCGAGAAGAAGCCCGATGGCATGGCCGCCGTGCAGAAGATGCAGGCCGCACAAGCTGCATTGGACAAAGTATTGGCGGAGGCCAAGCAAGAGGCGCGCGGTCTCGTGGACGCGCAGTACGCGGCGGCTTCGACGGCGGTGCGCAACAGCCTCATCGCCACGGTGTTGACCGGCCTGGTGGTCTTGCTCGCATTGGGCGTGGCCTCGTGGGTCATCGTGGCGTCGGTGTGGAAAGACCTGGGCGAAGAGCCCGACCGGTTGCGCGAGACCGTGCGGCGCATCGCTTCCGGCGACCTGCACATGGACCTGCAGGCCGGCACCCATCGGGAATCGTTGCAGGCGGCCCTGGCCGAGATGACGGTGGGCTTGCGTGAGATGGTGACGCAGATCCGCATCACCAGCGATTCGATTGCCACCGCGTCCTCCGAGATCGCTACCGGCAACCTCGACTTGAGCCAGCGTACCGAGCGCACGGCTTCCAATCTGCAGCAGACCGCCAGTTCGATGGAGCAGCTCACGGGCTCGGTGCGCCACACGGCCGAATCCGCACATGGCGCCAATGAACTGGCGACCTCCGCGTCGGGCGTCGCGGCCAAGGGCGGCGTCGTGGTCGGCGAGGTGGTGCAGGTGATGGAACAGATCTCGGCCAGCTCGAAGAAGATTGCAGACATCATCGGCGTGATCGACGGCATTTCGTTCCAGACCAATATCCTGGCGCTGAACGCGGCGGTCGAGGCGGCCCGCGCCGGCGAGCAAGGCCGCGGGTTTGCCGTGGTGGCGAGCGAAGTGCGCAACCTCGCGCAGCGCAGCGCAGCGCGCAGGCGGCGAAAGAGATCAAGGGCCTGATCGGCGAGAGCGTTGACCGCGTCGAGTCGGGCTCGCGCCTGGTGAAGGACGCCGGCTCCACGATGGGCCAGATCGTTCAGTCGGTGAAGCGGGTGACAGACATCATCGGCGAGATCACGGCGTCGTCGAATGCACAGAGCAGCGACATCGGCCAGGTCAGCAGCACCGTCACGCAACTCGACCAGATGACGCAGCAGAACGCGGCCCTGGTGGAGCAATCGTCGGCGGCTGCCGAAAGCCTGCGCGAGCAGGCGGGCCTGCTCGCGCAGGCGGTGGCCCGGTTTCGTGTGGGCGGGCAAGCACGCGTCTGAGCGCTGCGGCCCCGCGACCTCAGCTTCTACGTGATCCTGGTGGCCATCAGCATTGCCTTAGTTGCGGATGGCCTCGACCTGGATCACCAGGTGCACCTTGTCGCCAATGAAGGGCAGCCCGTCGGTGATGCCGAAATCGCTGCGCCTGAGATCGCCTTCGAGGTCGGCACCGCAGACTTCGCGGTTCAGCATCGGGTGGGTGTAGCAGTGCAGCCGCGGCGCGCGCAGCACCACCGGGCGTGAGGCGCCGTGCAGCGTGAGTTCGCCGCGCACCTCCAGCGGCGCATCCAGCTTCCAGCGCCAGCCGCTGGCGACGAAATAAGCCTGCGGGAACTCGTTGGTGCTCAGGTAGCTGGTGCGCAGCACGCCGTTCAGCGGCGCCACACCGGTGTTCACCGAGCCGGTGTTGATGATGATCGACACCTCGCCGGTGCCGGCCGGGTCGAGTTGCAGGCTGCCGGCGATGTCGTCGAAGCGCCCGCGGCTGGTCGAGGTGCCGAAATGCATCACCTCCCAGTGCACATGCGAGTGGGCGGGGTCGATGTTGTAGGCCACGCCCTGCGCCGCAGCGGCAAATGAATTCATTGCAAGCAGGCACACACCCACGCGGGCGAAACTTGTTGCAGGGAATGGGAAACGGCGGTTCGGTGCGATGGGTGCCATGGGCTGCTCAAAACTTGGGTCGGAAAGGGGCATCCCCCGGATAATGCGGCATCTCCGCGCAGCTGGCTATCCAGCTGCGCGGAGCCCGAGGCGATGGGTCAGAGACTCGGGGCCGTTGTCCGTTTCCTAAAGAGAGCGTTCATGTCGGGAGCCTTGCCCCTGCCGCCCGCACCGTCCGTCGCTCAGGAAGCGGGGCTTGCAGAGCGCGTGCTCGACGCGCAGACGGTCATGCTGTACCTGCGCGTGCAGACCTCCACGCTCGCCGGCATGGTGTTCGCGCTGCTGGTCTGCCTGGGCGTGCTGCCTCATGTGGAACACCGGCTGGCCTGGGCCTGGTTCGCGCTGCGCATCGGCGTATCGAGCGCACGGTTGCTGCTGGGGTATTGGTTCTTCCGCGTGGCCCCGCAGGGCGGTGCCGTATGGCGCCACAGGTTCGCTGCGATGCTTGCCATCGATGGCTTTGCCTGGGGGCTGTTGAGCATCTTGCTGATGCCGCAAGGCGAGCTGTACGTGGCGGCCTTGCTGCTCACGGCCGTTGTCGGGGTGGCCTCGATCGGCATGTTCGTGCTGCAGCCGAGCTGGCGCGCCAGCGCAACTTTCTTGACGACGATCTTGCTGCCCGTCGCCCTGCACCAGATGCTCGGCGACACGCGTTTCGGCCTGTATACCGGCCTGGGGTTGATGATGTTCCTGGGCATCACCTTGGTAGAGGCGCGGCGTGCCGAAGCGCGCATTCGCGAGCTGCTGATCTTGCGCTTCACCACCGACCGCATCGCTGAAGAGCGTGCCGAGGCGTTGCGCATGGCGCAGCGCCAGAGCACGGTGAAGAGCCAGTTCCTTGCGACGATGAGCCACGAGATGCGCACGCCGCTGCACGGCATCCTCGGGCTCACGCGCATGCTGCAGAGCGAGCAGCCGGCGCAGCCGGGCGAGCAGCTGGTGCTGATCGAGCGCGCGGGCGAGCACCTGCTGACGCTGATCAACGACATCCTCGACTTCTCCAAGCTCGAAGCCGGCCAGGTGCGCTTGTCGCCGCAGGTGTTCGACCTCACCGCGCTGATCGACGACGTGGTGTCGCTGTCGGTGCCGTCGGCCTTCCAGGTGGGGCTCAACCTGACCACGCGGCTGAACATGCCCAGGCCCTGCTACGTGCGTGGCGATCCGTCGCGCTTGCGGCAGGTGCTGCACAACCTGGTGGGCAATGCGATCAAGTTCACCGAGCAGGGGGCCGTCACCGTGGTGGCACGGTACCGCGACTCGCGTGCGCGCATTGCCGTGCACGACACCGGCGTGGGCATCTCGCCCGAAGAGCTGCCGCGCATCTTCGACGCGTTTCACCAGGCCGACAGCTCGTTCACACGCCGCTTCGGCGGCACGGGCCTGGGCCTCACGATCGCACGCGAACTCGCGCGTGCGATGGGTGGCGACCTGGTGTGCACCAGCAAGCAGGGCCGCGGCTCGTGCTTCACCGTGACGGTCAACCTGGCCACCGCGCCCGACCCGTCGCCCGCAGTGAATGGCGCGGCTGTGGCCAGCAGCGTGTTGCAAGGCCGCGTCTTGCTGGCCGAAGACAACCCGGTGAACGCGCTCGTGGCCGAGGCCGCGCTGAAGAACATGGGGCTCACCGTCGAGCTGGTCGAAGACGGCCTGCAGGCGCTGGCCTCATTCCGCGCGCAACCGCCCGATCTCGTGCTGCTCGACTGCCAGATGCCGGTGATGGACGGGTTCGAGGCCGTGCGCCGCATGCGCGAGCACGAAGGCGAACAAGGCCTGCGCCGCACGCCGGTGGTGGCGCTCACGGCCAATGCGCTGGACGGTGACCGTGAACACAGCCTCGCGGCCGGCATGGACGATCACCTGGCCAAGCCCTTCAAGGACGAAGAACTTCGCGCAGTGCTGAGGCGCTTACTCGTGCCGGCCTGAACAGCGGCGACGCAAGAGCGAAGCCGCGCGCCCATCAAGCAACGCCCGCGGATCCGGCTTTGCCGGTCCGCCAGGCGGCGCCCCACGGGGGCAGGAGCGAAGCGACTGGGGGGCTATTGCTTGACGGCTTCGATCTGGATCAGCAGGCGGATGCTGTCAGGGATGCCGGGCAGGCCGTAGCTCACGTCCCACTGGCTGCGCTGGATGGTGGCTTCGAAGTCGCCGCCGCAAACTTCGCGCTTGTGCATGGGGTTGATGTAGCAGTTGAAGTTGGTGGCGCTCAGCGTGACCGGGTTGGTCTTGCCGTGCATGGTGAGCGTGCCTTCGACCGAGGTGACCTTGTCGCCGCTGAAGGTGAACTTCTCGCCGACGAACTTGGCGGCGGGGAATTCAGCGGCGTTGAAGAAGTCCTTGCTCTTCAGGTGGCCGTCGAGCGGGCCGACGCCAGTGCTGATCGAGGTGGTGTCGAGCGTGATTTCGGCCTTGCCGGTCTTGGCGGCCTTGTCGAGCGAGACCGTGCCTTCCTTCTTGTCGAAACGGCCGCGCAGCGTGCTGGTGCCGAAATGCTTGGCCTCAAAGGTCACGAAGGTGTGCGTCGGGTCGACGGCGTAGGTGGCGCTTTGTGCCTGGGCCAGGCCCACGGTGGCGAACAGGGCGGCGGCGATGAGGGTTTTGGTCATGAGGGTGTTTCCAGGTGAGATGAGGTGAGGGTGGTTGGGGGGGTGAGGGTTAGAGCGGGCCTACGCCGGTGAGGCTGAGTTTGAATTTCACTTGAACTTCGTTGGCGACCATCGAGGTGTCTTTCCAGTCGCCGTCGCCGATCTTGAAATCGAGGCGCTTGATGCCGAAGGCGCCGGTGGCGGTGGTGGTGCCGCCGGCTTGAGCCACTACCACGGGCACGACCACCTTCTGGCTCGCGCCCTTGATGGCCAGCGTGCCGGCCACTTCGAACTTGCCCGGGCCGGTGGCCTTCACGCCGCTCGACTGGAAGGTGGCTTGCGGAAAGTTCTTGGTGTTGAACCAGTCGGGCTTGGCGACCTCGGCCTCGGTCTCGCTGGAGCCGATGCTCACGCTGGCGAGGTCGATCGTGAAAGCGATCTTCGAGGTCTCTGGTTTCTTGGGGTCGAAGGCGACCTGCGCATCGAACTTCTTGAACTTGCCGTCGACCGGCACGCCCATCTGCTTGCTCGAAAAGGCGATCTCGCTTTGCGCCGGCACGAGCTTCTGCTGCGCGCAGGCGGGTAATGCGGTGGCAGACAAGACTGCCAATGCGGCCACGGCCAGATAAGTTTTCACGGGTTCTCCTCCTTGTTCAGCGGCCGGTGGGCCACATGCGCGACAGCAAGCCGTCGCGGTCGATGAATTGGTGTTTCAGTGCGGCGGCCACGTGCATCAGCACCAGGGCGGCCATGGCAAAAGCCAGGTAGGCATGCCAGGGCTTGATGGCTTCGGCCAGCTCTTTGTCGGCCGGCACGAAACTCGGCAGCGGCAGCACGCCGAACCACACGATCGGGAAGCCTGCCGCCGAGCTGTAGGCCCAACCGACCAGCGGCACGGCAAAGAACAGCACATACAGCAGCACGTGGGTGGCATGGGCGGCACCGCGTTGCCAGCCGGGCATCGGGATGTCGGGCGGCGGGCGGTGCGTCAGGCGCCACAGCAGGCGCAGGGCCGACAGGGCAAGAATCGTCACGCCCGCCCACTTGTGCCAGTTGTAGAGCTTGAGCCGCTGGGGCGAGAAGGGCAGGTCGGACATGTAAACGCCCATGCAGAACGAACCGATGATGGCCAAGGCCAGCACCCAATGCAGGAGCATGGCGAATGGGCTGTAGCGCTGGGTGGTCGTGTTCATGAGGGTTGCACTCTAAGTGGGCACATGGCTTCTCCGGTTCATTGGGGTTGTTGTGATTGTTCAAATTTTTGGACGATGCACCAAAACACATACGGCGCAGCGCCCTGGGCAGACGCAGAGTCTTACGCAGAAGTATCAACGTGCAAACCCTGAGCGGACTTTCCCGAGGGCGACCCGCTCCCATGTGCACGCAGCATTTCACACTCGTAGACTGCCAGCCCCACGTTCGACGGGTCGAATCTTATTCAACCCGCTGAACCCACTCAAACCGCGCGCCGCATGCTCGAAGCCACCCCATTCGTTGCTGCCACACCGCCGCTCGCCAAGCATGCGCTGGTGCCTGCGGTGGCACGCGCGATGGCGCTGCTCGACCTGCTTGAAAAAGAGCGCGAGGCCATGAGCCTGGGCAAGCTGGCCAGCAGCCTGTCGCTGCCCAAGAGCAGCGTCCACGGGCTGTGCAGCACCCTCACTGCGCTGGGTTACATGCGGCGGCAGGACGACGGTGGTTTCTTCATCGGCCCGCGTGTGATGGGCCTGGCCAACGCCTTCGCCGCTCAGACTTCGCCTGCGCAAGAGTTCGAGCGGCTGTGGAGCAGCCTGCCCGCCGCGCCGCAAGAGACCGTGATCCTGTCGGTGCTCGACGGTGCCGATGTGGTCTACGTCGCCGTGCGCAACGGCGCGCGTCCGCTGGGCCTGGCCTTCAGCGTCGGCATGCGCCTGCCGGCCCACCGTGCCGCCACCGGTCGCGCGATGCTGGCCTTCCACGACGAGGCGCAGGTCAAGCGCCTGTTCCCCGCCTCGCGCCTGCCGGCTTTCATGAACCTGCCTTCCATCCGCCGCAGCGATTTGCTGCACGAACTCGCGCTGACCCGCGAGCGCGGCCACAGCATCGACGACGAGTTGGTGCGCCAGGGCGTCTATTGCATGGCCGCGCCGGTGTTCGACGCGTCGGGCGAGGTGGTGGCCGCCGTCGGCATCTGCCTGCAGAAGGCCTCGCTCAAGCCGCGCTTCGTTGCGCAGCAGCGCGAGACGGTGATCGACATGGCCCGCCAACTCTCGCAGCGGCTGGGCGCTGCCACGCCGCAGAAGACCAAATGAGCCAGCCGACCGACACCATCCTCGAGACACGCAGCCTGACCAAAGAGTTCAGGGGCTTCGTGGCCGTCAACAACGTGAACCTGAAAGTGAAGCGCGGCCAGATCCATGCGCTGATCGGCCCCAATGGCGCCGGCAAGACGACCTGCTTCAACCTGTTGACCAAGTTCATCACGCCGACCTCGGGGCAGATATTGTTCAACGGCGGCGACATCACGCGCGACCGCCCGGCGCACATCGCGCGGCGCGGCATCATCCGCTCGTTCCAGATCTCGGCGGTGTTCCCGCACCTGAGCGTGCTCGAGAACGTGCGCGTGGCCCTGCAGCGCAAGCTCGGCACTTCGTTCCATTTCTGGAAGCCCGAAAGTTCGCTGCACGCGCTGAACGAGCGCGCGCTGCAGCTGTTGCGCGAAGTCGACCTCGAAGCCTATGCCGAGAAGGAAACCGTGGAACTGAGCTACGGCCGCAAGCGCGCACTCGAGATCGCCACCACGCTCGCGATGGAACCCGAGCTGATGCTGCTCGACGAACCCACTCAGGGCATGGGCCTGGAAGACGTCGACCGCATCCGCCAGCTGATCAAGAAGGTGTCGGCCAACCGCACCGTCCTGATGGTGGAGCACAACATGAGTGTGGTGGCCAGCATTGCCGACACCATCACCGTGTTGCAGCGCGGCGCCACGCTGGCCGAAGGGCCGTACGCCGAAGTCTCCAAGAACCCAGCGGTGATCGAGGCCTACATGGGCACCGCCAACGTTGAACTGCAAGGGGCACATTGATGGCAGTCGTCATTCCCGCCCTTCGACAAGCTCAGGACAGGCCGGGCTGCGCCCGGGCGGGAATCCGGCATCGAGGTACATCGTGGATTCCCGCCTTCGCGGGAATGACGGCAGGAGTGCGCGCCGCATGAGCAATCGTTTTCTCGAAGTGCGCGAACTGCAGGGCTGGTACGGCGAATCGCACGTGCTGCACGGCGTGAACTTCCATGTCGACGAAGGAGAGGTCGTCACGCTGCTCGGCCGCAACGGCGCCGGCCGCACGAGCACGCTGCGCGCCATCATGGGCTTGATCGGCTCGCGCAAGGGCTCGATCCGCATCCGCGGGCAAGAAGCCATCGCGATGCCCACGCACCGCATCGCGCGGCTGGGCATCGGCTACTGCCCTGAAGAGCGCGGCATCTTCAGCACGCTGTCGGCCGAAGAGAACCTGATGCTGCCGCCGCACCTCGCGGCCGGCGGCATGAGCATCGACCAGATCTACACGATGTTCCCCAACCTGAAGGAGCGCGCCGGCAGCCAGGGCACGCGCCTGTCGGGCGGTGAGCAGCAGATGCTGGCGGTGGCGCGCATCCTGCGCACCGGCGCCAAGCTGTTGCTGCTCGACGAGATCTCGGAAGGTCTCGCACCCGTCATCGTGCAAAAGCTCGGCGAGATGGTGGTGGCCTTGCGCAAGCAGGGCTACACCATCGTGATGGTCGAGCAGAACTTCCGTTTTGCCGCGCCGCTGGCCGACCGCTTTCTGGTGATGGAACACGGCCGCATCCTGCAAGAGTTCACCCAAGCCCAGTTACCCGACCGACTGGCCCAGCTCCACGAGTACCTGGGCGTCTGAAATCCTCAACCACCTCTGATGGAGACATTGTGATGAAACTGAAAAAAATCGCCGCCGCCTGCTCGCTCGCCTGGGTTGCAGCCTGGGCTCCCGCCCATGCGCAGATATCGGGTGACGTGATCAAGATCGGCATCATCACCGACCTGTCGGGGCTGTACTCCGACATCGACGGACCGGCGGGCGTCGAGGCCATCAAGATGGCGATTGCCGACGCAGGCGGCAAGATCAACGGCAAGCCGGTCGAGCTGGTCTACGCCGACCACCAGAACAAGCCCGATATCGCCGCAGCCAAGGCACGCGAGTGGTTCGACACCAACGGCGTCGACATGCTGATCGGCGGCACCAACTCCGGCACCAGCCTGGCCATGTCGAAGGTGGCGCTGGAGAAGAAGAAGCTCTTCATCTCCATCGGCGCAGCCACCTCGGCGCTGACCAACGAGCAATGCTCGCCCTACACCGTGCACTGGGCCTATGACACCGTGGCGCTGGCCAAGGGCACCGGCAATGCCGTGGTGAAGGCCGGTGGCAAGACCTGGTACTTCCTGCAGGCCGACTATGCCTTCGGCGCGCAGCTGATGAACGACACCTCGGCGGTCGTCAAGGCGGCTGGCGGCACCATCGTCGGCTCGGTCAAGCACCCGCTGTCGGCGAGTGATTTTTCGTCCTTCCTGCTGCAGGCGCAATCGAGCAAGGCGCAGATCCTCGGCCTGGCCAATGCCGGTGGCGACACCATCAACGCCATCAAGGCCGCCAACGAGTTCGGCGTTACCCAGACGATGAAGCTCGCGGGCCTGCTGATGTTCATCAACGACGTGCACTCGCTGGGGCTGAACGCCACGCAAGGCATGTACCTCACCGACAGCTGGTACTGGAACCGCGACGCCGAAACCCGCGCCTGGAGCCGCAAGTTCTTCGAGAAGATCAAGCGCATGCCGTCGTCGCTCCAGGCGGGCGACTACTCGGCCACGCTGCACTACCTGAATGCCGTCAAGGCCATCGGCACCGACGAGCCGGACAAGGTGCTCGCGCAGATGAAGAAGACCAAGATCAACGACATCTTCGCCAAGGGCGGCTTCATCCGCGGCGACGGCCGCATGGTCCACGACATGTACCTGATGCAGGTCAAGACACCGAAGGAATCGACCGAACCGTGGGACTACTACAAGGTGGCTCAGACCTTCAAGGGTGAAGAGGCTTGGACAACGAAAGCCGAGTCCAAGTGCACCCTCTGGAAATGAGCCCCCCAGTCGCTGCGCTCCTGCCCCCAAGGGGCGCCACCCAGCGGACCGGCAGAGCCGGCTCCGCGGGCGTTGCTTGATGTGCACTTCGCTTCGCTCGTGCGGGTAACTCCATGACTGAGATTTTTGGCATCCCAATCCAGGCCTTCATGGGCCAGCTCATGCTGGGCCTGGTGAACGGCTCGTTCTACGCCATGCTGAGCCTGGGCCTGGCGGTGATCTTCGGGTTGCTGGGGATCGTCAACTTCGCGCATGGCGCGCTGTACATGATCGGCGCCTACGTGGCGTGGTTCGCGCTCGAGCAGTTCGGCATCAACTACTGGTTCGCGCTGGTGATCGCACCGGTGGTGGTGGGCGTGCTCGGCGTGGTCATCGAGCGCACGCTGCTGCGCCACCTCTACAAGCTCGACCCGATCTACGGCCTGCTGCTGACCTTCGGCCTGGCGCTGATCGCCGAAGGCGTGTTCCGCGAGCAGTTCGGCGTGTCGGGCCAGTCGTACCCCGTGCCCGAGGCCTTGCGGGGCGCCACCAACCTCGGCTTCATGGTGCTGCCCAACTACCGCGCCTGGGTCGTGCTCGCGTCGCTGCTGATCTGCCTGGGCACCTGGGTGCTGATCGAGAAGACGCGGCTCGGCGCCACGCTGCGCGCCGGCACCGAGAACCCGGCGCTGGTGCAGGCCTTCGGCATCAACGTGCCGCTGATGGTGATGCTCACCTATGCCTCGGGCGCCGCGCTCGCCGCCATTGCCGGTGTGCTCGCTGCACCGGTGATCCAGGTCACGCCGCTGATGGGCAGCAACCTCATCATCGTGGTGTTCGCCGTGGTGGTGATCGGCGGCATGGGGTCCATCCTCGGCTCCATCCTCACCGGCCTCGCGCTCGGCCTCGTCGAAGGTTTGACCAAGGTGTTCTACCCCGAGGCATCGAGCATCGTCGTCTTCGTGATCATGGCCATCGTGCTGATGATTCGCCCGGCCGGCTTGTTCGGAAAAGAAAAATGAACCTGCCCACCCAAACCCGCAACGCGCGCCTCGTCTGGGCGGCGGTGTTCGCGCTGCTGGCCATCGCGCCCTTCGTCGGCCTGTACCCCATCTTCATGATGAAGGCACTGTGCTTCGCGATCTTCGCCTGCGCCTTCAACCTGCTGCTCGGTTTCACCGGCCTGCTGTCCTTCGGACATGCGGCCTTTCTCGGCTCGGCCGCCTACCTCACCGGCTGGCTGGTGCGCAGCGCCGGCTGGTCGCCCGAACTCGGCATCGTGGCCGGCGTGCTGCTCGCGGCGGTGCTGGGCCTGGTCGTGGGCCTCATCGCCATCCGGCGCCAGGGCATCTACTTCGCGATGATCACGCTGGCCATGGCGCAGATGATCTATTTCGTCTGCCTGCAGGCGCCCTTCACCGGCGGTGAAGATGGCCTGCAAGGCGTGCCGCGCGGCAAGCTCTTCGGCCTGCTGCCGCTGGACAACGACGTTGCCATGTACTACCTGGTGCTGGCCGTGTTCGTGGCAGTGTTCCTGTTCATCCTGCGCATCGTGCATTCGCCGTATGGCCAGGTGCTCAAGGCCATCCGCGAGAACGAGCCGCGCGCCATCTCGCTCGGCTACGACGTCGACCGCTACAAGCTGCTGGCCTTCGTGCTGTCGACCGCCTTGGCGGGCCTTGCCGGTTCGCTCAAGACCGCCGTGCTCGGTTTCGCCACGCTGACCGACGTGCACTGGTCGCTCTCGGGCGAGGTGATCCTGATGACACTGCTCGGCGGCCTCGGCACCTTCGCCGGCCCGGTCGTGGGAGCCTTCACCATCATCGGCCTGCAGAACTTCCTCGCCGACCGTGTGGGCTCCTGGGTCACCGTGATCATCGGCGTGATCTTCGTGGTCTGCGTGATCGCCTTCCGTCGCGGCTTCGTCGGCGAACTGATCGCCTGGCAGCAGCGGCGCAAGGCCTGAGCTTTCGGGAGGGCCCATGGGCATCGAGATTTCCAAGGAAGCGCGCAAGGAAGCTGTGGCTTCGATCGAGCGCTACTTCTCCGAAAACATGGAAGAGAAGATCGGCAACATCGCGGCTGCGGCCTTGCTCGGTTTCTTTCTCGAAGAGATCGGGCCGCTGGTCTACAACCAGGCCGTGACGGAAGTGCAGGAGCGCCTGCAGGCCCGCGTTTCGGAGCTCGACATCGAGCTTCATGAAGACGAGTTCCAGTACTGGCGCAAGTTCGACAAGCAGCGGAAGTTGAAGTGAACCTTCGCGCGGGTGCTGCTTCTTCTTGCCGCTTCGCGTAGTTGCTTCTCCTGCCTACCGGCGGGTGCGCCGGGTGGTCGCCCCGGCGGGCGAGTCACTTTCATTTGTCGCGTCAAATGAAAGTAACCAAAGCAAAGACGCTCTCCACCTTGCTGTACCGCTTCGGTCGCTTCCTTCCGCGACTTGTCACCTGCGGATAGGCCCGGACCACGGAACACCTGTTCAACGTACCCCACCCCTTGGCTCGCTGCGCATCGCCATCGTGCCCGATGCGAAGCGAGGCGTAGATGGAATGTTCGGCGAAGCCGAACGACGTATTGCTCTTGGGCCCCGTGGGAGGCGTCGAGGAGCGCAGGGGTTTGGGGCCGCGTGCGCCAGCACGCTTCGTGAACTGACTTCGCGCCGTTTGTCTGAACGCAGTGAGCGTAGCGAACGAAGTGAGTTTGGCGCGGGCCCCGAACACCGAGCACCGCAGAGCAGTCCGGCCCGAGCCGGACCGCCTCCGTCGGGTCCCCCTTTCTTTGGTGACTTTCTTTCGGGGAAGCGAAAGTTCGCGCAGCGGGGGTTCGCTCACTTCGCGCAGCGAAGTTATGCGAACACCAAAGTTACTGCCCTGTCGGGGGCATATCCCGACGCGGCCTCACGCAGTGAACCAGAGAGACGCGAAAGCAGAACAAGGCTTCGATCCGCCGCAGGCGGACCCTGTCCTGAGCCCCGTCGAAGGGTCAGCCCGAACGGGTGGGGTGGTGGTGCACGGGCCAGGCTTCGATCTGCGCAGCAGACCCTGTCCTGAGAGCCTGTGAACAAATCCGACACACCCGCTCGTGCGCCCCAAACGGCGCCGCTCGTCGTTGCAAATGCTCGCTGTAGCCCGAGCTACAGCTGCGCTTTGCGCCTAGATCGACACCCTTTGGCGCACCCGCTCGGGCGCGCCGGATTCATTCACAGGCTCTGAGCTTGTCGAAGGGTCAGCCTGAACGGGTGAGGCGCTCCCTCAGCCGAGGCCAAAGCATATTCAACCCCAACCCGCACAACACCAACGCCGCCGCCGCCAACTTCCACCCCGGCAAGGGCTCAGCCAACATCAGGCTGGCGGTCGCCATGCCGAACACCGGCACCAGCAAGGCCATCGGCGTGATGCTCGCCGCCGGGTGGCGCGACAGCAGCCAGCCCCAGGCCGCATAACCGAAGAGGGTGTTCCCGACGGCCTGCCAGACCACGGCCCACCACGTGAGTGCGTCTGCGTCGCGCAAGCCTGCCGCAATGGCCGGCCAGCCTTCGAAGACCAGCGACAACACCACCAGCGGCGGCACTGCCACGGCGCTGGACCACACCACGTACGACAGCATGTTGATGCTCCCGGCGCGCTTGCTGACCATGTTGCCGCAGGCCCAACTGAAAGCGGCGAAGAGCACCATCAGCAGGCCGAGCAGGCTGGTGTTTCCATCGGTGTGTGCACCGATGACCACGATACCGGCGGCACCGAGCAGGAGCGCGAGCCACTGATACGGCTGTACACGCTCGCGTGCTACGCGCATGGCGAGCACGATGGTGAAGAACACCTGTGCCTGGACCACGAGCGACGCAAGCCCAGGCGTGATGTGGCCCTTCATCGCGATGTACAGCACGGCGAACTGGCCGACGCCGATCAGCAGGCCGAAGGCGGCCAGGTTGCGCCATGACGCTGCAGGGCGCGGCAGGAACAGCACGGCGGGGAAGAAGGCGAGCGCGAAGCGCAGCGCGGCAAAGAGCAGCGGCGGCAAATGGGCCAGCGCCATCTTGATGACCACGAAGTTGGTGCCCCACACGGTCACCACGGCGAGCGCCAGCAGCAGGTGCCGCCAGGGCGGCGTGGCTTGGTTCAACTGAGCACCACGCGGTTGGGTCCGCCTGTCTTGGCGCTCAGCAGAGCCTGCTCGGCACGCTGCACCGTCTCGGCAACCGTCTCGCCGGCACGGTGCTCGGTCACGCCGGCCGAGAAGCTCATGTGCAGCGCGGCGCCTTGCACTTCCACCGGCAAGGCCTTGATGCGTTCGCGCAGGCGCTCCACGCTCACGCGGCCGAGCGACGAGCGGGTGTTCGACAGCATCAGCAAGAACTCCTTGCCGTCCCAGCGGCACAGCAGGTCGGAGATGCGGATCACGTTCAGCGTCTCGTTGGCGAAGCGCCGCAGCAGCTGGTCGGCGAAGGCGTGGCCATGTTTGTCGCTGATCTCGCGGAAGTCGTCGATGTCGATCACCGCGATGCAGAACGACTGGCCCGAACGCACGCCGCGCTGGCGCTCCTGCTCCATCAGCTCGAACATGTGGCGGCGGTTGATGAGGCCGGTGAGTTCGTCGCGCGTGGCCAGCTCCTGGATGCGTGCGAGCGCGATGGCGATGTCTTTCTTCTGCCGCCGCAGCCTGTCGCGCAGGCGGCTCAGCTGGCCGGCCAGCACCGCGATCGCCGGCACCATGATCGCGATCATGATGAAGTGGCCCCACTCCACCGCCGGCTCGTACACCGCCGGGTTGCGGTAGGCCATGGTCGCCATCGTGATGCCGAACACGGCCACCGCGAAGAGGCCGGTGCGCAGCACCGTCTTCGGCGCCAGCGAGTACATGCTGAACATGAAGATCACCATCAGGATCGGGAAGGCCCCGCCGCGCCCGCGCCCCGCAATCGCATAGCCCGCCGCGCCGCACAAAATGGCGAACACCATCTGCGGCACGGTGAGCGAAGGCTCGGCGAAGCGCAGGTTGTGCCCGCTGCGGATGACGATGAAGAAGATGACGAAGCCGCCCACCAGCACCAGCGTCCACCATGCCGTGGGCACCGCGGGGGCGAGGCCGGCCCACACCAGGTACTGCATGTTGAGCACGCTGCCCAGGACCAGCAGCATCGCCGTGCCGCACTGCACCAATCTCAGCCTTTGCTTGGGCTCGGTGCCGAGCAGCAAGGTGGCCAGCGAAGGCCTGGCGGGAGCAAGAGCGGTGTCGGTCTGCACGGAGCGGAGGTTATCAGCGTCCGGCTCCGGCCCCAACACCGCGGTTCACGAGGCCTCGTTCACGCCAACGCTTCGTTCCAATGCATCAGCTCCCACGCACCGCGGGCCGTGCCTTCGACCTCGTCGGCGGCCGCGCTGCAATCGTGGTCGGGCAGCAGCGCCGACAGGCAATCGAGGAACACCGCATTGCGCGCCAGCGGGCCTTCGATGACCAAGGGCGAAGGCGCGCCGAGCAGCTGCACGCGCGAGGCCACCATCTGCGCGCAGTAGAGCGAGGCCAGCGTTGCGCGCTCGGCGGCACTCAGGGCCTCGGCGAGCTGCGAGGTGATGTCCAGATCGCCATGCAGCACCTGCGGGCCGCCGGGTGTCGGCAGCGCGCGAATGCTCTCCTCGTTCAGTATCTGCACGAGCGAGGCGCGCGCGTCATCGGGGCTCGCGCCGGCACGCAGCGCTTCATGGTCGCGCCCGCCCATGAAGCGCGCGGTGGGCACGGGGTCTTGCGCCACCGACACATTGGCCAGCATGTCGCTGGACAAGTCCAGCGCATCGGTGCGGCCGCCGCAGGCCATCACCACTGTCCAGGTGCCCGAGGTCACGAGGGTCATCGCCGGCCAGCGACGCAGGTAGCGCGCGAGGCAGGCATTGCTGTCGTGCACGCCGGTGTGCACCACGCAGTCGCGCGACAAGCCGAGGCGTTGCGCCAGCTCGGGCCGCAGCGGGCCCAGCACGTCCCACGCCGAACGAATGGGCGCGAAACGCCGTGCCCATCCTTCGCGGTGCACCAGCCGAGACCAGCTTCGGTTTGCGGGCGACCACAAGTGCGTGTGGCAACCGAGCGAGCTGACCTCGCTGGCCGCGATGCCGCTCAGCCGCCAGGCCCAGTACTGCGGATACGGCAGCAGCGTGTGGGCACAAGCGAACGCTGTAGGAAACTCGCGCGCCTGCCAGTACAAGGGGCGCGCCGCGTTCAAGCCCAGCGGCAGGTGCGGCGACAAGGTCTCGCGCAAGTCGCCCACGGCCAGCGCATAGGCCTCGCGCTGGCCGGCGTAGGCGTCGAACTCGTAGTCGACCATCGGCAGCACCAGGCCATCGTCATCGAGCGCGGCGAAGGCGGCGCCATGTGTCGTGACGATGAGGTGGCCGATGCGTGCACGGTGTGCGAGTGAGGCCAGGCTGTCCCACAGCCAGGCCTCGATGCCGGCGGTGTCGAGCGCGGTGTAGCCCTGCGGGCTGCCCACGCCCCGGTTCGGCCGATCGCGCTGCTCGACCACGTGGCCGGCGGCGTCGAACACGCGCAGCTTCACATGGGTCTTGCCCACGTCGAGCACGGCGCTGCAATCCAGCTTCATTCAGGCGCTCGCTGCAGACCGCGGTGGCCACCACCTCGACAAGCCGAGCCGCGGCAAGACCATCGCCACCACCAGCAGCACGCCGATCAGCATCGACATCACGATGCCCGAGACGTTGACCATGCCCAGCGCAAAGGTGAACACGCCCATCAGCAGCGC
>Ga0307515_10002727_pt1 | contig 37786 bp, 9 predicted proteins | sample 17_EM_MG_FD_194513 | JGI IMG/M metagenome (GOLD analysis project Ga0307515, IMG submission 194513) | Populus trichocarpa ectomycorrhiza microbial communities from riparian zone in the Pacific Northwest, United States - 17_EM | ecosystem: Host-associated > Plants > Roots > Unclassified | place... | reverse complement strand
CGCCCCGCGCGCCCCCCCCCCGCCCCCCCCCCCCCCCCCCCCCCCCCCCCCCCCCCCCCCCCCCCCCCCCCCCGGTAGTGGTGGGGGTGGTGGCTATAATAAAAGAGTTATAATAGCTGCTTTAGGAAGAGGGTTAAAGGAGATACTAGTGATTTAGAAAGAGGATTAAAGATAATTCTAATAAGAAGGTGGACTAATCTAGGATATTTAGCCTAATTTATAGATAAGCTATTTAATATCTCTGCGAAAAAGAGGAGCGTATAATGTGGTGAGATTATTATAACGCTGTTTGTGGCGTCCTATAGAAGACTTATCTTAAAAGCTAAGTTATAGATACAGCTTGTAAACTATAACAACTTCCTAAAAATATAAGGATACTCTACTACCTAATTTCTAATAGGGAGTTTAGCTGGTTATAGGCATGTATATATATACACTAGTGGAAAATGTATAAAAGGTTATATACCTAAAAGTTTATAAAACTTAGAGTGTATATAATACGGATAAGGTCCCTATAAGGGGTATATATTACTTTACTCTCTAACTATACTCTAGGCGTTAAGAAATATCAGGACGCTGTTAATATTGCGGGTAGTAAAAATAGGCGAAGGTTGAAGTTTTATTACTATAGGCGTTAAATAATGAACTTTATTTACGGATATTACATTCTAGGGAAGAATAAGATTTATTTTTTAATAAGTATAGAGATAGGGTGGGGAAATAGCTTGCCAATCTAAGCACTTAGTTCTTAAGATTTAAGGCTAGCCACTATTTAGAGCTTTAGGTCTCCTAAGTATATAAAAGGGTAAAAATAAGCACTTTAAGCCCTAAGCGCCGCCGCAGCTTTAGGCCTAATAAAGTACTTAGTTATTAATATTCTAAAACCCACCTATATACTAGTTTAAATAAAAGGGTATAAATAAGCACTTAAAGCCTTAATTGCTGCCGCAGCTATAGGCCCACCGAAGTACCCGGCTGTTAAGATTCCAAAACCCACCTATATACTAGTCTAAACCGCACCACAAACCACTTTTATAAAATCTTAGTTAAGCTTTATTATACGCTTCCCTAAACCATCTAGAGCTAATCCTCTATCCTATATATATAGAATATAATTAGACTAACTCTTATACTAGACCGGGCGTCTATTATGCTTAAATTATGCCAGAATCTTAGTACTATAGTTACTCGTCTAGCGGAGATAGTCTAAATGTTAAGTTGTATAATTTCTAAGCTTAGAGTATGGGCTGAAATAAACACCAATTATCTTAACAACCTATAATTTCGTTAATTTCGCTTAGTAATTATGCGGATAATAGCCTTACTTTAACTTTTCCTAGCTCTAGCTTTAAAAACTCTTTAAATTTGTATAAAGAAGCCTTATCTACCTTAGAAATGTTCTCTTTATCTTTAGGGACCTAACCGCCTAGGAATACCATATTAGTTATTTACTCTATAATATACTCTAGTAGAGATAGAATATACACGTTTAGGAGAAGTCCTTTAGTTATATTTATATGTACCTCTAGCTACTGGGGCATAATTCTCTATATCCTTCCTTTATAACATAGTAAGGTAGAGAGTTAACCTAGTTAAGAGCGAAGGCGCCACTAAGAGCGCCCTTTATATAACTAAGTATCCCTATAGACACTCCGTATTAGGTATAGTAGCCTACTAACTTTTGGACCGTTCCTATACTTCTATTAACCCTTTTTGGTAGGATGCTACCGCAATGCGATCCCTTATAAGGGTAATTAACGTAAAGTAACTATGATATCCTTAGAGTTATGCAAGCCACGCTTAGGATACTTTGTATTAATCTTTTAACCCATAAAATACCTATTTAAAAGGAAGTATAGAGATATTTTACGCCTTAATAAAAATTAATAGGTCGCTTTAATAACTACTAAGTCTAATATAGTTTTACCTCTGCGGTACTTAGCTCTAAAAAAAGGAAATAAGTACTTACTATTTCTTCTTTGGGGAAACTGATATTGACTTCTAGGGAGGGAAATTCTTAATTAGATGTGTCTAAATCTTAATAGTAAACCTATCCCTCTTCTCGCTCCAAAATTCCCTTAGTCTTTTACCCTCTCTTTAATATCTTAGCTTTCTATATAAGGTAGTGTATTAAATAGCTTTAAAAAAGGGTATTAATAATAACTGGAACTAGAAATTTAAAAGTAAACGTAAAGAGATTTTCTGTATAACATTTGCTAAACCTAAGTCTATTAAGGTTAGAAGCTATTTTATACGTATATCCTATACTTTAACTATTTTATAGATAGAGAAAATATTAGCCTTTTGCCCTAATCCCTCAAAGCTATATAATTCTTTAGTATTTATACAGTTTACCTAAAATAGGCTATAGTTAGATAGTTACTAAAAGTTATAGAACTTAGAGTTAACGAATAATTAGACGGAATTACTAAGAACAGACGGGATAGACGATTTCATTAGTTAGGCGGAATTGCTTAAGCAAAACGGATACTAAAAAGATTAATACGGAGCATAGAAGAAGATACTCTTTTTAATAGTAGAAGCTAGGCCGTCCTAGTTAACTGTGATAGAGGATTTAAGTAGCTAATAAGGGACTTTAACAGGTATAGGGGCTTAAGGCGTTAGCTTTACTTTAGTATAAAAATGCTATTAAATTAGAACCTAATATCGATATACCCTAGCTATTAAGAGTATAGGACGCAAGCTATTAAATGCAATATGGTATTATTCTATTACTGTAGTGTTCTAAAGTTACTACTAGTGGTATAGTAATGCCTAGATATTAACCTGCTTAATAGTAATTAAATCTTACCCTCTTTTTAAAAGCTCCTCTTTTTTAGTAAAGCCGTTATATAGTAGCTTTATTTAATCCTATAATCTAATAAGTTATTATACGCCAGTAGGGATCGCGATCGGCCCTTTAGTATGCTACTTTAATAATATAATAGGGTGCATAAACTTTGTCTAATTAGTTTAGGTATATTCTTCGTCAAAGGAGCGCTGGCTATAGTAGATATCTTTACAGCTATATTAAGTTTCTCTTTACTACTTACTTTTACTTTGCAGAAAATATCTCTAAAGCTCTAAACTGCTGCTAAGGTTCTGTATAGTGCGCTTAATCTTTACTCTATTTATATTTCCTCGCCTATTTAAGCAGTGTAGTTAAAGCTTATATAAGACAGCGCTATACGTTAAAGGAGCTTTTTTACAGCAATAATTTAAGAATAGGTAAGCGGTTCGTCCCTTAAGGCATATAACTCCCTAAAGTAAGTTTGCCTTCTAGGGCGGGAAGCGATCTTCCTATATAGCGGAGATGGTGGGTATACTTATAGTGAGCTTAAATATAATTATATATAATAATAGTAGGGCTAACTAGATAATAGATACTAGCATTAAACAAACTAACCTTTGCTAAAAAGGCGGCAATAGAACGATATATAGGCTATAAAGCAGCGGGGAGATAATCTAATTAAAAACCTGCTCTGCGCTACTACTAGGCTAGTTAACGTTAAATAAAGAATATTAAGTAACTAAATTATAATAAGCGAAATATAGGCTGTAAGTAGAAGGTTTAATTTAAGTATCTATACGATATCTATTTGTTAATAGTTCCCCACTATATAGCTCTAAAAGACGAGGTATTTACTAACTATTAACACTATAAGGAAACCTACTAAATGCTAGACTAGTAATCCCCTATATAGTCTCCCTTCGGAATATATTTTCTTAAGTTGCCCCTTATAAACCCTTTATAGGGTTTAACCGTATACTGCAAAACTAGCAAGATAAGCTTTTTATAACGTAGGGTCTATAGGAATATTAAAAGTGGAACCCTCTACTATATTAACTAAGAGCTCCGCACCTTAGCTTATATATATTTTATTAATAGTAAGGGTCGCTTAATACTTAGTTTCTTAAAAGGTCACCTCTATATCTATAAAATAGGTAGTAAAATTTATATTAGACACCTCTGTAATTTATAACATTAGGATTTTATCCTTTATATTAAATAAGTAGGGGCCCTACTTTTAGGGATAAAATCTCTTCGTCCTTAAATATTTTGTAATTTTTAGATGTAATAAACTTCTTATAGTTCGCAACGCCTAATGCCTACTTATTTACGGTGGAATCTATCGTGTTAAGAGGGGTAATAGTGATTTTAGTAGAATGATAAGATAATTTTCAAGGCGATAGAGATAAAGGTTTTATATAATTAAAACTAGATGCTAAGGAGGGTTTAAAGAGCCTATTTATGCGTATACGGGTTAGGCTAGATTAACTAAATACGGCCCTTATCTCTAACCCGGTATTGCGGACACGTATACTATCTTATAGTTTCCTAATAGGAGTATGCGGTATAATGTGGTTACTATGGGTAATAAAGACTGGTAAATGCCTGTGTATAAGGCGTTAAGCTAAGACTGTAAATAGGAGGGTGCTATAATATATATTTAGAGGCTATAAACGGACAAATACCGCTTACTTTTAGTTATGCTTTAGATAGTGACGGAGTATAGGATAATTAGTGAGTAATAAAGGTTAGGGATGGCTTAAAGCCGCTGTGAGACGAATGTAACTGTATAGAGTGGGGCAAATACGCATAGCTGGCATATTTATTATTAGAAGGTCGCTAAAGGAGGTCTTATAGCTAATTCATTAGACGATAATAGTACTTAAGTAAGCTAGATGCACTTTAAAGTATACTTTAAGCACTAGAAGAGAGTAGATATATAATAATATACTGATAAAATACTTATAGATAAGAACCATCCAAATATAGGCTTAGGTAAAAGTGTTTATTAGCCCTCTGCTTGTTTAGTATTGCTCCTACTATATAATGAAATTGCCTTTTTATGGACTCTAGACAAGTTTACCTTAGTTTTTAATAGCTAATAGTATAGGCTTCCTACTAGTACTAATTTACGCTTTCTACTTCTTCTATTTAAAGGCCTACTTTAGAAAATAACGGTAAATTGCATTTTCCTTCCCGCCGCTAGAACTTTGCTATTATCTAAATAGGTATAGTAAATAGTGCTACGGTATATTTAAATAGTATTCTACGGCACCCTTAATTACCGCGCTCAAGATATTAGAGAAGTTTTTAGGGATTATTGTAATAGTAGATAATAAGCTATATAATTGAAATATTATAACTTGCTGTAAAGTGTAAATATAAAGCATTTAAGGTTAGGAAAGAAGACCTTACCTAGTATGACTTAATTATTACTGCTAATACCTCTTAGTTACTCTTAAAGTTATAAACCGGAGGAAAAATCTAGAAATTGGGCTCTTTGGCTAATATAGTAAAGCAGTAGTTTTAGTAGGTAGGAAGGTTGTTTCTAATAATAAGAAGCTATAATATTGCTGCAGCGGCTAATATTTAGTAAAAAGTATTATAGATAACTCCTTTAACGGGCTACGTAGAAAGCCTATTTATATTATATAAGAGTACCCCGTATAGCGTTTAGATATATTAAGGGGCAGTTTAGCTAAGTTACCCTTTCCGGAATATTATAGTAGGTTTTAAAACATTTTTCGTTATTAATCCCACTCCTCTATACTAAAAGTATGCCCTATTCTTCTTACTAGTTCCTTATTTATAGGCATACTGCCTATAGAAGACTAATTGGGTATAGATAAGCTGCGACTAGTGGGCAGGAAGGCTGCGGATTAAATAGGCGGTAGAGGTGTATATGGTTAAATATAAGGTACGGGATACCTATAGGGTTAGTAGGTGTAGAAAAGTATAAGCTATATAGCTGCTTACTTTTAATTACTTTTAGGGTTAGGTATTAACTCTAGAGGTCTTTTAGTGGTTTTTTTATATACTAGTTAGTAAATTACAGCAGTGGTCGCAGTAGTAGATTCTCCTTTTAGTAATCGCCGTCGTTTTAGGGGATTAGGGGTATAAATATATTTAACGAACTTCGTATCTCTCTTACGGCAAGACAATTAGTGACTAGAATTTAGAGTAAGAAGAGGAATAGGTTTATAGTAGGGTAGAGAGTTAACCTAGTTTAAGAGCGAAGGGCGCTCTTAGTGGCGCCCTTTATATAACCTTAAGTACCCCTATAGACACTCTCTTTTGCACTTATTCCTATACTGTAGGACGCCACCGCAATGCCCGCAAGCCTTTAGCGATCGCGATCCCTAATAAAAGGGGATACCTATTTAAGAGGAAGTATAGAGACCTTTTACGCCTTAATAAAGATTAATAGGTTGCTTTAATAACTACTAAGTTTAGCATAGCCTCGCCTCTATAGCACTAAGCTCTAAGAAAAGAAAAGAAGTGCTTACTATCTCTTTACTAGGGAAGCTGGCGTTAGCTTCCGGTGAGGGAAGTTCCTAATTAAATATATTTAAATTTTAATAGCATCTTAAGGGGAGGATAGAAACTTAGGGGTATATAGAAAATTATGCCCTGGTAGCTGGAGGTGCATGTTAACTATAAGTTGCCCTATTACCCTAACGCCTCGCTAATTTTTCCTACCTTATATTCTCCTACACTTACGATATTTACCCTATTTCTATAGTATTAGGCCTAATACTATATAGATTCTACTTTTATCCTTACTAGTATTGCAGTTCTAATTTCCGTGCCCGTAGTAATATTTAGCTATTTTACTATTACTTAAAATATCTATTTTACGGAGTCTTTAAAGTTCGTTTATTTATAGCAGCCGTAGGTTTTTCTTATTACTGGTTATATAGGTTATTTCTTTACTATTATTATAGCAGGTGTATTTGTATTATTAAATTAGGTAAGGCCTAAGGAGTAGGCCTATTATAGCTTTATAAAGGCTAGCGTAATACTGTTATTATATAGTATATCAGTTCTTAGTCTACCTTTTCTATTATTGTTAATCTGTAAGCTAAGCCTATAAAACTACTAGGATTTAAGATATTAGCCCTTCTTACGTGTAAAGCGTTTAGGTAAAATAACGTGTCTCTATAAACCCGAATTGCTTAATATGGCGTATTAACCGTAATAAGTATATAAGCCCACCTCTACATTCTTGCGTTCCCTGTAAGGAGCTATAATATTTACTAATTATAGCTTTTCTAGAATATGTAGATCGGACGGGGGTATTAGATATCTTAGTAGAATAGTAACTTGCTTTTAATACGTATAAAAAGGGAAAGGGTTAGCCGGCTTAGCCTATAATTATACTTACCGTTAAATAGGGTTAAATTTAGATATAATAAAGAGCTCCTTGGCCTTAGATTTATTCTATTAGGTTAAGTAATACCCTATTAGCTCTAATAGAAAATAAAAACTGCTCTTCCTTTTTAACAGCCTCTTGGCCTTTATACCTCTAATAGGATGCCTTTAAAATCCTCTTTAGCGTACATTGCTTCTACGGGGGCTCCTAAGGACTTAGGTATACTATAAGCCCCACCAGGCCTTACTAATGCGGAATAGTTGTTAATGTTTTCTCTTATTAACCAGTATGGCAATTATTTCCTTTATCTAATCGTCTTGTGCCTTATATATAAGGTAGGACTAACTAGACATTTTTGGTGCTTACGCTTACTACGTTTAGACGCTGCGAGATACTATATTAAAAGGGTTTAAAAATCTATAAACTTATAATGTTATTCTGAATTACAAATTCTATTTAAAGAATAGAAAGGGAAGGATCATTCCGCTAGACGCTTGGGGACTATTTACAATAAGGTATATAGAGAAAAGGAAGTCGGGTAAGGTTATAAGAATTGTAGTATCGCCCCTATTTTTCACTCTTGTGGTTAATAATACTCTATTACGGGTTGTGTTACCTATAAACTTATACTGCCCTATTGAGGTATGTTAACTTAAACTTGGTATAAGAGCTATATCTTACCACTATTCTAGGGCATACGCAGGACCATTCTTTACGCCTTATACTAGCTTTATAGGGATACGGATATAAATATAATTAAGGCTGTAGAACAAGATCGGTACCAGCTTAAGAATTAATAAGGTATACTTATTCTCCCAGTATACTTTAACTACCTAAGTAGCATAATAGTCAAGTTAATTATATCTAATTTATGTGATTCTGCGTCTCCTACTCCACCTCCTACTCTACCTCCTACGCTAGCTCTATCTTAAGCTTCCTCTCCTACTCCGTATTATCCGCCTCCAATTATTACTTAGATAGAGATACTAGTTATTATTATTAATTAAGGATTATTGCCTAGGATTAGTAGTTATGGCAGTGGATATATATTAATTATAATAGTTGTTAAAGCTATATCTAAATACTTAGGCGGGGGTCATTATGTATAGAAAGAAGAGGCGAAGACTTTCCTTAATTAAGTAAAGAATACTACTAGGTATTGCATTAATGGAATAGATAATACTAATTAAGGCAGCTATAGACTAGGAACTATATAATAGCTTTAATTAGTAATTAACCTCTTAGAACAGGTTAAGTACTAGGGATTATATAGTAAACTATTAACCTTTACTTTACCTAAAAATATCTTAGACTATTATACAATTAGTATCCTTTTAGAGGAACTAATAGATAACCTTTTTATTATAAATTGTTAGATTTCTTAAGGGGAGTAGTATTAGGGGTTGGATCTATTAAAGTTCCTTATAGAAGAAGATGGGAAAATAGCCTTAGAGGAAGACGGGAAGTTAATCTTAGAGGATAATCTTAGATAATCTTAGATTTTTAATACGCATTATTTTACTCCTATTAGAGGTAGAGGAAGATATGCCCTAAAATAGGTAGTACGGAGGACGTTTAAGGAGGCTGTAAAGTTTGGGTATACTAATATACCTAAGGCTAGGTAGCTCCTTATTATACCTATAAAGACTAATCGCTAAATCTAATCCACTTTATTAAACTTCCTAGCTACGACCGTAGATATAATTACGGGACTGTTATAGCAGTTATAGAGTACGGTAATTGCTAGGAAGATTAGGGTATATTAGTTAGGATAAGTAGGAATAAAAGGAGATATAAAGGAGACGTGTATAACCTAACGCATCTTATACTAAAGTATTAGCTACTCTGCTAGCAAACCGTTTCATACTTATAATAACTTATAGTTAATAAGGTTACATTAATAACTATCTTTAAGTTTATAGTCTATTACCTTACCCCTTTAAAGTCCAACTATTTTATAACCTAAAAGGAAGAATGGTACGTCTAGTAGTTAAAGTAGTAGTTTAAGTATAGACTAATATTCTATTATAAAGGCGCAGGCTATAGTATCTAAAGACGGTCTCTTAAATACTAATTATAAACAGTTCTCTTACTAGCTCTTTAAGTATCAACTAGGGGAAATATACGACCTTTTAATAGGGATACTAAATAAAAAGAACCCCTAAGAGGCGTAGGGCCTTATAACAAGTCCTTTAAAGCTTATTTAGTGCACTTATAGTAAGATTAGTAATAAGACTCCTCTATTTAGGATATAGGTTGTAGCGGAAAGCTTTAAAGTATATACGGATATTTATAAAGAAAGCTATAACGTAGAGGATGCTGGGGGGTTCTTAAGGATTATAGAATGCGCTCTTAAGGTCGCTATAGGCAGAACGCTCTACTCTAGTAGTATTTACCTAGCTATGTTAGATAATCTACAAGATCTACCACTTGTTTATATAGGAGGGCTTTTTAATTCCCTAGTATTTTAATTATAGCGGCTAAACTACAATAAATGCCCTAGGGGCCCCCTAAGATACTTTAAGCTTTAAATTCTTAACGCATTCTTAAACCGTAATCCAATTTTTATTTTAGAGGATTTTTATAATCTAAGTAAATAAGAAGAGTTTCTAAAAACCCTTCCCTAGAGATACCTCCGCGTAAGAAAGGACGGCAGGGTTATTATTAATATCGTAATAGTAAGCGGCTTAAAAGAAGAATCCTTATTTAACGGCGATAAAGGTATATGTAAACCTTACTTAATATTAAATAATTCGCTAATAAAGTTAATAGCTTATCTTAAATACCTTAAAGAAGACGTTTAAAGCCTAAGTAAAGATAGAGATATAGGGGCGCTTAAGTTATACTATATGCAAACTAAAGCTATAAAATCTAAGTATGTGTTATATAGAAGTCCAATACTTTTAACTAACTCGGTATAGGTACTTTAAAGGAAGTAAATTTAAAGTTAATATACTTGCCGTACTTGGGACTTATTAGGCCCGTGGTTATTGAATATTGCTATTAAATGTATGCGTAAAGCGGGCTAAGTCTTATTCTGGCAGCATAGCTAAATCATTTACACCTTAGAGCAAAAATATTGCTAGGAGGGCTAGGTTTAATATTAAGGATTACCCTATAAAATATAGAGATTCGTCTTTTATTATAGCTCTTAGCGTTTATTTAGATAATCGCGATATAGTAGATATAGGGGGCCCAGCGTAGAGTAGATTTTATTTTTATTAAGCGCTAATTTATATAAAATAATAAGTAGGCATAAAAATTATTGCAAATTAACTAGCTCTACTTATCCCCTATATTTAAATTCGCTGCTGTTTTTAATTTAATAAATTGCGGTGGTGTAAGCTTAGAATCCTTAGTGACTTTATATTTTCTAATAGTATATACTAAACTGTAAAGGGTACCGCGCGGTAGTATTATTCTAAAAGAATAACTATAAAGTAGTATAATTGTCTCTGGGTTGCTTAGTATTATATATTATTACTTTCCTAAGTTTTTAGCTAGAGATAGTGGCCGCTTTAAGGCAGATATTAAAGTTTCAGATATAGTGGTTAAGGAAAGGCTAAATATTTGTGCGCCGTTTAGTAAGTAGGAGAATAGGTTAAAAGATAATAAAAGTGATAAGCCGCTTTGTTACCTAAAGGTGTTAGTATAAGTCTTCTAAATGTTTTGTATAGTGCTTACTTTGCTGCGTATATAATAAAGCCAAGTTATAATAAGAAGTGTTATTATTTAAATTTTTAAGAAATGGACAAATTTAGTTACTTTAGGGCGTAATATATAGGCTAAGCGTTATAAAGGGGTATTTATCCTATTTCTAAAGTTAGAACAATTTAGCGTATTTAATTATTTAGGTATTTAACATATACCTACGTTCTAAGCTCTAAATCGTGCCATCTCCTTTAGTTACCTTTAAAGCTGGGCTGTAATCTACTTTTAAAGTAATAAAAAGAGGTATATGGGCTCTTTAGTAGGGAGACTTACTAGATAGAAACTAGGAATGATAGTTTAAAGATAAAAGCTTAAAGGTATATAATTAATGGCGGAAATTAAAGCCTAGGTAGATACTAACACGTAAATATAAGGGGTATAGAATATAATATGGGAGGGAATATAATGGGTTTAAATAGAGATAATGCCTTTGTCAAATTTTTAGCTATAAAGCCCCCCTTTAGTATCTTACAGCTACTAGTATAAGTTTAGCTAATACTAATGCACCTACTTCTTTTACTCCGCCTTATAAATAGGGAATCTTAGTTCGTGCTATATAGGGACTAAAGGAATAATAGGCTAGTAAAAGGGCTAATATAGGTACCGTCTAACCAATTGTAAGGGGAAGTCCATTCTATAAGTAATAATCCCAAACAATAGACTTCTAAACATTTTAGCTAGATAAATACTTTAAATCCTCCGTAGTTTAAGAGGTGGATAGTAAATCTAATACTACTCTTATATACCAATCTTCCTATTATAGTAGAGAGGGTAAACACGGCGCTATAGATATAAGATCTATTTAAATACCGTAAGGGATAGAGCTAGTAGGTTAATGACTGCCTATAGCGCCCGCCATCCGTTTAGGGGCGATTTCCGTTAAGTTTGGTAAGGTATAACCTACTAGGACGTAAATAAAAGGATAAGGTAGACTTTAATAGATTGCTAAGGCTAGCCGGGAGATTAGTTAACGTCAGCTAATATAGCTATTAAACTCTGTGCGAGTAGTAAGGTAGCGGCGGCCTACGCTCCTTTTATGTATGTGCTAGTTAAAATAGAGGCGCATTAATTGTTAATGTTACGGCTCCGTAACGGATCTAGTCAGGGGGCTCGCTTGAGCCTTGGCAAATGTATATAGACGTGTCCTTTTCCACCTTCTGCTCCTCATCTTGATATCCGGGTCCATAGACTACCAATTGTACAGGCTTGCATACGTTCTTTACGGCGCTCGTGCCTCGATTGACTGAGTCGCTGTGACAGTTAAGCTGGAAATATTAGTACTATATAACTATATTATTAATGCAGCCGCTAAAACTAGTTATCTTTTATAGCTTTAGCGCCGAATTTATACTTTAGCTTTTATGCAGCTTAGTTTTTAGCCCTTTTTAAAGTAACTAAAGCTAATACTAAAAAGTTAGGCCTAATAGCAAAACCCTAATCCTAAAAGAGCATAATAATAACTAAGGTACGTATTTAACTAAAAATAGTTAAGAGTAATAAAGGTAAAGCTAAAGCAAAACGTATAGTAGTAGATGTACGTCTAGGTATTCTAAAGATAAGATAATTAGATAGTAAGGAATATAAAGCGGCAGCTAACTAGAATAAGTAATTAGTTTCGCTAAAGAAAATTTAGAGAAGAGGGGCCGTAGGAGTAGGAGAGAAGGGATTATTTAAGAGACCGCTATACGCCTGCGAGTATTATTAGTATAAAATCTTAAAGTAGTAGTTAGGGTAGTAAATGCTATTAATTAGCCTTATAAAGTAATGCGGCTAGGGAAGAGATAAGGGAAAGTTTAGGGGGGAAATAGTGGTAGTAGGAAACGTGATAAAGCTTAGGGTATTAATATTAGGTCAAAAGATAAGGGCGCGCTAAACTATAAAAGGGTAGTTTATATAATGCGCAACTATAATAATTAGCTAAGCTGTATAACGCTCTTATACCTTAAATAGATTATTAGGACTAAATACTACTACTAAGGCATTCTCTTAAAGTAAAAGTAATAGTTACTAATGTAAGTACAACCTATCTACTATCCATTCGCTAAAGTAATTTAAAGATTAACTCCTAGCGTTCTATAATCTAATAGAAATAATAGCTGCTTAAATACCTACTATTTACTAAAACTTACCACTTATCTCTTAACAAACTATTATAGCATTTAATAAGACTTATAGCAACCTAGACTTTTAGGTTAAATAGTTTATACTATATTAGGAGGATATATTATACCTTATCTCCCTTAAGATATATTCTAAACGTAATCTTAACTAATAGTTTTATGGCGTCCTCTATTATTTTAACCCTTTACTCTAAGGTTTTACCTTATTTCTATAGTTGCTACTTTATTAACTAAATTAAAAATATAGCTTAGAGGGTATATATACCCGTAAAGCTATAAGCTCCGCCTCTATACTCTTTAGCTTCTTTACCCTTTACTATAAGGCTACTCTTTCCTTCTACGGTTACCGCTTATTAGATAAGGAAAACACTTTATAGGGGTATATATACCCTTTTAACCGCTAACTTATCCTCTAAACTTTCTATATATAGAGTAGGAGCATATAACTCTTAATCTTAATTTTTAGAAGTTTAACTAGATGCCTTACTATTCCCACTAATATTAGGGTATAAGAAGTTCTGCGTAACCGAGCCGCTAATAGATATATCCTATAATAAATAAGTTAGAGAGTCGCTTAGAGGATTTAGGGGGGTATAGAGATATTAAAATACTTACTAAGGTTGATAACTAATAATATTCTTTACGTTAGTAATATATATAGGTGCACTACTATTATTAGAAGACGGTTGGAAAGCCATTTTATAAATTAAAAGGTTAATAAAATTATTAAGAGCTAGTTAGGTACCAAGTGTAGCGTTATATATTTAGTAGCTACCCCTTAAGTGTTTAATTATTTAATAAAAGCTTCCCTTATAACATTTTTATAAATAAGTAATATAGGTTATTAGATAAATGTTATAAACCCCTAGTATAAAAGCAATAATATAAACAGCTGAAAAACGTCTAATAATATAAAATAGCGTAATTAACGGGCGTCGCTTAGTGTTAGGTAATAGCACGCAATTACCAATTCTCCCTTAATGTCCTACTCTACGCCACTATGTCTAATATATAGTAGAGGTACTTTATAAAGTATAGAAAAGCTTTAGTAGGGGGCCGGCGTTAATATAATATAGGTTAGACGGAGTTTGCGCTTATAAATAGGGGATAATCTTAGCTATAAGGGATTTGGCTAATCTGGCCTGGCTTATATAATCCTAGCCTATACGCGGCACAGTTGTGGTCTATAACTACCTAAAAGAAAACCTTTGCTAGCTTAAGGAGCTAACCCTTATAAGGGCCCATTAAATAAGCTATAGAAACTAAATTATAAAGCTTACTATACCTATTATCTTAGGTAAAGAGGTGGGTGAGGCGAGTAAGGTAGGTAAGGTGGATAAGGTGGGTAAGGTGAGTAAGTAGGTAAGTAGGTAAGTGGGTAAGTAGGTAAGGTAGTTATAGCTATTTTTAACCTTCTTATCTTATTAGCTTGTTAATAATATAGAGATCCTTAGGGATTCTACTATAAGAATATACCTAAAAGCATATATATTAGCCCGAAAATAGTTAACCACCTAGATCTAATTTTTACTATATTTTGTAGGTAAGTTTATAGCTATAGAATTTAATATAAAGAAAGACTTACTTACAACTGGGGGCTATAACTTTAATATTATTACTATCTATACTAGTAGCGCAGGCGATAATAATATAAAATTATATACCCCGCGCACGTTTTTATATAGTATTAGTAATTACTTTCTTAATAAGCTAACTGGGGGCCCCGAAAAGCTTAAAATAAGTAACTTAAATTATAAGAACTACCCTTTATACCTTTTAGTTGCTTTCTTTAACTAGATTTTTTATAGCGAACTCTACCTAGGTGAGAGATATATCTATAATAACTATATAAGCTATATTATACATATCTACAAGTTTATAAGGGAGGGTATTACCTATTTAGGACTATGAGACTATACACTAAGGACCTTAGTTGGGTTGGGGGAATATATTAAAAATGTTAAAAGTTTATTAGTAACCGTATTCTATACCTTCTTCCCCCTAAATTCTAGAGATGTAGTGTTAGATTTTCTTAATAAATCTCCACTTTTTAGAATTATAGTAATGATTACCGCCTACTATCTTTTAGAACTTAATCCTAACGCTATAAAAATTAACGTATTAGAACTTAATATTAAATTTATAGCTTTAGAAGGTAAATATATAGGTAAGTTCCTATTTATAAATAGTCCTATTAAGATTTAGTTTAGCTTTTATAAGGTAATTACTAGAGAGATAAGCAAGATAGGGGTTCTGCTAAAATACCCTAGGTTTAAAGGAAGCTAGAGGTACCTTAAGTATAAAACTTAAAGGCAAGCTAGATTAATCTAGTATTATTAACGTCTAGCCTAGTTTTAGCAAATTATAATTATAGCTAATGTACTTCCTATACGGCTATGCTTAACAATAGAGACACTTACTTCAAATTATATAGATTAAATTTAGTGGATATAGAATATTTATATCTTAGTATTTAATATATTAGAGATAATTAAGTAGTGCGTAGTAAATAGGCAGAGTCTAGTATGCTATAAACTAGAAATTATAGTGTGATTAAACATTACGTTAATTGGGAGTGTCCTTATAAAAAAATTATAGCCCTAAACTAGAGTAAAATGGCCATTTGCTGTATTACATACAGCCGCTATTAACGCCTCTTAACTTGCGAGCTAAGTGCTACTTCTATTTATCTATAATGTTAATATCTATATAAAAGGTATAGAACTGCTTAAGTTAGCTTAAAATTAAATAGACCTATAAATCTTACCTAAACCGCGTTAGTATATAGTCTATATTAACCTAAGAAATCCTAAAGCTAATATACTCTATATACGCTTCTAACTTAAACATTATAAGGTATTCTAAATAAAAACTAGCAAGGCCTGTTACTGCTATTGCTACTATATATTCCTTTATTAAATAGGCTAATATTTAACACTCCGCGCTTTTAGTAAGTAATTTAATAGAAAGGAGGAGTTCTTACCTCTCCCTTTTAGTAATACGTTTGGCCTCCCTTAATTTGCTTTTTATATTTATACCTTATTCTATAAGGTAGTGTCCTACCTACTAGGACTGCCGTCTATACTTTTAGGCTAGTAACTTCTAAACTAGTATATGTTACCTATAATACTATCCTATACTTTTAGAGCAGATATTACACTATTCTCTTAGTAGTAAGCATTAATAGGAGAGCTAGGGGCAGCCTAAAGTCTTAAATACCCTTTTATCTAGTACTACTATTCTTAAAATACACTATAGAAGGATTTTAAAGAGTTAAGACTAAATATAGTATAAAACTCTTAAATGCTAGCTACTTTAGAATTAGCCTATTAGTTTAAAATATATAGAAGAGAGTAGTCTTTACTATAATTGCGCGTATATCCTATATCCCCTATAAGATTACCTTACTTATTTACTTTAGAGATAAAAATAATCTATAAAATAAAAAGTTAGATATGCTTTATAGGTAGGGGCTTTGTTACTTTACCAATAAAGAGCTATAAACTTGCATAATATTATAGAGTAAAAAGTAAATAATAGTCTTTATTTTAAGGAATTAATTATAACGGTTATCTATAACTAAACTAATATATATAGCTCTTAAAAGAGAGTACCCGCATAAAAGAGGTGGAAGGAATAAATTTAAGGGTTAGTTAGGTAAACTCTAATGGCGTATTAGCTATAGAGAATTTAAAAGTATAAAATTAATAATAAAATAAGGGATTTCGCTATTAATAATAATGTTTAGTAAAAATAAGTACTTTAAGCTACAGCCAAGAGACCTAAGTGGCTATTAAATTAGTAAGTTAATAGTTGCTAAGAAAGAATATAGCCTTTAGCGCAGCTAACTTACGCTTTACTTTAGTTTTAAGAAAGATACCCGCTAGAAACATAAATCTTTACTAACTAAATCTTCTCTAATTTTATTTAGTTTTCCTAAAGGAATAAAGGGGGATTATCTTTAAAGTATAACCTGGGATTAATTTATATTAATCTAAAGGCTATACAATATAAGATTTTATTTACTATTTACACAATTTCCCGTTAGGAAGTAGTTAACTATATTATTTAATTCTTTATACTAATACTACTTAAATAAGTCTGCTCTCACTAACTTAATATCTGTACTATTATTATATAAGCTTATATAAAAGAACTCTTTTAATATCTTTATGCAACTCCTTTCTTTTAGTAGGCTATAGTTGTTAACTACTATCTTCCCTAACTCCTCTAACTCCTATTACTCTCTAGTAAGACCCTTATAACTAGGCCAAGACTTTACCTAATATATCTTTATAGTTATTGTCTCTTTAATCCTTAGTTTTTCTTAGATTACATATTACCGCTTTTAGTTATTTAAGGTGGCGTTTTTATTTAGTGTCTTCTATAACGTTTCTAGGTCCATTATAATCGTTTTATAGCCTACTTTTAAGAATTTATATTTACTAAGAGGAAGATAGCTTAATATCTTTTGTTAAACCTTTATGGAATAAAAGGTTTCAAATACAGTCTTTTATTCTTTAAGTATAGTATAGATATAAAGATCTCCCGGGTTCTTTTTATATTGTTAGTATAATAAAGATTTATGTAACAAAAGTATTAATAACCTAAAGGCGTTAGTTTTACGATTTTATTATGCTTATTAAATTTCTATTATTTTATTAAAAATAAATATTAACGGGTATAGAGTATTTATACTACTAAGTAGGAAGACCTATAAACGTAGTCTAGGGAATCTAGAAATAGAGTTAAGAATTTAGTAAGATTAATAGAATTAGTAAAAATTATAGTTATACTACGCTTTTTTTATTACGCCTCCTGCTTTATAAAATACCCTACACTAAACGCGTGTGAAAACAATAAGCTATATGGAAATCCTATACTAAACAAGTTATAGGCAAGAAATTAAAATAATAAATTAGGTAGGGGTGTATATTCCCTACCTAATTATATATATATAAAAAAGGTCTCCTAATATTTATAGCGTTACGATCTATGCACTTATTCGCTTCTTTAAGTTATTATTATTATCTCCGCTACTTCCCTTTAGATAGGAAATTAGAGGCGCCCTATATATGCAATTTCTCCTTAGTTATATATTTAGGATAAGTAGGAAATATAGAGGTATAGGCGAAAATAGAGTTAGAAAATGTCGGGGCTATAATCCGCCCAGAGATTAACGTCTTGCTAAGTTATAATGTTTAAGAAATTTGCTGTATGTGCCGCTTGTAAAGATCTATACTTAAATAGTATATTCTATATATCTAACTTTAAGCTCGCCCTTAGAAAGGCTTTATAAAACTATTTACCTATCTACCTCTTAAATATTCTATAATTTCGTTTACAAGTTATAGAGGAGTAGATTATCCTTTTAGAGTTATAGTAATTTGCATTATATAGCTATAATAGTACGATCTCTCCCTTAGCTATCCTTAAGAATTTAAATACATTTTATATAGTTTGTGCCCCTTAAAGCTTAATATAGAACGATAATTTCTTCTAATTTCAGCTACTTTTTGCCTAGTATAGCGATAGTAAAGATAATAAAGATAAAATTAAACTCTAAGCTACCTAGCCTAACCTTTATATATAAATTGGAAGTTATTACCTACCTTAGGGTTGGCTACTTAAACGTCTCTAAGATGCGTATAATAGGTGACCTACTAACTACCCTACGTAAACCTACTAGAACTAGCTTCACTAATTTAGTTAGTAATGTCTAAGATTATAGCGTAAACCTTAAGTGTCTAGGGCAGGAGCTTATTAATATATCCTTTAGTTTCTACTATATGCCTTTTAATTTACTCTAACTTGTCCATAATAGAAAGCCAAAGTTGCTTTACTTACTTTTGTAAGCCTTTTAGCTAAATAGGGACGTCTTGTAAAACTGCTAGCGATTTGTTTATAGGCTATATAACCTATATCTACGTTAGTAAGTTATTAGTGCTATTAATATCTAATAAGTTAGGCTTATTTTATTGAAGCCCCCTATCCTTATTAACTATGCTGTAGTACTAATCTAGTATAATAGGATATTTGCCTAAGCCTTTAAGCTATATTTCTAGATTACTCTCTTTCTACTATATATTCGCAATATATGCAGGTAAATTCTTAAGGGGCTTTAATTTAGGCTTTTATATTATTTTAAGTTTCGGGATTTTTGGAAAAAGAGCGTCCTAATCTTTAAAAAAGATATTATTGTCTATACTCTCTATTACTTTAAAAGCAGTAGGAACGCTTTTATATTACCAAAATTAATAATATATTACCCCTTTGGACCTACTTATATATAATATCCCTAACTAATATCTTTCGTAGCTAGTCGCGTGCGTAATTCGCTCTATTCTAAACGGAGATATATAAACCCCTATAAGCAGCAGTAATGAATTACTATCGCGTATAAAAGTAGAGTTCCCTATAAAGAGGGTAAAGAGCAGCAGTGCTATTAAATACCAAATAATAATGCCGGGTGGGTGGATATGCTAGGTAGGTAGATATACTAGGTAAGTGAATATTTATACTAAGTAGGTGAATATTTATGCTAGGTAGGTAAATATTTATGCTGGGTAGATTAAGCAGTGTAGTAGGTGGATAGAGTTGCATACTAGGTAAAGGCGTTATAATAGTAATTAGTGATGAAAATGGATAGTATAATAGATTTTACCTCTTTTACTCTATCTAACTTAATTTAGCGTTTAAGTACGTTTTATAAATTGAGATAGCCTATATAATTTAAGTTAAATGCCTACCTACCTACCTTAAAGTACCTATAATATACCATATAGGGAAATCTAAAGCGTACTAAATTTAAGAGGTAGCTTTCCCTAATATGCTAAACGTTCTTATAAAGGAATAAAGTAGGCCAGCTATATAGCTCTTATGTTAGTTACCACTTATTACTCCTAGCTTTACTACTCTATAGCTTTTATATTTGTTAATCTTCCGATCTCACTAGCCTATCCTCTTTATGCTAGTTACACCTCCGCATTTTAGATATATTATCTAATAGAAAGGCGTATACCCCTAAGGAGGAAAAGCTTCTTTTAAATCTAAAGGCCGAATATAATTATAAACCATAGGGCTAGATAATAGAGGCCTATAACGATAGGGTTTAAAATATTTAGTGATATAGAATAGAGGATGCCTTAGTTAACAAGTATAAAGCCTTAAAGAGGAAAAAGGTTAAGAATTAGGCGAGAATAAAGAGGATTGCTAATAATAGGAGGCCTAAAGTAAATATCCCTATTTTTACTAAGGCGGTACCTCCTGGGCAATCTGCTATAAGCTATTAGTACAGCCCATACTTTTAATATCCTCCTACTATAGTAAACGGGTAGGAATTCCAGACCTATATTATAAGTTATAGCACGAATTCTATACTAAAAATTTGGTGTTAACTTATATAAGTTATAAATTCCCTAGCTATAAATTAACGCCGTATTGCTTTAGAGTGCTAATAAAACCATTAAAGAAGAGGTTAAGGGTTAGTTTAACGTATATTCGCAATACTTTATTAAATTAAGCAATTAGCTATAATTAGGAGTTTTACAACCTTTAATTTATTAAAGGTAAAATAAGTATTAATATTAGTAGCGAGGCAGAGCGGACTCCTTTAATTTAGGTAAGGTTATATAACAGGAGATATATAGATAGTTATTATAGATAAATTAATATTAACTTTAAATCGGCTTTTAAACCATCTCCCTTAGATTTAGAGAAACTCTTTAAATACTTCCTATAAGTGTATTAAAGTCAAATCTTCCCTAACTACGCTTTAAGTGATTATACCCTACTTATTACTATTTAATTTAAGATTTTAAGACAACCTTAATAAAGGCGCTGCCGCTATATATACTATTATATACGTATAGCGATTTTAAAACCTCCTTAGACGTATCCGTAGTTATCTTTATCCTTAAATAAATTAGTTTAATTCCGAAAATAAAAGGGATTAGAGCGTTATAGTAATTCTAATAAATAGCTATAGGGCTTCTAGAACTAGTAATTACGGTTTACTATTCTTAATACCCTAGTTATTAAGTATATTATAGGTGATAAGCTAGGCTATAATAAACCCTTGTATTAATATATTGGCTTAATAGTCCCTAGTAATTAATTATTAACATTGCACTACTTATAAGGTTAAACTAGGTGATTAGATAATGGTTATAAACCTTATAGCTCTATAAACGTAGCGTACCCTAAGAATATTAGGCTCCTTATATACTATAAGCAATATATAAAGAGGGGCGGTGGCTCTACTCTATTAAACTTAATCTAATATACTTTACTATCTTCTAGTAGAAAGAAAACTTGATAGTAACTAACCCTGCCCTAGGACTGGTAAGGAGAATATAAAATCTACTATTTCCTATATTATCTACTAATTAAGACCAAGATACCGCGTATCCGCTGCTAATTATATAACGAATAAATATATTAGGATTTCCTAAAGGAATTTTACGGGAATGTTTATACGGCAAACGATTACTTATAAAGCCTTAAGCTACGTATAGGAGATCTTAATTAACGCCTTATGTATACTACTACGTTAGCTAAGAACGCTATAATTGCGTATAGGGAATGTTAGGACGCTTTTTTTAAGTGTAAAGAGAAGCTTATATAAAAGCGGCTAGAGTATTAAAAGAGTAGAGAAGAACTATAATTTAAAAAAGAAAGAGTAGATAAAGTAGAAAAATGCTTAAAGTGCGCTTATAATGTAGTATAAGAGGCTAGAAAGATAGTGGATGCTTTACGCGGGGAGATTATAATGCTAAAGGGAGACTAATATATAGTCTATAACTTGACTCTAATAACCACCGACCTAATATATTAGATTGTAGTAATAAATAGAAAACTTAACGCTTTAGATAAAATTATAGAATTAAAGGATTAAGAAGCCTTATTCTAAAAGCAGATGCTCTAAGCACTAGATAAGAATAATAATTTATAATAGCAAGTCTAGGATGGCCGAAATGCGCTTAAGAATACCAAACCCTGGCTAGAGAAAGAAAGAGAGGAGAATGCGGGCCTTAAAAGGATTATTAACAGTAGTGTATTAGATAAGAGCGATGTAAGGGATAGAAAGAAACGGACTTAAAGAGCCCCTAAGAAGCTAGACTACTAGATTAGTATTAATAGGAAATAGTATAGTTAGTTTATTATATTAATTTCATTATATAATCCCTAGGGTCTTTCTTTTACTATTATCGCCGTATAAATATAAGGATAAAGATATTAGGAACTAGTTAAATTTCTTAAAAAGCGTAACTACAATTTATATAAGCAACGTATTTAAACTAAGAAGTAATATAACCTACTTTTAGAAGCTCCTCTAAAGTTACAAATTCTATATTCTTTAAGAAACTCCGCGTTTTAGGAGATTATACTTCTAGATATTAAAGAACCAACATTACTAGATTCTAGATACTTGTACTAGTCTCTATTAATCGCATTATAAAGCAACCTAACGCTTATATATCTTAGGTGTCTATTATAGACGCCTTGTTTTCCTCTATTATTATACTTTCGGCAATATTTACTAGTAAGAGCTATTAGTATTTCTATCTCTTATAAATAGGTTAAGTGTTTTACCAATTCTAATATTTCCTGTAATTAAGAGTATAATATTATTAGTATTAAAGTGGCCATAGATAATTTAAAGGACCCGCTGTAAATAATATATACCCTTAAGAACCTTATATATAGTTAGTGTTATATATACAGTTATAACTGGCTAGCTTACTTTATAACATATTACCGCTATATAATGCTCTTTAAGCATTATAGGGATAGAGTTAACCTCCAATAATGTTACTTTAAAATAATTGTACTTATAGATGCTAAATAAAGAACCTTAATATAAAAAGACTTTATATAGCTTTACGATATTACTATAAGAGAACTCTTTTAAACGATGTATATAACTATTGGTAGGTTTTAATACATGTTTCTTTATTATAATAAGTTTATAGTTTAAACTCTTACCGTAAGATATAATAGCTTATCCCCCTAATTCTCGCTTTTAAAAGGGGTAGTAGTGTTTATTAGGGTCGTCTAGTCTATATATAAGTCGCTATAGCTCTTCTTTTATAGGCTGCGCGTTTAATTTATTAAAGGGCAATATTTAAAAAGCTTTAGGAAGATTAAAAGGCCGTAGGAACTTTTAATGAGCTACTTTCTTTACTTTACTTTCCTTTAAGCCATCGCTATTAGGTATATTTTGTAGGGAGTTATTAGGTTTAGTACTAATTTAACTACACCTACTATTATTAGTATTCCTTGGGAATAGAGTTATTGGCTATAGTTGCGTTAGAGCTATTAAGGTGCGAAAACGTATTAATACTCGATATACTTATTAATACTTATCCTATATATATATTGTAGTACTAGGCCTATAGAATATTAAAGTCTCCTTAACTATACTATTTACGCGGGCTATTAGGTTACAGCCTTACTACTAATATTTAAGGTTATCTTAATTATTAGTATATTAGCTAGGACCCGTTTAAAAAGTTTAGTAGCGGCCTAAATCTTCTTAAAATTATAAATTATGTCTGCTCCTAATAGATTTAGGAGAAGGGATAAATAGGCTTTATAGGTAAAATAGCGTGCTAATAAGCCTCCGGAGGTTACCCTTCTAAATTATAAAATTAGGCTTCGCGAAGGGACCTCTATAGCGCTTAAAGCTACTACTTAACGTCTATAAATAGGTAAAAGTAGCTCCCTGCTAGACAATAGAGTCTAACTTAAAGATATTATAAGAGATAACGGCTATTTGCGGGTAGAAATTCAGTTCTATTAGGATTGCTTTAAGTACGCTTAACGATTCCACCTTAAAGTTAGTAATATTTGTTAACAGTTATAAGTTACTTACTATTAAGATATTTTATAAACCGGAAATTCTCTTAAATACTGTAATAAGCTTTATATTAATCTTCGCTATATAATAGAGCGCTATATAGACGACTAACGCAAAGCTAAGAAATCTTAGTTAGAGTTTTTTGGCCTACCTAAAATTGGGGTAAATTATAATAGCCAATTATAATAGTATAGAGTATAATAGGTGGCATTTAGTAGATCTAGATATTTAGATAGTAAATATTTTTATATTATACTATTCCTTATCTAGCTATCTTATTAAGGCAATTAGGACTTTAAATTAAGGAAGTTAGGGCAGTAGTAACTTATATCTCACCTATTATATATACTTAATAATTAATTACTAACTAAGAATTATTAGCTAGGGGATATGGTCCACTAATAGTGGCAATACTCCTGTAGTGTAGTAAGATGCTATATATTACGTAAAATAATTTCACTAGTTACTTTAATCTACTACTTTAAGAAAAGGAAAATACTCTTTATATAGTTTTTATTTCACCTAACGCGGTTACTCTTATAATAATATTATTAAAAGATAACGAATTATAGTAGGCTATAAGCTTATTAGCAAGCTTAATCAATTAAAGACTTCCTCTATTACCCTAACCTATCTTAAAAATTTCTAAGGTTCTCGGCCTAACCTTAAAGGAGTCGTATATATAATAAGAATTATAATAACAATACCAATACTAACTTAAAAAATAGTTATAAAGATTTTTATTATCCTCTTTGCTCTAGCTAATTACTTTTAAATACAACTTATAAAGGGTATTGTAGGCGCAGAGCCTATCGTTTTTCTTACCACTATACTTGCTGTAGATATCGCTCTTATATAATAATAGATAAGTATAATATCTAAAAAGTTTAGAACTATAGGTTGGAGTCCCGCACCTAAACCGGTCCCGCTATTTTTTACCTTTATTAAGGTAGCAATTTATATAAAAACTATCCACTTTCTATATAAGTATTAGAGAGCTTCCTATAAAAGCTTATAGTTAGTAAGTAAAGACGAACCTCTTTCCCTATAAGATAACGTCCTATAGTAGCGGCGGCACTTACGCTTACCCCCTTAGGCTTAACTAAACGGGCTAGTATAGTAAGGCGTATATATTAACAAATATAAGAAGCGTTAATATTCTATAAATTAATATCTTTTTAAAATAGATATTAATAAAGTAAATAAGTCCTTATTATAACGAATATATTAAGAGTATCTAGCTAATTAGCGATAAGAACATATATATTACTTAGTAAATTTAGAAAATTTATTCTTTTTAGTATGTTTTAGGAAAAGCTAATATCCGTTTATACTTATAACCTCTATCTAGGTACTAAGAAGGCTTAAGCTTTCCTACTCTCTTAGAAACTCTACTAGCGACTAATTAAAGCGGGCCTCTATCTAGCCTGCCTAATTTAGCCTTAGCTTACTAAGTAAAGTCTAAACAGACCCCCTTTTATACCTCGCTTGGTTACTACACCTCTTTATCTCCTAACCCTTCCGTGTAAGTTTCACCGCCGTTCTGTTTTCTCGCCTGTTTTAGCACTCCTAAAAACTATAACAAATTTGTAATAGCTTACTATGCAAGTTTAAATTAACACCTTTTATTACTAAGTAATTAATTACTCCACTAGAATAATATAGAAATTTACATTATAATAGGATGTTAGTATTAAATAAACCAATTTAAGAAATAATGACAACCACATCAATTATAAGGAGGTTCGCTAGTAATATATAGAAAGGCAGCTATAATAGCTCTTAGCTATTATATAGGGCGAGGCTGGCTACGCCTAAAGGGGCTAAGGATGCACGCTATTACTTATATTTTCCCTAGCTTGTTAACTTAGCCTTTACTATACGGACTAACTATTGCGTAAGGAAATACATTTAGTAGATTGCAAAAACTTTTAATATAGGCCAAAACGGGACGTGGGGAGACATTAGTAGGCATATAGGAATGATACGGATAAAGTAGTTAACGTAAATTAGGTAGATTAGGTAAATTAGATAGATAATAGATTAAATAGGTTAATACTAGGTCCACGTATATAGGGCTATAGCAGCATTTAGATCTATATAGCTCTTTTAAATATATAAAAGAGATCTATAGGGCTTATAGGCCCCTCATTCTAAGGCTTACTCTTTTAAGGTAGATTTAGTACTCTAAGCCCTCTATTATAAGGCAGGAGTATATATTCTTACAAAGAAGAAGACTATAAAACGACGGTAATACCCACCTAGAAAATATAAAATCACCCACTATCTTCTTTATATAGGACTAATAGGTAAGGCTTTTATTCCATATCTAAGTCAATCTATCCCTATACTTTTAGTTTATCGTTATAAATCTAACCAATATCTTAGCTAAATCTACAGCTATAGCCCTAGTTATCTTAACTCCTACTAAACTTTCCGCTAACTGTATACCTACCATCCCAACTATTATAAGTCCTACTAGGATTATTACTAAGTCTCTAGCTATAACCCTAACTAACATCTTAGCTAAATCTATAGTTACAGCCCTAGTTGTCTTAACTCTTACTAAACTTTCTGCCAACTCTACGCCTACTATCCTAACTATTATAAGTCCTGCTAAAATTACTATTAAGTCTTTAGCCACAACCCCGACTACTATAGAGCCTATTATATAAGATATACACCTAGGCTTTTCTGTCTGCTAACTACTAAATATAGCTCCTCTTACTAGTAGATCTATCTTTCTTGCTAGTAGTATAGAAATGGGGAAAGCGCCTAAATAGTAAAATGATATAACGAAGCGCCTTAGCTTGCTCCTAATTACGGTTCTAAATCTGCGCTAGAATTACTATAATGCTAATCTTAAGCAAGATATTAGTAACCTAGAATTCTGTAGGCAAGTTTAATAGGGGCTTAGATGCTAGGAAAAGGCTATAGTAATCGCTATATATCTTTATCCGGGAACTAATTCCTTGATAAGTTTAATAGAGCTAGGATTGTTTATAAAAACTAGGAAAATAGTAATTTGCTACCTAAATGGTTTTTATAGGAGAGGTAATATATAGGTTATATGCGACAAATATAGCGGAAAGCTAGTAAAGACGTTAAATAAACTAGTTAAGGAGGTAAAGGATAGAATAAAGTACTATAAGGGAAGTAGTAATAAGAATACTGTTAGAAGATATATTAGCTAGTTTAATCATCTCCACTAAAGCTGGTAATGACCGACCTACTTAGTTTGCTAAAGGAGTAGATAATATAAAAAAGGCGAAAAGCTATAATTATTTAATTACGTCACTTGCACCTATTATAAACCTTTATCTATCTATTATATAGCTTTATCCGCTTATTACGTACCTAATCCACCTAGTATAAGCCTTTATTTATTTAGTACGTCCGTCTACCTAGTATTTTCATTCGGTATTCTACTTATAGGGGGTAATATATTTTTATTTAGGACGGAGGAAATTACGTATATAGTAAACTAAGAAAGATATTAGTTACCTACGGCCGAAACTGGCGATATCTCTGGTCGAGCCAGCACGCACCCATCTGGGCTGTTGTGCTCCTCCTCCTCCTCTTCTTCATCGTCATCTGGGCTCTCGCACTCCTCATCCTGGGCATCCTTTCCAAACGACACTCGTGGATCTTGCCCATCTTCGCGATCGGCCTTGGCGCCCCCCGCTGGGCGCAGATTCTCTGGGCGACCTCCAACATCGCTGTTCGGAAGGTGCCTGTGGCTCTAGCTGGGGGTGCTGGATGCGCTGCAGGGGGTTGGCTTTGGCATGATTCTTCTGCAGACCTTGACGAGGTTTCACGTCGCGTTTACACTTGTTGCGGCGCAGGTGATCGGGTCGGTGGCGACGATCCTAGCGAAGGCGACGGCACCAAATAGTACTAGTCTTGTCGCTGTGTTTCCGAACTTCGCGCTCGGCCTGGAGAGCGGACTGCGGAAGCCGTGGTTTTGGGCCACGCTGATTTTGCAGTTGCTCATTTGTGCGGGGTACTTCAAGGTTTTCAGGGAGGAGCAACTGTTTAAGCCGTGAAGACACAGTAAACGATCCATTATTGTGAAGTGGCTGCTAGGTGTAGGGGCATGGGGTCATTTGGGGGAAGGGAATCTGGGAGGAATGTTGCATAATTAAATTGACTTGGAAGGAATAGGGATGGGTATATCAAGGAGGGTCATGGGAATACATGCGGATATGCGCAGAAACATCTAGAGCATGTTTTATGGCAACTGAATGTAGTACTGTAATACATTACTCTCCATCTGGCAGTATTGCATCGCCTTTTCGAGGCTGAACGCAATGATTTAAGGGATGTCGCGTGGCTGGCCGGTGTCATAGGAGAATCATAGGAGAATCCCATTTCCATCAAACCGGTTCGGCTGTTCGTGTAGATACGTCCGGCCACTTCACAAGGTGCGTCGCCCTATACTTATAATGGACGGTAGATCAAGATGACAAGTGTCAGGGTAGGATTGTGTTATAGCTCTTGAGTGATAAGAGATATGATGAGATATGAAGAGATATTTTGCACTGCATATTAAGAACGTAGTATTGAAGAAGTAAATAGAAGGCTAGAACTAAAATATTGCCTAGGGCTATATTAGAATGGTGGCTAGGTAATCCTCCATCCCAAATCGCGCAATTCAAACCATCTCTATTAAAAATGTCCAGGGGCCGCTGTCCTGTCGGGATGAAGTCGAGGTCACAAATTCACGGGACCGATTAGCGGGTATGAATTTGTAGAGCTGAACTGAAAGTGTAGTATCTCCGCCGGCGCAGACACCATCCTCCACTTACACATCAGGGCGGTTTCGTCATAAACATCTCCACCTCTCAACCGATTAATTTTCCTCCTTGTAAATATCGTCGTCACTATTCGCAACACGCACGTATCAGCTAATGCACCACAAGCCACACACATTCCAACCCCCTAAAGTAAAGAAATAAAAAATTGCATGTACTTACAACACCAACCCATCCAGCACATCTCTCCTCTCTGCATTACGATTAACCCACAAGGCCACGCTCCTCGGTCCAACAGGAAACGTGCCCCACCCCATCCGATCGATGACGACTTCCCCCCAAGCCCCGCGCAGGACATCAGTCCAGCGTTCACCGGCGTGGTGGGCACCAACATTCATGCGTTTGTGGGCATAGATGTGGGCGTTTGTCATAAGGACAGCGAGCCCAGCGTGCGAGGAGTGGGAGGGGTGCCCGGCGCGGGTAAATCCTTCAACATTATTTAGTTCAGGGGCAAGGAAGAGGTGGATTAGTGTGAAAGGGATAAAGGACGGGGTGTACCGATGCAGTGTGCCTGATCGAAATAGTCTGTCTGATGTCCGTACGCGTAGAGTGTCCTGGCAAGGACGATTTGGGCGAGTTTGCCGCCACAGGAAGGCGGCGTGGCTCTGGGGCCTTTCATACCGTAGAGGTCGCCGTAGAAGACACAGGGGTAGCCGGAGTGGGCACGGAGGAGTATCAAGGTGTAGCCTAATGGGATGAAGTAGGGGTCTAGAGCTGTCTGGACGATCATTAAGGGGGACAGTCAGACTTTCGGTGCGAGGTTTAGACAGAGCATAGGGAGCTGCAGACCTCGAGAGAGCCTCCTTCTTGCTGTACTTGGATTAGACCTGGCTGGACGAGGAACAATCAGAGTGGGGATACTTGCCGTATCGTGGTTCCTGACAAACGTCTGTTTTGGCAATCAGCCCCACAACCTGTTCAGTAGAAGTGGACAGGGTTCAATGAAGACAAACCACGGCATTGGCGGGTCTATGCAGCGCCAAAGTTCCATCAAAGATCTTTCTCAGATCGCCTCTTCGAGCCATCGAAATACGCGACATGTTACCGACAAGCCTCACATCAAATAGAGATATTCGATTTCCCATCCTCTTAATATACCCACTTAGCACCTCGAGATCATCTCTCCAATACTCTCCAACAAGAAACCAATTGGTGCCCACGGTCTGGTCAAGGTGCCGGATGAAGTCCCTCAGAAAGTCTTCCGAGTAATGCTTAATGGCATCGAACCTGATACCTCCAAGACTCAACTCTTTGCCAATCCACTCACCCCATTTCAACACGTCATCTCTGACCTCTGGCTGAGAAAAGTCGACATCGGCAAACATCCTGACAAGCTCTTAGCTGATACATTCGTTCGTCAGAAATGTTCCAGGGTTGAGACACGCACAGATAATCATAATTCCCCAATTCATCATCAACGTCCTTCGACCAGCCTTTCTTGTCTCTTCCGAGAAACTTATAGATAGCATTCGTTTGAGTCTTGGCATCGTAATCCGTCGCGGTGAAATGGTTCCAGTTATACTTCATAGAGCTGTATGTGCCACCACGGCCTTTGAAGTCAAAGCCCGTCCAAGCTTCGATCTCCTGGGGCTTTCCAGTTTCTTTCCTCCGATCTGGCAAGTCGAAACAAATCAGCGGGCCCGATTCCCCCGAATATGTTTGGGGTCAATGCACGTACCCTTCGGATCGACCTTCACAGCAAGACAGCGCTCCGTGTAGTCCGCTGCGGCCTTGTGATTCAGCACCGCATCCCAGAGTATTCCCACACCATGAGCGTTAGCGGTATGAACCATCTCAACCAGCTCTGCTTTGGTTCCCCATTTGGTGCCTCGAGAGTCTTTCTGCTCAAACTCGCCCAGGTCGTAGAGATCGTAGGTGTCGTAGCCGTTACTTCCGTGCCAGCCAGCTTTGCAGCCGGGCGGAATCCACATGTTGTCGATACCGATAGCCTTTAGGCTTGGTATGGCATCTCGTAATCGCTGCCAATGCTTTTGGTCTTTTGGGACGAACCACTCGAAGCCTTGGAACATGGTGCCATTCTTCGGGCATGGCTCATCTTGCAATCGAAATGAGACTAGTCAGCAAGCCTGTCGCAGACCAGGAGGAACTGTTTACAGCCGGGGACATGTCTTCCGAGAAATACGGTGCGTGAAAGAGGCAAACCTTTCATCGACAAGTGGGCAGTGTTCCACTTCTTTACCGCTCTGGAGATCATACTTGCTTATGCAAATGCCGAAGAAGAGGGGAAAAGTGCGCTTGGGAATTCGGGATAGAAATTGAAGAAGCTGAGAGATGGAGAATACATATGCTTATCTCAGCAAGCGACTCAACCGGGACAGTAAATCTCACTAGTACTTAACTGGTATAGCTTTACCAGACCCCTACTAGTGTAATAGAATTAGGGTTAGTTAATAATTCTGTCTCCTCTATCAAAACAATACACCCCTAGAGCCCCACTAATATCGCTCTATATTTTATAGCTCTATTTTAGGGCCATAAAACGAGCTCTTATTTATATGATTTAGGGCTAATTTAGTAGAGTTATCCCTTAACCCGCCGGCGTCCTACCGGAAGCTGGTCCGTGCTTGAACACCAGAATGAAAATAGCATGTATAGCTAATTACTATTAACAATGCCTTCCAATCGTACTTCCAATGATATAGGCCTTGTCCAACCGACTCAGTATAACGTTCAGCCAAATCGATATGCTAAAAAGCCACCACTGAAGCCATGGCCGCTGCCCGATTTTACTCCTACGACGATTCGATTTGGTTGATCTGATTGGCTAGTCCTTATCGATAACGGTAAGACGCATTCCGGCGGGTTAAGGGATAGGATAACGGGACTAGCTCAGTTACAGTAAGAATGTCCCCCACAAAATCTAACACTTTTCGATGAAGGATCTTGGTTAACTTCAACCCCTCACGGCGTTCGAAAACTTCATGCTAAGTCTTCTTTCGCATTCTCACCTTCATGGCTGTACTCTTTTTTCTCAACACGATTACCGTCGTCCTCTACTCTTGTCGGCTCAGAGCCGTTCTTTCTATGAGGTACAGCACCTGGCCCAGCAACCACTGCCGTCCCCGCAATTAACTATCAACTCAATCCCTTACCCAACTCGCGCACACTGGATGCGCCGTGCCACTTCCGCCCTGGCCGAGCTCTCCCCGTCTCCATGCCCTTTTTCCGCCTTCGCCTCTGTTATTGTAAACCATACGGATCCTTCCTCGCTGGGCGACCTTATATGCATCGGAATAAACTCAGCATCCGCCCTTGGAAATCCCACCCTACACGGCGAAATCGCCACCATAAACAACTGCTCTGAAATTTTACAAGCCTCACCGTTTGGGTTAAGCCCTGCCGAGGCGGTGGTGGCATTTCGTAGCCTGAGCTTGTACACCACGGCTGAGGCCTGTCCAATGTGCGCGGGCGCTATCCGGTGGGCTAGTTTCAAGGAGTACATATACGGAACAAGCATCACCACGCTAATTAAGTTGGGTTGGGGACAAATTCGAGTATCGAGCATAGAGATTTTTGAAAAGAGCTTTGATTTACCATATCAAACAACCTTGCTCGGCAACGTCCTAGCGAATGAAACGGATCCCTATTTTTCATGGCAATTCAACCCCGAGGCAAGTTGTCCTCAGGGATGTGTGAGAGGAAATTCGAATCGCTGCATCAGGCATATGATGTAACGGGTTTACAAGTAGCCGTTGACATCGATTCAAACTCAGCAAATGCGAAATATCTTCTTTGGGTATTCAATTTCACCGTGACCGTCAACCGCGAAGCCAGCCTTCCCGACAGAACTGCCACGCACGCGCCTCCCTAAATAACACTCACCAATAAACTCATAAACCGGTCCATCACGTGGACGATGGGTGGCTGTTAAAGTTGGGGGGCATGGAATTTCGCGTAGGACGACGGGGTTGAACCACCATACAGAATGACAATGATGTCGTTTAATTTACTCCCTTTTGGGGAAAGTCCGAAGTCGCTTTTCGAGGTCGTAAACAAGTGCCGGTCCAACAAACTGTATCCAGATACATTTCGAAACCAAGACCAATCACGATGAGGTGATTGAGTGGACAAGAGGCGCCACAAGTCCTTCTGGCTCCAGGTTAACCCTCGAAGTTCAGGTTTCATTTTGAATCCAAATTGATGCACATGCTTCCAATACCTCTTCGAGCGCTGGATAAGTCCGCAGAGGATGGCCATTAATATATAGCCCTTCGGTCGGTGCTGCGCAGGTCAAACATTGAACATATTGGAATAACAAATGCGTGTAGTCTCTCGGCGTTCGGCTTCTCCAATGCATCAGACGCTCGATATGTAGATTGAGAGAATATCTGGGATTGCAGCATTCTCCAGAGATATGGAATAGCAGAGACTTCGACACCACCGTTGTCATCACAGGACAGATTCCAGTCATTGTCGGCCCGAACGTCTTTCTCAATGACCGAAGATACGAAGTCGATTTGGAACCCTTCAAGGCAAAGAACTTCGTCTGATTCGTCTGTTGGGAGGGTAATCCTGCTTCGACCGCCTGCCCGAAATTGTGAGAAAATGCCAAGCGTTCTTTCCAGCTTTGGCAGCTCTTGACTATAGTCTGGCACCCAGCTGGGGAGATCAGGCTGAGATAACTGCCAACTCCTGTAACACCGACTTGCAAATGATAGAATGTCGAGACTGCTGGTGAGATATGTTCCAGGCCGTAAATGGAATGAAAACCTGCCTAACAGACTTGGGATAATCTGGGGTGATCGAGAGCGGCAGCCGTTCCATCATGGCGAGCTCAGATACAAGTCCGATGATGGCAAGTAGATTGTCTCGGAGATCCGTTGCGTGAAATTTACTAGTCAAGCCGGCCAAATCGAGAAAAGTAAGGCGCTCTCGCCGCTTACCCAGAGTGACACGAAACCAGGCAAATGGAATGCTCCAAGTTCTAGTAAAACCCACGACTGCTCGAAGACTGCAACGAATGAATTCCACAGCAGCAAGAGACTCCCACCTCTCCCGGCTTCCGGTTTGACAGATGATAGCGTTGGGATTGCTGCCAACTTCCTGTAAAACCCACACACGGAAGAACCACGCACGACGGGCGAGAAAATGATTGAGATTCCAGAATGCCTCTAGCGTGTGGGGAGGACTCCATCTCCCTTGCTTCATGGACCTCAGGAATTCTAAGAAAAAAGCCTTAGAGTCCGAGAACCTTAGTCGATTATGATCCACGACTGAATGGCTATGTGTCTATTCAGTTATAGGTATATCGGGATAGGCAAGCGGGAACTCGGCCCAGAATTGTCGTAAACTCTCCACTAATCGACACTTTTCAATAAGTAATGTGTCTAATGGCAAACTAATTTTGTTTGCTAGCATTTCTGTGAAAAGTAAAATATCGTGCATCATGGCTATTCCGTCGAAATCGGGGTCCAGAGGAGCATCCAGCTAGACAAGGACTCGTGCTGCTGTCTCGTAGATAACACGCATGAAGCTGACTTGACGGGAACGCTCGGCTATATTCCCTTGATTAATGCAGATCGCATCAGCCCAAAGAAATCGTGGTTCATTACGATAGCGAAATTCCACGAGGCCGCTATGAAATGACTTCGTGACATTGTACCTTATCGTAGGTGCGGGAAGACGTTCAAGGTCTCTGAGAGGGACTTCCTGGCCTTTGTAATATATCTTATTCTTGTAAAGGATGGTACTTTCATCCAAATGCCGTACAGTCATGCCCGCCGTGTTCTTCGGATCGCCCCAGGCAGTATAAGATTGCTTTATTTATGGTGGGCCATACTTACCAAACCGCCAACGCCTAAAATTCGCGTAAACACGGAGCTCGCATCTCTGCATTTTTACACAAGATTTTAACCATCTATATTTATTCAAATTTCTACATCCAGTATATAAATAAAGCTTAAGTTTATTTAGTAGGCGGAGTTTATATATTAATTTCTAATATTCTAGTAATAAACTTTTTCCTACGCGTCTACCGTAGTATAGTCTCTCTACTATAACTTAAATACTACTTCTCTAACGCCCTTTTTACCTACCGCCGTAATCATATTAGATCTAGTAGAGGGAGTTAGTAAGCCTTTAGGTAAAGTAGTAAATAAAGCCTTCCGGAATCTAGAGTTTTAATGAGTTAGTTACTCTCTTATTATTATTATGGATACTAATATTTTTATAGCTATTATTTATACTATATATACGTTATCTCCTTAACTTTAAAGAAGCTAGATCTAGAACGCCTATAACCTCTTTAAGCTCTATAGAATGTTAGTGTCATAGAGTTGACAAAGCAGTTTATAAATAAGCTTAATTGCTAGCTATTTGTAACGGAACCTTGTAGCAGGTACTACGGTGGGTCCTATTAATAGGCTAGGTGTGTAGGTGATGCGTAAAGTTAACAACGTAATAATAACTAGTGGAGTGGTTACCCAATAGATTAACTCTAATTATATTCTGAGAATTACTATAAGGAAGGAACTATCTAGGTAGGGACTGTAGTCCTTTAAATACACAACCGTACTCTTAAGAAATCCTTTTTATATATAATGTATGTGTGCTCTATACGCTCTATTATAGATCCTATAGATTATACAGATTATACAGATTATATTACGTAACTTGGTTACTATTCCTTATTATATAGCTCCACTAGCTCTATCCTAGACCGTGCTTATATTAACCAACTAGCTTCTTCTAACTCTTCTCTAAGTAGTTGCAATATTGTACTTAAAGCGTCTATAACACTATCCCCCTCCTTTTTATCTTCGTCCTTAAAGATTCCTAATATCTCTAAGTTATTTACTAAAGGTATAATATTTATCTAATTAATTTAGTTAATATTGTTACTTATTATACCTAAAGCAATTTCTCTTTCTTCCATAGTTTAATATGCTCGCACTATTGCTGCTATACTATCGCTAGGTGAAGTAATACTATCTCCATGTTCTTATTGTACGAAAGAGGGGTTAGTCTACGTTGCGCTAGTAAGTCCTTTATCTTAGCAACCCTCTTTTTATTTAGAGTGCACTAAAGCGAATATTTATTCGTCTTGCGATATTTACTCTATATCTAACGCTAAGTATATATATCCCATAACTCTTAATAGTTTGCAAGTTCCCTAAGTAATTTATTATAGGGTTTTATATTTAATCTACTGCTATAAAGCTTAATAGTAAGCTCTTAAGCGTTCTTAATAAACTGTGGTAATTACAAGAGGCGGAATAAGAGGCTGCGGCTGCTTAACAGCATGCCCTTAAAACTCGTCTTCTTACTTCTATTTATTTTCTTTATCTTAAATAGGTTTATAAAAAGGTTTGTTTTAAGGAATAGAAACTTATAAAATAGGGTCTGTAAGAACTTAGTAATAAAAGAACGGATTCTTTTCTAATAGTGAAGGAAATAACTCTAAGTAGTTCGGTAGTTGCTCTTCCTAGGTCCCCCTTAGGTAACTCATTCTTTAGTAATTCTTCTTTATTAATATTGCCTAATCTCTTTCCTTCTAATACTCCTATACCTTTCTTATAGCGTTTCTTAAATTTCCTAATAGTTCTTAGGTAGTCTTATTATAGCCTATCTATTTAACCTCGTACTATATTTCATTATTAATATCCTTATAATTAACAATCTTTAAAACTTACTATTTATCTTCTTCTTGTCCTTAGTATATATCTGCCTTATAAACTAGTGGCTTAATATCTCTATATGCTAGTTCTAGTATCGCGATATACTATACCGGGTAGATTTTTATTTTGGCTAGTAGGTTTAACTTAAACATAACTAGTAAAATCCTTTAACTAATTTTAAAGGGTCCTAGTCTAACGTAGTCTAACTTCTTACTTAGTTATTAACTTTTAAAATTTTTATATAGTAGCCATACTTTATCTCCCTCCTTAAGATCTGGTCCCTTAGATCTCTTAGCGTTATAATATCTTTTTATTCTCTACTATACTACCTTAGCTATTTCTATAAGGTTCTTATAAAGATTTATTAATATCTCTATCCTTTACTTAGCTATACTACTCATCTTTTTTACTTAACGTGGCGATAACAATATTCTTAGTTTATATCCATAATTCGCCTTAAATAGTAACATACCCATTCCTTTTTATAGTGTTATATTATATACAAACTATATAATTAGTAATAGTAATACTCAATTATTCTGCGCGTGATTAATATAATATTTTAGATACTGCTCTAGTATCTAATTTAATCTTTCCATTTAACCGTCCGTTTGCGGATAATATATAGTAAAAGTTACTACTTGAACTCCTTACTCCGCTAAGAATACCTCCTAAAATACTACTATAAATCTTAGATCTTTATCTAATATAATTTTACTTAGTACTCTATGTCTTATAAACACTTCTTTAATATAAATTCTAGCGACATCTTCTACTAATATTTCTTCTATACACGCTATAAAGCATCCCTACTTTATAAGCTTATCTATTATCACTAAGATCGCGTTATAATCCTATCCGGTAATAGGATCTTTTAACTTTAGTAACTTTACAATAAAGTCCTATAATATAACCTCCTATAGTCTCTCTAGTGTCTTAATAGGTTATAGCCCTCCGTATAGCTTATGCCTTATTAGTTTATTTCTCTAGCAATCTAGATACTCCTTAGTAACCTTCCTAGCTATTTTTTAGATTCCGTTAATAATATACTCCTCCTGGAGTCTTAATACTAAGCCTGTAGCTCTATTGTGTCCTTAAGTTAACCCCTTATAAAACTCTTCTATAAAGTGCTCTGCTATACTTTTTAGGATATACTTTACTTCTCGATTTTCGTATATATCCGACTATAGATCTTCTAGTTATACTTCTAGAATTCTTTATGCCTAAAAGCTTTTTAGTGTCTTATAAACTTTATTCGGTTCTTCCTAAGTTACTATAATTTTTAGATAATTATACCTAATTAATCTATCTATATCTTTTCGCAATAAAGCCCCTAATAGTTTCTTATTATTTTATAGTTTAGCCTTTTAACTTAGCGCATCTGCTCGCGTGTTGTCTATACCCTTAGTATACTAAATCTTAAAATAGTATTCTGTAAGCATCTCTGCCCATCTAACCTATCTTTAGTTAAGTTCCTTTA
>Ga0307515_10002726_pt1 | contig 37786 bp, 39 predicted proteins | sample 17_EM_MG_FD_194513 | JGI IMG/M metagenome (GOLD analysis project Ga0307515, IMG submission 194513) | Populus trichocarpa ectomycorrhiza microbial communities from riparian zone in the Pacific Northwest, United States - 17_EM | ecosystem: Host-associated > Plants > Roots > Unclassified | place... | reverse complement strand
GTTGCTGACCACTTGAACGTTCACATGCATAGGTGTTTTGCATATTTCCGATATGTATGCATCTTGTATCATAATTCAAGTGTCATTATCGCTATTAGGGATAACCCCTAACAGAGAGGATGTGGAGTGTAAACTTAGATGACTCAATTTCAGAAGAGTATCAGACCCTAGGTGGGCATTCCCGAATGCATTCAGGGTAACTGTAATCTCTGATCACTGGTACAGGAGTACCATGGAAGAGATTGTGATATGTTTGGGAACACATCGGAGCGCCGGAGAGAACTTTGGGTGCACCTGGGAGGACCTGCGAGTGCCAGCGAAACGCCAGGGAGCACCAATGACAAACCTAGGAGCGCTGATGACAAGCCTGGGAGTGCCAATGACAAGCCTGGGATCACCGACGACAAGCCTGGGAGCCTCGGCAACAACGCTGGGAGCACAACGACTGACAGTAGAGCAGCCTCGGATAAACAACATCTTCTTTGGGATTGCAGCTGGAGCGTCTGGAAATCATAGCTACAACTTATCATTCAATGATTGTTGAAACTCATGTATTCAGTTTGTATTCTCATCTATGTGTCTATATAGATACCAATCGACACATGGTATATCTGGACTGGCTGTAGGCAGGGCTTGAATGCAGTTCGAGGTGTGGCTGAAAGTGGCAATCGAGTGAACTCAAAGATACAGTCCGAGGCTATGACTGAGCGAGTTTGGAGATACTCTTAGAGGCTGCGATCCAGCGACTTTGGAGATCCACTTGGAGGCCGTGACTGTGCAAACTTGGATGCAGTATTTTTGGCACTTTGGAGATACACTTGGAGGCCATAATGGAGCGAATTTGGAGATGCACTTTGAGGCTGTGACCGAGCGGATTTGGAGACACACTTGGAGGCCACCATCGAGCGTGGTTGGAGATGCACTTTGAGGCCATGATTGAGTGAGATTGGAGAAGTACTTGGAGGGGGTCAATCTGGAGGCGGTAGGTCAGGTGGGAGGCGCGACAGGTACTGAGACTCTATTCATTAGTTAACTCGTCATTGAGGGAATGTAGAGAATTGAGTACAGCATGGTCTGCCAAGAGATGAGAAACTGGCTCAGAGTGAGGGACAGTCAATGTTTGGATGATGCAGAATGTTGTGTGTTCTGTACTCAGTGTGTGTTGTACTCGGTGTATGCTGTACTCGGTGTATGCTGTATTCGGAGTATGCTGTATTCGGAGCATGCTGTACACAGTGTATACTGCACTCAGTGTATGCTGAACTTGGTGTTAACTCTTGTTTATGGTATTGAGAGATAGAGAGGGATGACTTAACTTGTTGTTCTTCGGTGATGGTAGTGTTGAGGATGAGAAAGAGAGAGATGAGAGGTGATTGAACAAATCATCATGAGAAACTGGGATTTAAGAGGAATCTGTGTGACAGTCAACTGACCATCCTTGATACGGCAGGTACAAGTCCCGATCTGGTGTGTAATAACACCGATATCAGGTCTTCCCCACCCAATCAGGCAAGTCATACCTCTGATTTCTCGTATCCGCTCGTATCTTCCACATAGTTCCCATCTTCAACCCCAATTTTCTCCCTGTCTCGTCCACAACTCTCCCATCATCGCAGAACACAAAGTCAAGCCATCCCTCTCTTTCTCTCCATGCCATGATCATGAGTCGACACCGAGTACAGCATACACCGAGTAAAGTATCCACCCAAGATTGTTTGTCTTCCCTTCATTCTCATGATAATGAGTTGACCCCTGAATGTAGCTTCAGCTTCCAGCGTGCCTTCCTACACCACCGACTGCCATCAGCCAGCTCTCCATGAGAGCTCCCTGGTATAGTGATTTTGCCACATTCCCATGGTTGCGAATTAGCTAACTGATGAATAGAGTCTCAGCACCCGGCGCACTGTCCATCGACTGCCTCCAAGTACTTGTCCAATCTCACTCGGTCATGGCCCCCAAGTGCATCTGCAAACTCGCTCGATCGCGGCCGCCACGTATAGCCCCAGACTCCCTCGAGTATGTCGTTCCAGTTCGCACAATTATGGCCTCCAAGTGCATCATCAAACTCGCTTGATTATTGTCTTCAAGTTCGCACAGTCATGGCCTCCAAGCGCATATCTCCAAACTCACTCCATCTGTAACGGCGGCACGTGACTGTGGCCGGGTAACGGCCATTCTCTATAGTCAGCTCACCACAAGACTTAGATCTTGAGCAATAATCTTGCGTATACATCTATATCTACTATGAATCGAGTCCACGTTTGCAACCGTATACCATAGTGACCATACATATGCCTATAAGGCTGAACGCTGGCGTATGTGCCCTTACACTAATATCGCTTTTCAGTAAACGGATACGTTTCGCTCACGGGATTTCACGAGTTTACCCCTATACTTACGCGCCACATCATACAGTCTACAATTGAGATTACAGCCCTAAAAATGACATATCGAAGCATGATTACTGAAAGCACGGATATCGATTGTTTCATCATTCAATTGGGAACCCTGATGGCAGCGGAGAAGAGTTCAGAGACCAATTGGCGCACATGGCGTGTCACTGGCGATGATGACAATTGTCACGACTACAGGCCTCGACTATTCGATTCAGCCAATGACTGAAACCGAATACGATGCAGATATTGAGTCGAACACCATTCCTACAACTCAGTCGAGCGCGATCATCCGTCGGAGAACGTGTAATTAATGACGCGATCTTACCCCTGAATCGGCAATACCGAGAACCTAAAGACGATTGCGAATCAGCACAGATGCGACTACATGCCTTCAATTCGAGCGAAGTGCATCGACTTCAATAGTCGTGTACACCTACAAATCTAGCAACCTCGAAGAAGCCTGGTGGACAGCAAAAACAACAAAGGCAAATGGATTGATTCCAACAATGGCAATTCCGGGAATTCAAAATCGGTCAAGTCCAATAAGCCTAGCGGAGGCAGCCGTGCCAACTTCTCACCATTGCCGTGGCTTTCAAAGAAAGTCTACGAACACCGGAAGGCAAACCGGCAATGCAGTCGCTGCGGCAGCGGAGACCACAAAACCTTATTTGCGACCTTGGAAGAGATACAACCTCACTGAATAACCTTAAAATCAAGAGTCATTCTGGAAGGTCGGGCTCTGATGTGGAGCCAATATCTATGTGGCACACAGAGACCTGATTCGGCCCATCTCATCCATGAAGTCCTTGTATGAAATATACACGGCAACATGCAGTGAGTCAAAGCACAAATTGACTGCGGTGCAATGAGCATCTTTCTATCGCCGAGCCTACTTAGGAAACTTGAGCTACCATACAAACTAGGATGCACCTTCACCCTGGCCCGGTGATGATGTCTGTTGAGAGCCGAAAGGCAAGTCTCTTGGTTCAGTATTTCGAACACCTTGAACCAGTTGACGAATCGGAGGTTGTAGTCATCCCAATGAAGGCATACAACCTAGTCTTGGGCTTGCCATGGCAACAAACCCGGAAATCGACTGGAGCAACGGTTGATTGACAGCCCTGCAAGCGCCACAATGGACCGCAACGGGTGAAGATTCCAGAAGTGGATCAGCCAAGTCCTCTGCCGGAACGCAGTGAGGTTACCAAAATGGTGAGCATTCTCCGGGTATACAACTACTCGGGGCTACCGCATTCGATCATCTCTGAGCTAGTAAGGAGGTGGTCGAGGCATTCCCCATATGAGTTGGAGAATGTCAAGGGTTGCTGGGAGCATCGCTGGAAGGGATCACCGTAGGTGAGAGAAACCCCAGGGTGCTAAATGCGCGAGGAGGAGCAGCGGCGGTAGTTGCGGCAGAAGAGTGACACAGTGATGGTACTTGAATGACTGCTACCAGCTCGCTGAGACACGAAGCGAGAAACTGGACAACAGGGGTGGTCTATTGCGACGAACCGTCTGATCCAGCCAACCTGGGACCCCTGCCCATCCCCACTCTGCCACACCACACTACGATGCAGGGATGGCTAACGAGAATAGGAACAGACATAGTTAACGTGGAGATGGTAACAGATGATGTGGGTCGCATCCCAGCACAATATCAGGAATTGTCGTGTCCTCGTGAGATACAAGGACTATGTGGACGTATGCAGCAAAGATACGGCAACTCTCGCACCGCACCTTTCAATGCATCCAAAGGGAATTTGTGAGGAAGAGCGCCGTAGGAAGAGGGTGAGAGGAAATGACAGGGTACCCGGCCGTGAGGAACCACACAAATTGCGTGGATCTATCAAATCTCGGACAGAGCGAGTGAGACCAGCAGCCGGGAAAGATAGAGTTCATCACTGGCTGCGGCAGCACCGATCTCATTTGCGAAGAAGAAGGACAGCGGACTGCGGCTGTGAGTGGACTACCGAGCTCTCAATAAAGCCCCGGTGAAGAACCTATATCCTCTCCCACTGATCTTGGAGATGCTCGACAGGACCTCAAGAATTCCTATGACCTCATCTGAATCAAGGAAGGCGACGAGTACAAAACCGCGTTTCGCACCCAGTACGGGCAGTTTGAGCACCAAGTCATGCCATTTGGGTTGACGAACGCACCAGCTACCATATTACCAAGCTACAATACCAATCAGAAGAGATAGGTTGTCGGCAGAGCAACGACACTTTAAAGAGAGGGATGACCCTATCGGAACAGAAATCCTCATGTACTATGACCCTATCGGAGGTGCCGGAATGAAGACAGAGTGCACTTAACGACAGAGAAGTCCAGAGGCACTCAGAGAGCGGCGATAAATACACCCAGAGAGTGGGGATAAGCGTACCAGAAGAATCAACATATGCACCTCGCATCCGGAAGATGATAAAAGTACCTGAAGCATTCACGGCCAAAGCACAAAGTCAGATGCAACGAGAACAGACCAAGCGAAGTCCGAGAAGGTGAGATAAAGTCTAAAGGTCAACATGATGCTAGTCGTAACACCAAGTAAGTCGAAACACCAAGCAGGTCAATGACCAAAGCGAGTCAAAAGCAAGGCCAAAGCATGTGGAAGAATGAGACGAAAGGAAGTGCAAAAATTAGACCAAGCAAGTCGACCAAGACCAGCCAAAGACAAGCGAAGTCGATGACCTCCGAAATCCAGAGACGAAGGCTGCCGAAAGACGCGTCGGTCAACAAAGATCACCAAAAGTCTACCAAATCATGATGGCAATCAACAACCGATTTGTGTCTAAGTCGTCGGTGGAGCAACAATATTCAAATAGGGGGAGATAACCGTGTCTGTACAATCAAGTTCTACCGACAAGCCAAATGCCCACCGGGAGGCAGTCTACCGAGATACTGAGAAGTCGACCGAGAAGTCTATTGAGCTGTCGACCAGTCAAGACTTACCGACGAGCCAAAAGGCCACCGGGATGCAGTCTACCATGAAGTCCACCAAGAAGTTGACCAACATTCTACTCAAACCGCCTATTAAGAGCAACTATGAAGTCGACCAGATGGTGACAGACGCGGACTTCGAAAGACGATTACTGCGCGACGCAGCATGTACGAGTCAATGCCATTTGCCGATGACTACCGGCTGCAAGATATACACTATAGTGCATGCGGAAGCACTGCACAGAGTTCAGACAGCGCTAGTGCGCTTGAACTTGGTATGTATAACCATTTTAGAGGAACTTACGTGTTAGATATCTGCGAATAAGACGCGATTGAGGTACATGATTGACGGCAACGACCGATGCCGGCAGCAGAAGCTCCCATCGATGGCAAATCCTGTGTGGAATCTCTACCACCACGACAATTTCAACCAAGACCTATGCCGAGATACAAGTTACGGGAATGATGGTCATTGGAGCATGGGTTAGGAAGTTGAGATATGGAGGACGGGATCACTTTTGGATGTTTTCTTGTTTGTCTCCTCTTCTCTTCTTGTCTTCTTTGCATCTCGGCCCTGTACAAATGGTGTCGGCACGGGTTTTTACCACCTGCTAATGGAAGTGGAGTTTCCCCGTGCACCGGATCTGCCAAAAGGTCGCCCTTGAGCTGTACCAATCAGTAGTGGGACTTATGATTTCGTATGAGTACGTACGCGGCAGGAATGTATTATGCTTTCATTCCTTTCCTTTCCTTTTCTCTTGTACGGTGTATGCAGCCCAGGAGCTCTGCGCCTAAAGACAGGGATAATGTAACGGCGGCACGTGACTGTGGCCGGGTAACGGCCATTCTATATAGTCAGCTCGCTATGAGACTTAGATCTCTAGCGATAATCTTACCTATACACCTATATTTACTACACTCGAGTCCACGTTTGCAACCGTACACCATATTTACCATATGGATGCCTATAAGGCCGAATGCTAGCGTACGTGCCCTTACACGATCACTGCGTCCAAGTGTATGTCCAAACATGCTCATTCACCGCCTCCAAGCTCACTCGATTATAGCCTCCATGTGCATCTCCAAACTCACTCAATCACAATCTTGGAGTGCATCTCTAAGTTCACTCGATGATGGCCTCGAACTGTATCTCCACACTTGCAATAATACTGCCTCCAAATGTATCTCCAAACCTGCTCAATCACAGCCTCGCAGTGCATCTCTATGTGCACTTGATCACAATGTGTTGAAACAGTGGAGCTAGAATGCACAAAGACTATCATCAACATTCTACCGCATGTCACATGCCATCCGAAGGGAATTCTGGAGAATGAGTGGTTCTGGCTTGAGAAGTGGGTGTAGAGGGTGAGAGGTTATAAAGGGATACCCGGCCATGATGAACAACACACAATGCATGCATCTATGCACACTTGCCAATAATGTGTGAGGAATCACACTAATTGTGTGGATCTATAAAAGCTTGGCAATAGTGTGGATCTATGAAAGCTCGGCAACAGTGACTGAGACCAACAGCTGGAAAGATAGAGTTGATATTTCGTGTAATGCGACGATGTTTATCAACTCCAGCATCTCTGTAATTTATACTCCCTGATGCTGAGTCCATCTCCATTATCCCTGTATCTCCGTATGTATGTATATAGAGGGACTTAGAAAATTCATGCCATATCACGACATAGCAAATCTTGTGACTGTAACAAAGACTCATATGATAAACAAAATGTCTTGTGATTGTGGAGTCCTAAGAACCACTGCTGTGAGAATATGGCACGAATTCTCCCGCAGAACTTGCGCAGAGGTCCCAGCTGCCCTCACAGTCTCCCACAGACCTGCACAGTGGTCTCAGTAGCTCCAAAATTTGACTATCCTAGTAGTCAAATCTCATAGCATCCTGAATGCACCTCCATAACTGCAGGTGCTTTCAGGAGCACCTGGGAGTGCTCTTGCAGTATCTGAGAGCACATTGCAAAGCTCCAGGTGGGCCTGGGAGCATCTGGAAGTACTTAGAAGCACTGGTAAGGGCTACTGGAGTGACTGGGAGGTGTGCATGTGGCTTTCGGACTGATTTACATTTTCCTGATGTATTTGGATCGAATTTTCACAATTTATACATGTGAACGTCATGTCCCTCATCAAGCAACTAGTGACAGGTCAGTATGTGCAGATATGATCATCCCTGCAGTGGACTCTGACTATGTCAAGTTGCAAACACCTAGTTTGTCTGACAACCAGTAGTGGGCAAGTAGAAGCAGCAATGTCCACTCCCTCATTGCTGCCAGACAATACCTACATCAGCCAAATGTGAAATGGTTCGGAAGTCATAACACAGCGACTTAGCTCTTCTGAAAAGCCACACTGATCCTTCCAGAAGCTCCCAGAAGCTCCCGAACAGGCTGAATGCAAAACGATGTGCTACTCTGATACTCTGAGAGTACTTTCAGGTACTCCTCAACGCTTCTGAAGTAGCAGAACAGAATACAAGAATATTCTAAAGAGTATGACGTACTCTTCAGAATGCGATAGAATCACGCATTGAAGTGGGTGAAGTTTCGGAGCTGCTGGGACTATGACACCCGGCTCCAAGACGATTCCGGTGCATGTGGAGCCAGCCACTCCGGGGGAGAGAATATATAATGTCTATATCGAATAGTACAATTCAATAAACTATCTCACAGCCGTACACCTGAATCAGGCATTCTAATCCAATCATTATACAGTCCAGTAGGTATCCAAATCAACATGATTATTGACAAGCCATACGCTATCAATGCCACCCGATGCAGCATTCTCCCGCACCAAATGCGCTGGCACAACAATTGCTCCAATGGGCATAATATGCATGATATTCGTTTGTTTGACAACCCGGATGGACCCGTCAACACAATCAGCCCAACCATGAAGATCATTGTACTTCGTTGGAATTACCACCATGTATTCTTGAGCTTGAGGAGGTAATAGCCATTGCTGAGTATCCTTGCAACCCTTCGAAATGATCGATATTTCATTCCCAGTGCGAAGGAGCTCCTGAGATTAGAGGATCTGATTTGGTGGAGTCCAGCTGAAGTACAATACAGGAAAAGAAGGAATTCGTCCTTGGGAGGTGTTATCGAGTTCATTCTCTTCACTTTGCATATACTGGACACAGATGTTATGAGCTTCAGGCATCATCCCTTGGTTGGCATTGCTATATTCTACCTCGCAATCAAGTCCCAGACGCTCAACAGCAGTCGGGTTGTGAAATGGTTGATGGTAATACAACAGCCCATTCTGGAGTTTTATAAATATACTGTCTATGAGTACATTCTGATCATATCCAAGCACGAGTCCACTAACTTCGTATCCCCATGCCTCATCAATTTGCGCGCGGAATAGCTGGCCAAAGTTGGGAATTCCGAAATCTTCTGATGCATCTCTGAGTGAGGTTAATTTGATACTTCTGCACACTCCGCAGACATGCGTCTCTCTCAAATGATATACCTGCTGTGATACTGCGCAGATGATGGGCTCGTCCTGAATTGTTTGGAGACGTAACAGATGGGCTCTGCGTGTACTTCGCCGTTTTTTGGCAGCGGACAGTTGGTTCAAAATGTGTGCTGAGTCAATCTCGTACCAACCTTCGAGTGCAGGATCTGACTATGTGTCCTCGATATAGGCAAGACTGGTGCACCAGTCATTGTGCTTCGGCATCTGTCTGATGTAATTGACTGAGTCGCTAGATTGATATGCCTCTTTAACATGGGCGATATGGAGCCGTTCAGAAATATCAGTGGTAAAATTGTCACCCGTATCTATTCACCAAATTGACTCTGATAGATGGCTCACAAGATGCATCATTGGATATCCGAACTGAATCACACGCTGTGCAATGGTTCTCCGGAGCGCCTGAATGCCGATTGTCTCCCACCATGCTTCAAACTTGATCAAGTGGATGGAGAATTCCATCTTGAACCGCTTTTGTTCATTCGAGGTGACGCCATGAATCTCCCTCTGAAGCTGGTTAGTGACCCGCTCCGTATCAGCCATGATCCAGGTCATGACTTCTATCTCAGCATCGGATAGGCGGAACTGAAATTGCAGTTGCTTGTTGGCGGTCATGTCTGCCGCCCTGAAAGCATCATCTTCGGTGGCAGTTTTCATTAGAGCAGAGTCTTTGGTGAATTTGTGTCTGGGACCAGTTGCCGTGGTCCCGACTTCCTGCAATAGTTGTCGCTCATGAAGTTTGAATAATCTATTGAAAAGCTTGAGTTTAGCAGGTTTCACTTGATGGATTTCGCGCTCCAATCGCTCAATTGCCTTCTGACATGCAGTATCTGACCATGGAATTGCCGCTTTTCGGGTTCTGTTCAGGCGCACCTGAAATTGCGTACGTATCATTGTGGATTCCTTTCGCCTCCATACACAAGGGCCTCCGTTGCAGCACGAACGTTTTGAATCCTTTGTTCGCGTAAGTGATGGGATTATCTTGCCAACAGGTCATCCACTTTGGCCTTCGCAGACTTCAACATTTTCTGCTGTTGAAAAACACTATGTTTCTGGTAAAATCGCTTGAGTGGATCGTCTCGTGCTTTGAGGGATAGATCCGAGCGATTCATTGGCTAACAAGTAAAGAGAATTCACATAATGCCCGCACTGCTCACATAACCATTTAATCAGAGGCATTTTCCGCCGCAGTTTTCCTATCATCCTTGGAGCAGCGAAAAATTGGAGCGCAATTCACTGCCAGTGTTCTGATCATTCCATGGATCCCTTCACCTTGCCAGGTGCCGCTTTTCAATGAATCGAAGGGTTCAGAGAAGTGCTGGAGGCCGGGATATCATGGCACTGATTTGAATCGATAGTCAAAATGATCCTTGACATTTCTAGCTTTCAGGTATTTGAGCAGCCAGTGCAATAAGTCTTTAACTGAACCCAGGAGCAGCTGATGCAATTCATCAGGCTGTCAAAGGCGATAGACATTGCAGAGAGGGTATTGCCAGAACTGGTCGCGGATTGGGTGGACACCTAGAGTCTGCAGAGCATCCAGATCATTGTCCTCCAGCAGCTCCGAGTGACTATGCTGATCTCTTGAGTCATCAAGTGGTCGAGAAGTTGAATACCCCATCTGCGCACCTTTAGGGATTTCACACATTGGGCATGAGCCATAGGAGACTTGAGCAACCATGACTTGTTCCGGATGATCCCCGACCCAGGCAGCCAACAGAGGGTAACATTGTCGCTGTAATCCATCTGCACAATCCCATTTCAAGCCAGTGCCAGCGATGTCAAGATGCCTAAGTTGAGACAACACAGTTCCAACCGCGGAATGCCATGCTTTGTCGATGTTTTGGCACCCTTCGGGGGACAGGGGATCAACACGCGAGGAACCCACACGTGCTTTTTAGGTGTGCAGCGGATATGTTTTCGAATATTTACCATTGTGAGATACAGCGGCCAGGCATGCTGATCGCCAGAAAAATTGGTCAGGTGAGTCTTGTCGGATGAACATATGACTGGCACAATTGTCGCTCTGGTAGGAAATTTATCCTGTGTATCCCACCACCAATAGCCCATGTTCATCTTGCTGGAGATTCGATGACCATCAGAGTCAGCAAGGCGCACCGGCTGACCATCGAGGTGTGCCTGAAATTGGAGATGTGCCAAAAGGAACTGGATACATTTGAAAATATCTCTATAGTATAATATTCCAAGGACATGGGAATGATCTTCATTCCAACTATCATCGCCGAGCCTGAATTCGAGTTCAGAGAGGAGCTTTCGAAGGGCATCTGCTGATTGGAATGTTTCGATTTTGAAGTTGTCCAGTCTACGCCTGAGGTGTAGATATATCCAGGTTTTGGTTTGCTGGATAAACGACTGAGCCTGCTGAAAGTCGTGTGCAGACTCAAATGGATGCCATGGATTCCATTGTTCTGAGTACTTGCAATGCTTGTTGTACAATCCAGTTGCTTTGCCATATGCTTTCCCCCCCCCATTTTCCACTCCAACTACCTGCCTATGAGCCTTGGTCTTTGTTGGATCAGGGGAACAGGTGAGACCAGGCTGCTAAGGGTCGATAGGTTCTTTGTTGAGAGTATCTTCAGATTATGGTGCACACGGTACATTGTCTATGAGTAGATCATTAATTGACAGCTTGTCGATGGATAGTCAGGTGCACCAACTGTAGTCAAACCATGATGGCTCAGGGTGATCCCAGCTGGCAGGTGGTAGAATCCTGTTGGGTAATAGCACTTCATTCATCGATAATGGGCGATATTGTCAATAGTGTGCTTCTAGTCAGTTCTCGTTGGATGATTTCTTTTTGCAGGTTCAGCATTTAACCTGTTTCTGGCGAGTGTTGACCATATTTGGGAAACGCTCATTGTTCTGACGAATCTTGATGATGCTTCAGGGGGTACGGTCAGTTGCTGGATTTGAGCCTCAGGGATATTATTTGAAAGTGAGCCAACTCAGGTTAGCGTATCAGATTCAAAGCCGCATCAAACCCCACCAAATGTAGAGGAGGGGTAAAACAAAGTCACCTCACGATCAGTTTTCTTCACAAACTAGCATCAGGTGCTAGTACGATCGGCCTTATTGTATACTACGTCATTGCAGCATTGTGCAGATTATGTCTACCCTCCAGCCTCAAGCAGCGGATAACATCAGCTTAATACAATGAATAGGCAAGTGTCCTAGCTGGCTGTATGCCCGCTCAATGATCATCGAGAACTTGATAGGCTGGTAGGATGTTTTCGTCAGTAACAATCCTTGACCGGTAGGTGGATCCTGAGGAGACGAGGAAGTTTACACCAGGGGCTCAGAAGAAAGCAATCACAAATGCCGCTCGACTAACAGGCCTCATATTGAATCAAGTAGTAGGTCGTACACTCACATCTTAAGTATAAAATGCCCTGTTGTGGCAATCTTCCAACCGGATATAGTTGGTGTTGGTTTCCTGGACATATCATGTCGTATCCCTTCTATGACCTTTACAGTCATGAACCGAACAATGGTGAGTTTCCATCCAAGATCCTAGTATACGAATTCGAGCATCTAACAAAGAAAGGCAGGATGTGTGTGATAATGAATTCTTTTTCGCAGCCGGGTTTCATGGGATCAAAGTTACGGTGAAACACCACAGTTCGTGACAAATAAGATGGATAAAAGGGGCCTTCATTCCGCCGAAGGTCACTGCTACCTTCAATATTCTCAACTATACTCCGCGTCATTCGAGAAATCACCAATTGAATTGATTATTTGTTAACCTCCATCCTTTATTCACATACGATGTCCATGAATGGGTCTCCACCAAAGACCACCAATCTGGCTCGAACAGGTGGGCACTTTGGCTAACAACAACGCCCAGAGGACAATGTGCGAGCATCAGATAATCATGCGGGAAATACACCGAGCAAAGACACAAAATTTGGGCAACCCCCCAATCAATTCCATCCACCAACGGGGTGTAGTTATCTGCCTTCGCAGCCACCATTCCCAGGCGCTCCCCTGTTCTACCACCATGCGCCATTAAACATGACACCAAGCTCACAACCAAGCTCTGGGACAACCCAAGGTTATCTGAGTTATGGACCATCGTGGCAAGGATACAATTTTTCCCAAAAAAGTTATGGTGGTCCTCAAATGTTCCCCCCTCAGCAATTCACAGGACAGGGGCTGTCATCTCCAGGCGCACCTCGAGTACCTCCAGCACCACCTGGAAACAATCCAGTGATTCGGCCAACCTCTTCCACCTCTACTCAATACAGACAACTTCCCGGTCCACCTGGGAGACCCGCCATTCGCTTCCCAACGAAACGATCTCAGCCGGCTGCGACACCACGCAGGACAGATGCTGAAGCGATTGCAGACTGGCCCCCATTTCCAGAGATTTCTTATGACGAATTCGATGCAGATTATAAGAGCGATGATTTGTCCCACCTGGGTGGGGCCGCAGGCAAAGCCCCAATCATCTTGAAGCAAACGGAATTCTCTTTGAAGCAATTTGCCAACAGGATGGGCCAGCCCAACTTTAGTACCTTCAACAAGTGGAAGAAAGGATGGGTGGCATGGTTTCTGGAGAAGAAGCATCGGTCCATTATCCCGGGACAGAACCGTTTCAAACAGCTTTGAGAATGACCCCTGCACTGGGAGATGGCGGTTGTAGATTTTTTGGAGACTTTCGAGAACTGACTGCCATTGGAAAATTTTGATTATGCTGAATGGATTCCGCGACAGTGGGTGGAGACGTTTCTGAAGAAATGAGCAAGTGAGGTTTGGGAGGTGAGGCAGAAGGGAAGGGGAGGCAACAAGCGACCGGTGACAGATTTGGGATTGCCCGCGTGCAAAACAGCTGCACAAAACGACCCAGATTTACCACATACAACATTCATGGTTATGATTCGTCGAGCGCCAAACAGCAACAATGAGAGGACATCGAGCATCCAACTCCAAGCCTCATACACAGAGGTGAGGCTCTGGGAGGAGCTGATTGATTTCATCGAAAAAAATTGTTGCCCGAAAGAACCATACTGTCTAACTGCAATATACAAATGCAACTTACCGCAGGAAGAATTGGACAAAGAGTATATGGGATTATACGCACTGGGGCAAATGATGAATGACCCTCTATATAGTCAGATTTCATACAACAGTTCCCTTTCTGATACAATCAAGTTGAAACTGGGACACAATGTGAAACTATTTTTGGTAGAAATGAAGGCAGCGACAGGGAAGGAGATTGAGGAGCACATAATGAGACTTGCCAAGGTAATACATGCTAGGCTCTTTACGGTAAGTGATGCCCACTGCTAATCAGTATACTTATACTTCAGAGGGATCCGAAGAAAATGACAGAGTGGTGGATGAGTAGGCAGGTGGGACAGAGATTGATTGTTTTAATGTAAGTTCTGATTGAGTGAATACAATTGATTACATTCCACATATTATTGGGTCCAAATGCTTGTCTGTGAAATACCTAACATTGCGATGAATTCCAGGAGCGCCGGAGTATGAGCCCATCTGCCCATCTTACCCTTCAGCAACTGAGAGAGATCATTGAGGACGAGAAGAAAACCGACCCAGGTACAAGAGAGGAACCGAAGCAAGCGGATGGTGAGGAGGTCCTCGATCCAGATAATACCTTTGCAGTACTAGGCACTGTTCTCAACACAATCAACAACGAATTTGAACATGAGTGTCATGATGAGTTGGTCAGCCTGCTGAATGCCCATTCTATTTGGCAATTACCTGAGGACCGTGTTCCAGGCCACAAATGTTCAATTCCAGGCCTGCCCAGAACTAGGTGTCTGGCGCACCAGGTTTGGGCCATCTGGTACATTGTGAGGAGATGGGTTTCGGATGCTGATATGGCAGGAGCATTGGTGGCGGATGAAATGGGTCTTGGAAGACTTTCACATGGGTGGCAGCGGCAATGCTTTGCAAATTGGTGACTGAGAAAGTTGTAATGGGGTTGCCACTATCCATTTTATGGGGGAATACCCTTGAAGAGTGGGTGATTTTGGCGGACAACGACTTCCCCGGCATTGTAGGTGAATAACGGGAGTGGTCTCAGCTCCAGAGATTGAATTCTGTTGCCAGCCACCTGTTGGTGATACAGAAAACACCACCTCACAGGCATCCAGCACTTATATCGGCCCATGAACCAATCTTGGTGGTCACAATGCCCTGAGTGGCAGCGACCGTTAAGACTGTCATCGATGAGATAACACATGGAACCGATTTCAAACCCTTTAACTTGGTGCTCGCCGAAAATGCAAATCTCACCCACAAAGATCTGAACACGAGTATTGACCAGCCAGAAAACCGATGGAATATCCACCTTGTGTTGTATGATCCCTGAACATCCAGAGCGAAACCATCAAGCAATGGCTGGCTCTCACACTGTTCATAGAATTTTGGGATTTTGGATGAGTCTCATCAGTACGAGACAAAAAATTGCATGGGCTGGAGAATTGCGACACATGCGAGAATTGGATTCAAACTTGCAGTCACTGCAACGCCGTGATGCCATTCACTCTATGACTGGTGTTATCAGACGATGTGGCTGTTTTCAGGTGCACCTGAAGATCCAGAGGATGATGCTGTGATGGAAAAGCAAGGCGCCGATGCACTGTATTCCGCTGGAAAGAGATTGATGCATGCCATCCTCACCGAAGACAAAGAAACTAAACAGGATGCTGCACACCGGATGATACAGATTGCAAAGCCCTAGACAATCAGGATGTGTTCAGAATTGAAACTCGCGAATGGGGAACCACTTGTTCAGATACCGATGGAGAATGCACACCATGTTGATCTCGAATGGAGTGAGGACGAGCAAGCGAAACTAAAGACCCCTGTGTAGCGGTACACCTCATGGGGTGCTTCAGGAGCTTGGAGGCTACATAGATTGCTGCTGGCATGTTTCTCATTGGTATTGCAAGACACCGAGGATCGGAATGACGTGTCTGGACACTGGTACAATGAATGGGCACTCGATACCTTGGTGGATTCTCCAATTCTCAGATCGCTGAGAGAGACATCTCTGCCAATGCTTATCAAGGAACCGGTGGAGTATCCCAAACCTGACGAAGACGAAGTATCAAATGAGGCACTTCTGCAAGCACCTAATAGTAATTCAAGCGACTTGCCTCGTGCACCTCCTCCTCCAATGGCGGTGCTATTTTGTCCTGTTTCTGGCCAATTTCATTATATGAAGTGGTGGCTCACAAAGTTTTGTGCGGATTGTTTGGATATATTCTACATGTATTCAGAAATGGGCCACATTGAGGGCACAGAAATGCAGCTCAAATTTCAAGATTCGCCAAATCCCTCTGTGTTTGTAACTACACCCAAAGTGAGTGGGACAGGCTGCAATCTCACAGCAGCAAACCATGCGGTAATAACTCAGTAGTTCTGGGTATTGAATGAGCAGTGGCAGGCATTTGCACGGGTTGTCCGTCTGGGGCAAAACAGAGTTCCACGCACATGGCTAATGAACACTGGACCAAATGGTTATGATAACAGAGCGCGTGATCTCCACCAGCTCTCTGGAGTGGCTCAAACGAGAGTCCTACTTGGTCTGATGAGCTGACCAAACATCATGATGATGATGATATACCGGATTCTGGTGTGTGTCGTGTCGGCAGGACCATAAGAAGCAGCTTACCAAGCAAGGATCTTTCGTGCCCTCAGATGGAGGGAATGAAAGACAATTATCAGGGCAGTGAAATCAAGGTACGCCTCTTTAAACATTCAACCAACACAATCTCACCAACTGATGCAAAATAGTCAAATGGTATGGAGAATAAGGCGCAATTGAGGAGTCCAGGAGTATTGGTTAGACTTTGATTACATTTTGTGTTAGTTGATTATAGTGATGAATCTGAGATGATGTCAATGTTAAACAGATATCTGGGAAACTGAATCAAAGCCTCATTCCACTGATCCCATATGTGATGTAAAGCAGGCGCTCCAGTTTAATGATGGACTAAGTCAAATTCCGCGGTGCTGTATATTCTCTGGTGAGAATCACTCGAAGCTGCAGTCACTGCGCATCATCATGCTATAATGTCCGTCTGGAATTGTGATACAGAAATCTGCAAATGAGATTTGTGTCTTCAGGTGCACCTGAACCCCCGAGTTTGATTCCAATTATTTGTTGCTTGTCTATTTCAGGCGCACTGGATACTGAAGTCACGAAAGAATTCGGGATATTCTCTCAATCAACAATGTTGAATAATTTAAAGTTGATTAGAGAATCACTGTCAACCTCACGACTCTCCTGAGAATGATCCAGTAGAGTATAGTATATCTCTAATCATCCAGTGATAGAAAGGCTGTCTAAGCGATATCAAGCTGATGTATCGTATCTTAAGACACTGCTCGCGTACTCCAAGCTCACCCGAAGAATCCAGCCGAGTATTTCCTCACTCAGGAATCAAGTTCAGGCACACCTCAGATCCACTCTCCTGTCGAGTGTGATCATCTGAGAGATGACACCGCATGCATATTCTATTCAAAGGATAATTTCGACAATGCGGGGACCCATTATTAACATATGATCCCACTCCAGGCATGCCTCTGAACCGTGTATCCCCACTTTGTATTACCTTTGAATCTGAGGCTGCCTGCACACAGCGTGTCATCTTTCGGACACTAAACTTTAAGGTGTCAGTGCTACTCATCCCACTCGGTCCCAGCTTGATATCACAATCTATGCTTGATCGGTATGTGAAGGCCGCTGCTTGAATGCCATAACTATCATCCTCCGTGTCAACCTATCATTTGGTGGAATGTGTCCACCACATGCTTACCGTAGATGCACAGCCCTGGGCGATAAATAACCACACTTAACTGGATTTTGACTAAGAAGTACGTTCGGACCTTACATTTCCAAGATCCTGGAAGAGCTTCTGTCATTCGGGTTCCATAATCGAGCTGCAGCTCGAGAGAGTGAATCTCCATTAACAGCTTGTGTTCAGTGATTCTGCAGATGACCGGCAACACCCGCTCACTCGTATACCACACTTCCTCTAATAGGCTTAATTTCACAATGCTTCCAATGCAGACTGAACTACATTTTAAGTTACAGGTATGTTTGGGCCGCCAAAAACCATATATTACAATAGATTATGTGAACCATTTTCAATCAAGAGACCTCCAACAAATCGAATATGAATGCCAGTCTCTGCTCAGCCGCTGAATCGGTTACCGGCAAGCTCCCGCCCACCACATATCTTGAACACCTGATGTTTGTGACAAATCATACAGAGAGGAGATCTGATTTCCGTTAACATCCAATCCCAAGAGTGCATGAGGAACAAATGGTGATGAAAGCTCGAGTTAAGAAAAGGGAGTTTCTTAGAGTACAAGTAATTGTCAATGTAAGGTGACCCAACAATCCCAGCCATTACATTAGATTGAATTCTGTATGAGTTTGCCGACTCAATGTTTGCTGCCCCTAAACTGGCCGGAACTGCATGCTGTTATTTGTCTTTCCGCTGTCAGATGAAGCCTCATGACACAATCATGTTGTTCTTATGCACTGCTTTGAACCGCAATATTTATGTTAAGTCAACATTGTAGCATTGAGAGTCATAATGAGTTTGTGATTAAATGATGCGGTGTTTACAAGATAATATGTGCAACATCTTAATGTGAGTGACTATTTATGACCCATTCGCTAGCAATCTTGGCTTTGATGACAACTGGAATTGATTAGATTACCCCTGAATCTTCATTGTACCTTTACCGTTCTTTCTCTATGTTGAATCTCTCCTTTCTAAACCCAAATCCTCTGTCTTCTCTTACACTGACCGCATTCATATTGTGATTCAGCAGACTCGGACTGCTGAAAGTGAGGTTCTGCACACAACTTTGCCTAATCGACCACTAACTTTGCTGCAGAATCATAAAACAACAGAATATCATAAAATGTGGTGTCCATCCGACTGGTATACCACATTCGGAGATTCATATTTATCCACAATCTGCAAAAAACTCAGTTTGAACCCATATAACTTCAACTGTTGCCCCTCACCAAGATCCCAATTCTATCCTCCGTCCAAGTCCTGCAAGATTCTTCAACACACCGACATTTCTGTGCCACGCGGTAGCCACTCATATGCTCAAACTAAAGGCATATTGAAGTACCTTCGGTGGAGTCATATGCAGGGTCAATCATGATCAACCCATTTCTCAGTATTCCATATGTCTGGTCCTAAGGGTTAGTTATCCATACAACCATGTTAATGTCTCGAGTTCTTCAGGTGCGTCTGGTTCAATTCTAGGTATGTTGGCTTAAACCAACCTGCAATTCTTGCATCAATAGCGTCCTTGAATATGAGTGCTAACATTTGGGAATTGGGGTATGAAGAATCTATCTAATCTGGTGCACCTGGCGCTATCTAAATTACAACAAAGATCTTACAGTGACAATATAAATATGAACCGCTGACATGTCTTCCTGACTCTTCCCAGCCAAGCCTCGAATTGCATCCTCCTTTGCCGAGTGTGACATATACCAGGCACGCCTCCAATTGCATCCTTGTCGACCGTGTGTTACTTTGTTGCCCTGTTTTTCCATTAATCCATGAAACCTACTATATTTACCCTGATATACTTCTCTCTACATTTCCAACTTCACTTCATCAATCATGGAACCTATGGCCAGCCAGGTGAGGAATCACTATTCACAGAGGAATCAAGAAGCACACCTTGAGAGAGCACTTGAACATACATTCATGGATACAGCCAATCATGATTGCCAATCAAATGTTTGAACTTCCAACCCAGCTTTCGAGTACAGTGTTGGAGATAGCTAATGTCCGGGCTATCATTCTGATGAAGCAGGATGATGACGATACCGATCGCAAGATCGGCTATGATGAAACAGAAGACGCTGGAGAGTCCACCTTGTCATCCGATATCGAAGAAGTTGATGTGGACAACGGGCAGGAGGTCCGACATCTAGACCTGTTGCGCCGTGATCAGACTATACAAATTACAAAGGTTCCACTGCCAGCGAAACGAAGCCATGCCAATACTGTCATTGCCCGTACTCCACTTCCAAATCTACGACATCCAGTCGGGGCCATAGCACCACCATTGGTCAAACGCCAAAAGTCAGCCATCAACATATCACCCGAGTCTGACGTTGTACAGGCGCTACCGCCTCCCAAGCCTGGTGGTAACCACAATGTTCCTCAACCAAAGGCCGGTGGAGATCACAATGTTCCTCAATACCAAAAGGCGACTTTTGAGGTAGCAAAATGGTTCATGGAGGCAATCGTATTCACAAAGACTCCAGGGCCAATCCTTTCCGCAGACAAATACTCGATCATTGTCGAAGCTTGGAAACTAGCCAGTGAAGCTCAGGATCATCAGCGGGGAGTAGCAGGTGCACGTGTAGGTGCACTCTCTGTGTGTCAATTGACCGGTGGTCCATCTCTTAAAATCAATCTGCAAACCTGAGAAGCTGTAAGTGTATATTCAGATTTCTGCTCCTCTGTTGGGGTTAGGATGATACTACACGTGGAAACATTCATAGTGAAAACTGTGGTTTAGTACCACTCGAGGGTGTTTGGCAGATGGAGCTCATCGAAGTACTGTCCACAGTTACCGGTTGGATTTGGGATCCGAGACTGAGCTTTGAATCAAAATCAAGGATCACCTGTTCGATGATGCTTATCTCTCCAAGGTCATCAATGATACGAAGTCCTCGTTCACACGGATGGAAGTTCTTGAACTTATCTACCATCGGTTTTTCTTCACCACCAATAGCTTGGGACGACAGCTGACCACATCGCAGTTTTTTCAACCTCCGACAATGCAGACATTCGTGCTTGTGGCCGCAGGTATTCATTGTGCGCTGTCTGAGTATGCCACTGGAAAGAGGGTCACAGTTAAGTTTTCTCAAGATGAATATCGAGGTAAATTCTGCCCTTCCACGGTGATAGATTGCATTACTGCCGAAGCCATCGCACTCATCAATCACACATGGTGGGGCTGCTTCATTCCCCCGCCCTGCCCCCCCCATGGTGCTCCTCCGGTATAATCGGCGGTTCTCAATCCCTGTTGGCGCACCATACTGTCTTTTTTGTCCGCGCTCATCCTCCTGGATGGGCGCTCCCCAATCCCCTCCTTTACCTCAATTAGGAGCGCCTCTATTTCATTCCGGACTCTTTGCCTTCCCTCCCCTTTCGGCAATGCTCCGCAGGATGTGCGTTTCCCAATCCCCGTCGGCGCTCTTTGGCCTGGATTGGTGCCCCTCAATTTCATTCTGCACTCCTCCACCACTGTCAGCACTCCCTTTGCCAACCTCGCACACCACCTCAGGCACTCATCCTTCCCCGGAGGAGCAGCTCTTTCCCCCCTGAATTCATCGTGTTTCCTTTCAGACTCCATGTTGATTCACCGCGAGCTAACCTCAATTCCAACATTTTAGATATCCCGAGCCGAGCCAAACAACATCGGAATTCAGTTTGGCCCACTTGCCATGCCCAAATCATTCGGAAATTCAAGGAGCGTCTCCAACTTCTCTGCACCATTGATGAATTGTGTGTTGCTGCATTTGTCGGTCCTGATGAGGTGGGACATTTAGTGGATGACATTGAGACTATGTTCGATTGATATCATTCCGCTCACATAGTCAGGTTATGGTTTCGGTTTTACCTACTTTAATTTTTGACTCACTCGCCATTTTCTTTGGTTCTCCTTACTATAGTGATGCAAACAATAGAATGTTGATGAGATGCTGTGTACTATGGTATGATGTAGAAGTTGATAATGAACAATAATCTATGCATCATATGTTGAGGGTATTCTTATTGCTCGAGTACTTCTGGAGAATCTGAGATAATGCCCGTGGTCTTTCGAATGAATATCCATAAGAACCCGGCATCTCTCAGAGTTAGTTTCGCATTGCCAAATTCGTTGGGCGACAGTCCCAGGTGCTCCCAAACTTCTGACAACTGCTCCCATGGTGCTCCCGTACCAGTCATCAGAGATCCTGGTTACTCCGATGGCCGGCCGGAATGCCCTCCTAGTGTTTGGTACTCCCCTGAAGTTGACCCTTCTGAGTTCACACTCCGCCTCCTCTCAGACACTCCTGGAGGCTCCCAGTGACGAAAATACATTTTGCTGATGTAGGTGTGATCGACCACTCTTTCTGCTGGCAAATCACATCCAATACTAACCCCTGTAGCTGTCAATATATAGTGATTGCAATTGCCCCATGACACTTTTCCAGGGAACCAGGTTCACAATGCTCAGCAGGTAAGAACAATATTCACTTATTGCCTTTGACATTGTGCAACCTATCTAACTAAGGCAACACATAGTTGCAAATGCAGAATATCCCCGATCAATACTGGCTGTCAGCAAAACCATATTGTGGGTGACATCGGGGTGCCAAATGATTGGTGGGACACTCCCCAAGATTTATTCTTGTGCAGAATTCATATCAAGGACCCCTACCTAGTAGATGTCTACAAACTATGCAAGGAAATTTACAAGGCAGAGTATGAAATTGGATGTGCAGCAATCAAGGAGTTTGAGATTTCAGAAGTACCTATCCACATGATCAGTATCCTCATCTATCAAGCCCAGCTCAGTAGCACTGACAAGCTTGGTTGCAGATTACCAATCAGCTGCCTGAGTGCTCTTCACCGAGCAGGCTTGTCAAGTTGTACCTGATCAGTATGCTACTGGGTTTGGAACCCTTTTCAATGATGACTGCCAAAAGCTAGTAACAATGCTAACCTCTCCTTGCATATACTGGTATCATCATTCACCTTATGGGTGTAAAGTACGATGTAACCCCAATGATTCTATTAATATCCTAACAATCAACTTATATTCCAGAAAAGATGTTTCCACATAGCTCCCTAGTGGGGATGATGGCAAAATCCTCCTTTGAGAACTCAAAGCATAATGTCATGTGACAGTCATATATATCCCACTATGCCAATGAGATGACTGCAGAGTGCATGTTATTTGCTGCAACTGCAGTAAAGCATTCTTTGTACAACTGGGCTGGTGACAGTTTCCTCCATGTGGCATTTGAAGCAGATTCATATAGGAGTATGCAGAACACCATATTGGACAAACATATCCGATATTAGGCTGGTACATATAGTGATCCATTCAAATGATGGGAAAGTATCCCACCAGAGAGGAAAAAAAGGATCCTGCCCGGACATAGGGAGAGAATTGAGGGGATGAATAGCGAACATCAAATGGCACCAGCTGCCACACGGTGCAATAGCTCAGCTGTACATGACATGATCCGGGCTCAGTATGACCCGCTCTATATTGTCAGTTCTCCATGAGCCTTTGATCCCTAGCTACAGGCATACCTCAACTACCATCATACACCTCTACTGCATTGACATCCACATGTGCCAACATATCAACTGATATACCGTAAGATGAAGCCATACCCAGGCATATGTTTTTACTCTGTTGTCATTTTTGTATTTTCAGATACTTATCCTATGGTAAAATCCATGAATTACTTCTTGCTGATGTGTTATGACACGTAAAGTGTGGGCGAGATATCATACAGACTAGGGAGCACTGATTGTATCAGTAAAGTATTTTGATAAGTCTATCGCATTGAGGTTAACAGTAGCCGAGATGATTTCCTGTTCATTGCAGAGGCCCATCTGCCAGGGATGAGTTGCAACACCTATGAATTGGAAATCAAACAAACTTGAGATCTTTGAATCACAAATTGAAATACGTATGAAATATCAACCCATGTCAGAATAACAGAGATAGTTGAGCAACTTTCGTTTGAAGTCAATTGTAATGAATTCATTCCAGAACACAAGGGCTACCCATTATAACATCAATGAGATTCCGTAAGTTATCATCCAACTGAGTCAATTGCAGATTACAAGGATGCTTCTACAGCAAACGAATCAACCAGAGTCCCGTCAGCGGCAATGGCAAGGCTGGCCCATTCTCAGCGAAATCTTCAATCAGTATTCAACGAACGCAATCGCATTCACTGTACTGAGACGACACCAGTTGCAATTGCGCACCCAAGTGCACCTATGTTTATGTTTCTTGCCCCCACAGAGTATACAAGTAGGTGTATGTGATACACATGATTCATATCTAGCAATGCCAAGCATGGCAGTTCCAATTCCAATTACCTTCTGCATGACTCAATTGGATTTCCTATGTTAAGGATGATGTTAGGAGTTTACAGCTGGGGCTACGGAAGTCTTACCCAGATGGATATGGTCAGTGGCAGTGCAACAATTCAACCAGGATTTCTGATTTCTTTCGTCTCATGATGGGCAAAGGTCAAGTTAGGGGAACAGAGATTGCAGATCATGTGGCAACTCCAAATGGGAAGTACAATAACCCCAACAGTTCCAAAATGGCTAGCTGGTATAATTTGCAACGACATTTGGCAATCATCACCTTTACCCCAATATAGGACGACCGAATTGAATCATTGTAAGGAGGAAGCAATATGTGTGAGAACTGTATTCTATTTCGTCAAACAAGTTTACGAATGCTGATCAATCACCAATGAGGGTATACAGATATGTGTCCATACAATAGCACACCAAGAGGATTTTAGGAATGCAGTTGTGATCGTTTTACTTTGTATCTGGGATTCTGAGAATTGATTCAGCTATTGGAGGATGGACCTTCTGGGCACTCTCAGGAGACCCACGGATTCAGCATGTATTAATGAGATTCAATTGAGGTGTCATATCCCCATGCAGGATTGGATGTTATCTGTTTGTCACACAGTCCAAATTGGAAATGACAATTACATGATTCACCAAGCCAGCTGAAATGTGCACATCGTGGCAGCCACAGTGGATACGATGTGTGAGCTGGAGACTAATCTCAGTTGCAGTCATACCAGGCCCGAGATTCCACCATCGCCTTGCAATGAATTCGATCATTGGCACTGCAACTCCAGGGTGAGTAAATCCGGGGGCACTGCAACAGGCAGGGCATCAGGCATTGCCCGGGAATGTATATGGATCACAGCTACCGAGGAGCCGCATTCCAATGGTCACTGTACCTTCCATATTACAATACTTTTAACTACTGCTGTTAACCATCTACTGGCCAGTGAGGAGGTCGGTTGGACAATCGGCCTAGGAGTGGGAAATTGTTCATGGCCACTGGAAGCGACCATGGAAAGAATCCCTAATGATGAGTGCAATAGGCCGCACATGCTCGACGTGTTGGCAGGGAGCTACCGCTGCAGTGCTGAGAAGAAGAACCCAATACTTTACTGGATTGATGATTGATGGCAAGCCGAGATATGAATGGAGACACCGGAGAGTGGGACTTAGCCCAATTCAGGTGAATATTTCTTTTCCTCACTCCTGGATATTCCTCCTTCCCTTTCCATGTCAATTACGAATTGGAACCGAATGTTTCCAGATAAAGCCAGCAAATAGACCGAGATGGTGCCGAGTGATGACAGAGCGTATACCGCAGCCATATATGGAGAAATCGTAGAGGTTAGAGCAAACCCCAGTGCAGACACTTCAGCTGCAGCGGTCAATTGACCATTCAATTGTTTTCCAACCTGGTAACAATTTGCTGTATTGGTGGATTTACAACTGTGTGGAGTTGAGTTGAATGGAGTTGAGTTGAGTGGAATTGAGTTGAATTGAGTTGAGTTGAATGGAGTTGAGTTGAATGGAGTTGAGTTGAATGGAGTTGAGTTGATTGGAGTTGAGTTGAAACTGAGTTAAGTTGAACAGCGTTGAGTTGAGCAGAGCTGAGTTGAGTGGAGTGGTACCGTATGTCCACAATTGTGTGGCATATGATCACGGGCTCACCAAGCCAGATCAGGAATGTGGATATATGGATTCCATACCACATCAATGAAATACTGTGTAGGAATTTTCTCGAGTCATAGGGTATGTTACCAGATGAATAATGGGATTGCAATGAAGAGCCCATAACAGCGGCAGTTGTGAGGAAGGTCAACATCATGGAGGACAGTAATGGCAACCTTTAGGAAGCCTACAGAGCTAAATGAGACGTCATGGAGTGTGGCCCATATGAGAGCAAGTATACACAGAGTGGGAACAAATGACTAATGCCAGATGGATCACAACTGGAGATAGATCATCACTGGAGATGGATCATGCCAGGAGAGGGCTTGAGGACAGAGATGGATGGCAAGAGATGGATTCCATCCAGAGCTGGATCTCTGCCAGCCATCAATCATGATCAGATATGGCTGGATAACAGGTGGTGGATGACAGGAGATAGAACTCAGCAGATGGATCTTGGGAGATGAATGACAATCAATCTCCTATTATATATAATGATATCGATGCTATGCAAACTTCAACCCTTTCCAAGATTACAAACTTTGATTTCGAGCTACAAAGTTCAAATGGAATGCGGATATCCTGATGTATGATATACCTGCTGCGTTGCTCCACCAAGTATGATCATGAGCCGTATCAAGACCACTACCCAGGGCATTACTCATATCATGATTCCAAGATGCCAAATTTAACAGCGTCATACGCAAATTACAATGCCTCAACACGATCCTGAATTAGATCCCATGCCACACACCTCCGATGGCAATATCGCTCATTTCAAAGCTGTATTACATATGTCATGTTTGGGATCGGGATCCTAAAAAAGCAGCATGCCAGCATCAGATGTGTTATAACTCCCACTGCGAATTACCGCACAGGAATTGCCGGAATACAGCATGGGGATTTGCATTCACCAATAGAGATGGCTAGCAGTTGCAAGCGCACATGGAGATGAAGCAACACTTGCACTCCTAGAACAGCGAAACTACACACAAGGAAGTGAGGGCAAATGCACCTACAGATGAATCAAAAAGCCACAAGTCCAAGTTATAATGCGGAATTAGATCCTGACTCAAAGCCTCAGAGATCATGATTCAAAGCCTTCATGATCCCACCTTATCTCCAGCTATCCCGAGATAAACAGCTGCTCGTGGAATTCAACTTCAAAACCAAGCCTAACCAACCAATATAGCACCTGAAGAAGCTCTAATGAATTAGTCGCTAATGGAGCTACAATGTACATATGCAGGATCACCATACCAGAATCAAAACCAACCCCTACAGCAGGCAATCACTGCACCAGAAGTACCAGAGGAAGCTGCAAAGCGCACTTGCCGGCAGAGAATTGGTATTGGAGATCAGTTGATGAACATATCTTGAAACAGATCACCAGCAAGGTCATTAGGCATACATGGAGAAGAATTGACCAGTGCATCAGGAGATGAAACAACAAGTGACCTTAGAAAACGACGACATCGATACCAAGACATGTGCCAGTCAGTACACCTGGAACAAGTGCTGAGAGCATACCTGGCAGAATGCATGAAAATACAACCACCAATTGCAGAATATAAGTACATCACGTACAGGGTGGATGTCAAGTGTATCTTCAAGAGTGACGCCCCAGAGAACAATCAGTACGACAGCAAGAGCCCAGGAGAACTGATGAGAAGTCAAACACATTTGCTCAATGCCAAACAAGTGCATTGATGCCTACCAAAGCAGGTCCAAACCAGACCAAAAATGATCTCCGAATGTGCCGGATAGTTTGCCAAATATCCTCATGAGAGGCAGCCACCAACTGGCACCACAAGAGACAGTGACCAAATGGCATCACGAGAGACAGTCACCGAATGACATAATGAGACACAGTAGATACCACTACCGAGAGATGATGACTGAGCATAGTGACCAAGATTATAGCCGAATGAGTTGAGATTGGGATTGAAACAGAGGATTATCAGGAGCCCTTCCTACTGAACGCACAGACTGAAATGTTTAGAATATTGCTTGCTGAACTACATGCTGAACAACCATACTGGAGGCCAATAAGTATACTTCACTGATACTGATGGGGTTTGAATACAGCTACTGACAAGTACCAAGATGTTGTGCAAGGTACCGGCTGCAAGAGCTGTTCTGATAGATCAATACTTGCTGTCCAAGCTATGCATGAGGGCACGGGGGAGTGCAAACACACATCAATTTGTACAGTCTGAATGTCCATTTTGTGAGAAGATTACGAAATAGATAGCAGGTCATATAAAATTTACCATTACTGATGGCTATGATCCGAGAGCTGATGCTACAATCCATTCACAGACGTTACGCCTGCTTCAACTTTGCAGACTGCTTACGAATAGGACAACCAGTGTAGCATCAACAGCATGGATAATGATCACACATGGGCGGGGTCAGCGGAATTGTTCACAAGCAATTTGGAGAGCTTTTGTGGTAGCTCACCTGGAAGTATCATAAATATAACCTGATTATGGGATGCTTACAGATGTGACATACCACGGGAATCGCCAATGGCCATGGTGAAGGTGATGCTGATGATGTGCAGCGATGAGTAGCCACAATTGATGCTGCCATGTCATGATGAGGTTCATACTATGATTGGCGATATCACCTAGATTGCACTGTTCATTTCCAACAATGACCTACACTTGGTACAAGATACAAGTGCAAGATTGGACAGCCGGGTGTCAGACAGAAAGATGGTGGATATATGGATGATATTGTCACTTCAGATGTGCCTTCTTTCTCTTCTTTTTTCATTTTTACTTCTTTGGATCTCAGCCCAGTACAAATGGTGTCTGCATGGGTTTTCACCACCTCCAGAAATATGTCAAGTGGAGATGGAGTTTCCCTCTATGCCATATACACCAAAAGCTTGCCCTGAGCGGTAATGGTCAGTTGTGGGACTTATGGATTCATATGTTTGTGTACATGAAATGAGTCTTTGATTGTTTCCTTTCCTTCCCTACTCTTATACATAAATATGCAGCCCTGGGGGTGTGCAGTTGAAGAGGGGGATAAGGTAACAACATGGCTGCACATGACATGTCCAGTGCTGGGTAACATCCGCTTTACATAGATGGCTCACCACTAGCCTTAAATCTCTAGCCATAATGTTAACTTAACAACCTGTATACTACACTTCAATAATGACATCCATGTGTGCAGCCCTATCTACCGATATACCTTCATACATAGCCATACTCAGGCATAGGCTGTGACACACAGTGGGATCTGGAGATGGTAATCAACGATGAGAATGTATCGGTGCTTGAGTATACAGTATTTATACCATTTGATAGATTATTCTGTGTATTCAATGAATATAATACTAACTAAATTTCATTCCTCATTTAAATGCTTCAAACATCATGATTAGAAAGGCAATCAGTAAAATACATGTATAGACTTCCATAATTGGCAATGCGTCATCACATGATTAAGGTGATAGCATGAGGAGCCTCTCAGAAAAATGCTGCGACTAGATATGCAAACTCAGATAGCTGACAGTAGGCTGGAACAAGACCAGGATGATAGTATAAGAAACCTCAGACACGATCATGGCTACTGAATGAGCAGACTCTGACAGCAGATGGTTGGTTCTGACAAGACCAGAGTGATAGCATGAGAAGCCTCTGACAAGATCACAGTAACCATCCATGCAGACTCTGACAGCCAATGGTGGACTCTGACAAGACCACAGAGATACGGTGAGAAGTCTCTGACAAGATCAGGGCCACTATATGTGGGGCTTCTATCAGCTGACAATAGGCTGTAACAAGACCAAGGCAACAGCATGTGGAGTGTCTGACAAGATTATAGTGACTACTCTGACAACCAACTGTAAGTTCTGATAAGACAGTGGAATTGCCCAAGTAGTCTCTGCCAAATAACCCATAGAGCAGATCAAGCAAACTTCATTACGCCATGTCGTGCACAAACACACTTGCAAACTTACCAAGAGCTCCTAGTTAGTACACCAAAGGAGACGGGTAATGGTGACATACTACCAGATGCATACTGTGTGGGGCGCATTTCGTATCAGCATTCAATATATAATAACTATAGGTTGAATGTCATTTTCTGCCGTTATGGCTGTTACGGTAGACTACTGGAGGTTTTATGGCGTATGGTAAATTACAAATGGTGAAATGACATTTACCTGACACTATTAAAAACACCTTGTAGTACCATGTTAATGAGCATAACAAATCTCAAGTAGCATAAGACCAAAGCATTTCATTATGCCACATATTATCAGATTCCAGTGTTGTCCCTCTACAGATTCTCTGACTATTAATCACGAGTGGAAAGTAGGATATTCTGGAATGTAGTGGTAGGAATGGTTCCGGACCATCACTTCGAATCCGGCTCCGGGCCGCAACTGAACCGTCCTCACATTGGCAGTCTTGGGGGTCCATACACCGGAAGTTTCAATTCGGGTACGGTTCTATGAAAATTTCCCATCCCTTCTGAATTGGGCAGGTTGTCAGCGGGTTGTCCAGTGGTTCTGTCTATAGATTCGTATAATGCTCTGGATTTTGCTCTGTGTTAATAGTATTTAATCAAAATCGCTTATTCAATAATCCCTGTTTGAATGCTTTGCAGGTTAAGATATTGATTATTTTGAAATCAATGTTTTTCGATTTGAGTTTTGTATTTTGGACTACTAAGGCAATCCATATACCTGTTATGATCTCAGATATCCGTGCGGTGCCTTGAATACCCAATATACAAGACCAGAAATTGTTGATGCCCCGTTGAGGCTCATTTTCAAGATGGGGTAACGATGATACCATGCACTCTTTTGGTTGAAAAGGCTGCCATTTCATGGTATATGAATTATTGCCACAAAGCGACACTTAGATTACCAAAGATGCAAGACCAAAAATTGTTGAGGCTCTGTTAACACTCATTGTCAGGATGGGGCAGGGAGCACGGCACTGCTGCTTTTGCCCCGACAGGTGGCTAATACCTGTAAGGCCGTATATCCGCATATGGTCGCGTATGAGAGTATATGGGAAGATACGGTTGCACACGTGGATGTGGTAATATAAGAGAGTAGCTGATAGGTAAGATCATCACTGGCGATCTCAGAGAGATCGCGAGTGGTCTATATAAGGTTGCAGTTACTCGGCACTGGACAGGTCGTGTGCCATTGGCGAGAACCTAATCACGACTGCCATTACATCATCCCCCACTGTAGGAACAGACCCCCTGGGCTGTCACATACATATATATAATAAGAGAAAGCCCATTAAAAGAAACAAATCCAATGTGTACGCCTCCGCACAACTTAATAAGTACCACCGCTGATCAGTGCCCTATGAACAGCCTCACAGCGGATTCGGCTCACGGGGAACTTCCACCTCCACTTGACTCGACTCCGGAAGTGGTAAAAACCCATGCCGACACCATTCGTACTGGGCAGAGATCCATAAGAAAGTCCATAACGTAAAACCGCTGTACAACATCCAATCCCACTCCTCCTGTCCGATCATGGTCAAGGCTTCCTCGGATGCTCTCGGTGGAACTCATCCACCAATTCCTGCGCATTCCCGAGGGTCTCCGCAGGTTCCCAGCGGGTCCATTTGTAACTGTATCCAGCCCACTGTACGAGATATTGGAGCATCCGGTAGACTCACTTCGAGTCGAGATTCTGGTCAACTTCACATTAGTCAGAGTTGTCGACGATCGTCGGCTGTGGTTCAGATGGCGGCTGGCCAGCGGGAGGAGGTGAGTAGCGGTCTAGTAAAGAGTCGTGGAAAACGTTGTGCTTCAGGATCGTATATGGAAGGTGTGATTTGTAAGCAATCATATTGATGACCTTACTTACCGTAAACAGTCCTGTCTGTTTGTGATCAATCTTCTTTGACGATCTTGTCAACCGGAAGTGCCGGGTTGAATGCCAGACCTTATCTCCGACCTCGAAAACAACCTCTTTGCTGCTGGCGTAATTGATCTGACGGGCTTGAGCCTCCTGCAAGTTATTACGGAGAGTTTGGTGAGTCTCCTCCAAGCCAGCTGCGAAGTTGTCTAATTGGATTTACTATTTCAGGCTTGATGGTTGCGTCGGGGCTGCAAACTGCATCACCGGATGGTAGTCGTAATTTGCACAGAATGGAGTCATCCTCGCAGACATGTGTATCGCCTTGTTGTAAGCGAATTCAGCTAGTGGTAAAGGCTCAACCGCATTATCTTGCGCGTTGTTGCAGAACGCCCGGAGATACTGCACCATCATCTGATATTGACGCTCCGTGTGCCCGTCTGTCTGTGGACGGAAGGCTGTCGAGAGCCAATGATCAGTACTCAAGTGAAAACATACCCGGGTGCAGAGTCGGCTTGTACACTGCGTGCCGCAATCTGTCACCATGTCGTCTGGGACTCCGCGCTTGCAAATATCGTGGTCAAAGAAGAGCCGGGCCAATTCCGGCAAGTCGATATCCTTATGGCAAGGTATGTAGATGGCCATCTTCGTCAGTCGGTCCACGTTGACCAGAATCCCGGTGTAGACCGATGCCGTTGACTGTGGCAAGTCAGTGACAAAGTCCATCATGACCCCTTCCCATGGCGGTGATGATTTCTCCAAGGGCATGTTGATCCCGTGCCTGGCGTGCTGAGGAACATTGATTCGGTGGCACACTTTCCAGCCGCTGACATACTTACATACATGCGAGTCCATTGCTGACCAGCAGAAATCCCTACCTACCAGCTCAGTAGTCTTAAGTGCCCCAAAATGTCCGGACTCAGGGTTCTCATGAAATATACTTGTCACTTTTCCGTGCAGGTGGTCAATCGCAGGAATGGATATCCTCCCTTCGTAAGTCAGAGCCCCCGCGACGACTTTCCATTGGCTCTCCTCTTCCGCAGTATCTGTGTCATCTGCAACTGGCCTGTCAACTAGCTTCGCCGAGACGTCGGCAGCCAAAGAGTAGAAAGCCTTGGCCGGGATGATTGCTGCCATGATATCATTGTATGGTTCCACTGGGATAGTTGCCAATGGTGGCGCCACAGACCTTTCATAGCCAATGTCGTAGTCGGGCCGTCTGGACGGACCATCGGCCAGGTTCTTCTTCTTACCTTCCAGGTTCTCGATGACAAAGGCGTAAGCCGAGAAAGTTTCCGACCACCTGGCTTGTCTTCTGGTGAGCACTATGGATGTCTGGAAGTATTCAAGATTCTTGTGGTCACACCGAATTAAAACCTTCCGATTGGTGCCCTCGGGGTAGTGTCGCCAGTGTTTTAGTGTTTCCGCGATGGCCAATAGCACCCAATCATAAGTGTCGTATTTCTGTTCGGCTGAAGAGTACTTCCGGGAGTAGAAATTGACCGGCCTGAGAACCCTCAAACCGTCGTACTAATTGAGAATACGCTGAATGGCAAATCCTCTTGCGTCTGTTTGGAGAATGATCAGCTTGGCCGGATCGAAATGCTGGACGATCGGTGCCTCGGTGAAGGTCATTCCCACTTTGCTAAACGCTGTTCCAGCTTGCCGAGTCCATTCCCATTTGGCTTTGTGTGCCCCTTTTTTGCCTCTCAGGCTGGCCACTTTGATGTTTAGTAATTCTGTCAGTGGAATGGTCACATTGGCATATTTCCGGATGAATTTTCTATAGTGGTTCGTGAATCCGGGGAGCAACTCAACATATCTAACTCACTTCGGTGTTGGCGAGTCCTCAATTTTTGATATCCGGTCTGGTTTCATGCCGACTGAATCGGGAGTTATAACAAACCCCAGGAAGCCGACTTCTGAAACTCCAAATTGACACTGCTCAGCTTTGCAGTAGAAGCCGAATTCCTTGAGTGGTTCCAGCTCTCGGCACACATGCTCCTCATGCTCTGTCTTGTTCGTCGAATAGAAGAGTATGTCATCGAGATAGTATACCGTAAAGTCGTCAATGTATTGCCATCGGCAATCATCGATATACGACTGCAACATAGCTGGTGCGTTTGTTAGACCCAATGGCGTGACCCAGTATTCAAATTGGCTGTAACACGTTTGAAAAGCTGTCTTCTATTCATGGCCTTCCTTGATCCGGATATGGTTATAGGCACCGCGGAGGTCTAGTTGCTTGAAAATCTGGGCTGAGCGCACACTGTCAAGCATCTCTGAGAATGACAGGAGGGGATACCGATTCTTCACCGTACCCAAAATTGACCCCGCGGTAATCAACACAAAGCCTTAATGCTCCATCCATCTTCTTTGCAAAGAGAATTGGCGCTGCTGCCGGCAAGGATGATCGCTGAATGAACACATTGGCTAGGTTTGCCTCGATGTAAGCCTTTGATGTCCTCAATTCGAACTCCAATAGATTGTAAATCTGCCCATATGGCAAATTATAGCTGGGCTCCAGCTCGATTCCATGGTCGGTTAACCGAGGGGACAGGAGTGTCTCTGCTGTAGCTTGGCTGAAAACCTCCACGAATTCTCCGAATATTGCCGGGATATGTCCTCCATCTTGTGTAGGCACCATCTTGGTCGTTGTGCCAGCTCCATCTGTAAACGTTCATTATCAATTCATACTTGATATGGAGTGGTATGAAGGCATCTCCAGGAGTCCGGATTTAAAACTGTTCGCCACAATAGGGCCAAGCCCCGCCATCCAGTACTCCCTTCGTGTCTCGCCATGCTGGTAGCAGTCATTCAAGGTCCGCATTGTTCGTACACTCTTCTGCTGCAACTACTGCCGCTGCTCCCTGCTCGCCCGTCCAGTGCCTTGGGCCTATCTCACTCACCATCAGTGATGCCTTCCACGGTCGCTCCTAGCAGCCCTGAACAATCTCCCACTCTGAGGAAGAATGTCCCGACGACCTGCTCACTGGCCAGTAGATCGTCAAAGGCAGTTGCTCCGAGTACTTCAGTATCTGGAGTACCGCCGCCTCCTCCGGAACACACCTCCTCCCAGGCCGTCAATCCTGCTCATTTCCCGTGGCATTGCCAGCGGTCCACCCGGTCCACTGCAACCACTTCCACTCCCCTTGGGGTTCGCAGAGCCAACAGTCGACCGCGTGGCCAATCGACATCATGATTCCTGAACTGGAACAAAGGCAATCCCAAAACTGAGTCATAATCCCGCAGGGGAACAACTGGCACCTCCCATTCTTGAAGCGGTGATAAGTGCACCATATACTGAACCGTGAACGTCGTTTCTGGACAGTCGCCTGTGTGGGCCATTACTTGGCCGTTGGGGCCTACAGTCGTGATGTATGCCAGTTTGTCCGCCAGACCAAGCCGTTTCGCGGTCTCGGTGCCATAAAGATCCTCGTAGCGCTGCACTCAATGGGAGCTCGCACGGGTTGCATTTCCTCCCTTCAATCTCATATAAGAACCTCGTGAATAATCTGGGATGTGTCCGGTCTGGACCTGCCGCATAAGTCCTGACTTGTCATGAGACCATTTGGGCTCTCCAACAACACCGTTGACTTGAAAGCAATCCGATGCGGTTGAGTGCTGTCCATCGTCGCCATCGAAGCCTGCATCGTCACCCTTTCTAAAGCCAATTCCACCTCGTCAAACCTCTCCCGTCGGGCCAAATGCCAGGAGAGGTCTATGAGTTTTTTGGCTGTTGATCGTTGAAAGACTTCTATCATTTGACTTGGTGTTCTCCGTGCCTGGTCGGGGCTAGTGTCTGGTCCTGCTGTTGCGGTGGCTTACCTTCTCGTTGGAATGTAGGGCAGAAGCTCGCCTTGTGGTTGGAGGATCCGCATTGTAAGCATTTGCTGGTAGAACGTCCGCCATCAAAGATTTCTGTTGAGACCCATGGTGCTGGAGGTAAGCCTGACGATTGTCCTGCTCCGACTGATTTGCCGTGATTGTTTCATCCCAATTGGCTGGATTTGCCGCCTGTGGTGTCGGCTGGCTCAGCGATGGATGCCCGGTAGCCTTGTTTGCCATCTTTGGATGACGAGTCCGTATGCAGTTTCTGCTGCTGTTGTTGCTGCAGTTGTTGCTGCTGTGGCTTCGTGTTATCGACATGTGTAACTTCCGAGGCCGCGGCCTTATGAAAGAATTTGTCTAAGGAGTCATATCTGCCGCAGGCGGGCATCATTGTTCCAACTCTGTTCATCAGCAAAATGTAGTTTAGTCACTGGAAGCTGCCAGGAGTGTCTCACAGGATGCGGAGAGTAAACTTAGATGCGTCAATTTCAGGAGAGAATCAGACGGTAGGAGGGCACTCGGGCCGGCCTTCCAAGTAACTGGGATCTCTGATGACTGGTACAGGAGTGCCACGTGAGTAATTGTGATAAGATTGGGAACACCTCAGAGCGCCGGAGAGAACTTTGCGTGCACCTTGGAGCACCTGGGAGCGCCCGCGACAACTCTGGGTGCACCAGTGACCAGCCTGGGAGCGCCGACGACAAGTCTGGGAGCGCTGATAATAAGTCCAGGAGCGTCTATGACAAGTCTGGGAGCGCCAACGACAAGTCTGGGCGGGCCAATGACAAGCCTGGGAGAGCTGACGACATGCCTCGGAGCACCTCGAATCACTGTAGAGCAGTCTGGGAAAAACGGCATCTTTCGCAACGTTGCAGGTGCGCCTGAAAATCATAGCTACTACTTACCGTTCAACGATCTTTAAAACTCATGTATTCAGTTTGTATTTCCATCGATGTATCTTGATAGCTACCCATCTACACGGTATATCGGGACTGGCTGCAGGCGCGGTGCTTGAGAGCAAATTCGTGGTGCACCTGAAAATGACGATCAAGTGAATTCAAAGATACACTCCAAGTCCGCGATCGATCGATTTTGGGGATGCACTTGCACGCATTAATCGAGCGTATCAAGAGATACACCTGGAGGCCGCGATGAAGTGAACTCAGAGATGCACTCTGTGATCTTGATCGTGCGAGTGTGGAGATGAACTTGGGGGCCATGATTGTGCGAACTTGGAGGCCATAATCAAGCGAGGTTGGAGATACACTTGGAGGCCGCGATCAAGCAAGTGTGGAGATAAGCACTTGGAACGCCATGATAATGCGAACTTTGGAGTCCGTAATTGAGCGAGTTTGGATATGCCCTTGGAGGCTGTAATCGAGCGTCGTTGGAAATGCACTTGGAGGCCGTAATCGGGCGAGTGTGGAGATGCACTTGGAAGGCATGATCATGTGAACTTGGATGCCATAATGGTGCGAGTTTGGACGATTGCCTAGAGGCGGTCAATGGACAGCGAGCCGGGTGCTGAGACTCATTTCATCATTTAGTTAACTCACAACCGTGGGAATGAGACAGGTGACTTTACCTTTGAGCTCTCATGGAGAGCTAGGTGATGGCAGTCGATTTTGTAGGGAGGCACGCCGGAAGCTGAAGCTACATTCAGCGGTCAACTCATAATGATGAGAATGAACTGAAGACAAACAATCATGGGTGGATGCTGTACTCGGTGTATGCTGTACTCAGTGTCAACTCATGATCATGACAGGGAAGAGATAGAGAGGGATGACTTAACTTTGTGTTCTGCAATGATGGTGGAGTTGTGGACGAGAAAGAGAGAGATGAGGATTAAGTTGAGAACGATGTGGAGGTTACGAGCAGTTATGAGAAATTAGGGATACGACATTTCCGATTGGGTTGGGAACACCTTGTATTGGTGTAATTACATGCCGGATCGGGCCTCCTAGCTGCTGTATCATAGATGGTCCATTGACTTGCACACAAAATTCTCTTGAGTCCCAGTTTCTCATGATGATTTCCCCCATCTCCTCTCGTCTCTCTGATTCTCGTTCTCAATTGTACCGTCACCTAAGAACACGAAGTCAAGTCATCACTCTCTATCTCTCCATGCCATGATCAAGAGATGACACTGAGTGCAGAATACACCGAGTACAGCATACACCGAGTACAGCATACACCGAGTACAGCATACACCGAGTACAGCATACACCGAGTACAGCATACACCGAGTACAGCATACATTGAGTACTGCATACACGGCGTGCTGCATCATCCCAAGATCGACTGTGTAACGGGCGGGGTCGGGTGCAGGTGATATGGATGTTGCGGAACTGAACTCGAAGTGCGTATCGAGAGAACAAGAATCAGAATATCTTTCAAAGTCGTACTACTGCTTGCTATACAAGAGAACGAGTAAAGAGAGAAGAAAAGGA
>Ga0307515_10002725_pt1 | contig 37794 bp, 29 predicted proteins | sample 17_EM_MG_FD_194513 | JGI IMG/M metagenome (GOLD analysis project Ga0307515, IMG submission 194513) | Populus trichocarpa ectomycorrhiza microbial communities from riparian zone in the Pacific Northwest, United States - 17_EM | ecosystem: Host-associated > Plants > Roots > Unclassified | place... | reverse complement strand
CGGTTACCCTTCTGCCCTGTTCATTCAACAACCTTTGTACCTCCTGAGCTCGATTTTCTTGTCCATGCCACCACAATTCAGACCCATACAACGCCACTGCCTGAACCGCCGCAACTTGAATTCTTTTAGATTTCTCGCGGTGCGAATGCTGAAACTTTTTGGCTTGGCATTCAGTACAGCTGCGCTCACTTCCATTTTTCATTCTATTGCTACCTACATAGTACATGTCTATATCTCCGGCTTTTCCTTCTACTTCCGTGTCTTTCCTAAAGAGTATAAGAGGAGCTGAAGATTGCCAATACTAACATTCTGTAGATAGCGGTAACGGGCGAAGTCGAACGTAGGTGATATTGGTAACAGAATGTAATTCTGGAATCAGGACAAGATGCTTCGAAGTTTGTATCGAGAGAATCACAACAAGACAAGAGTCAGAGCTGGTTCAAAGTCGTGCTTGCTTTGCTATACAAGAGAACAAGTAAAGAGAGAAGAAAAAGGAAATCCTCCAACACCAACAACATCTCTTTATATAGACGAATCTCAGAAGCAAAGACGGCGGCGAATGCTGAGTGGAAGACCGACAAATGCAGTAAGCACCACGGCTATAGACTGAAAGGCAAAGCTGGGAGCAAGAGACCCATCCCAATGATCAGTGTGAAGGTTCTGGCAGCCAGTTTCTACCGACAGAAGTCCGGACACGCGCCAGTGGGGACGTAGCTCAAACGGTTCGGACACCGAGTAGACGACAAATGCTGGTGGTGGGTGGCGGAGGCAGGACAGTAGCCCAGACGCGGGAGCATCTCTGCCGCCACTGCATCCAATGGAGAGGCCAGCAGAAAACGCTCTTGCAAGAGGTGGGGAAAGCAACATGATGGAGAGCGGGCAGATGCCAACACATGCAAGTCTCTGAGCTGCTCTCCGTGGAGAAGTGCGATAAATAGGTGATGGATTTCCTGGCGGCCACCGATGTCGGGAAGTTCCCACCCAAAAAGGACGGAGGAGGAAGAGCCGGCGGGCCACGGGCGGAGAAATAAGAGCCGGCGGGCTCTCCTTGATTTCATCCCTTTTCCTTTGCATTCTATGCTGACCAGCTTGTCAGACACTTGCTTTCTTTCTTTCTTTCTTTCTTTCTTGTATCAAAAGGGGACGACGGGTAGCAGGAGTGGAGCTCCGCCATCTAGCCGGCCAGCCCGGAGGCGGAGGGGATTAAGGGACTGTCATACTCTAAGTAGAGTGAATACAGTATGACGAAAACAAAAAAACCTCTCTTTATATACACCTCGTCCACCACCCTCGAATCATTCCTCATGCCCCGATATACCATCCGAATATCCAACCATGATCCTACACACCACCAACACAACTCCTATCAACACAACTGCGCCACAACATCCGACGTCGCAACACCTCAAACCACTTCCTTGTCATAACAAATTATACCACCACCATCCTACCATATTCCCACACCATCTCCACGTCGCTCAGAGTCTCTGCCTTTCCGTAACACTAATTCCTTCCATCCGCCCGATACTATTTCTAAGTACCCTTCAATCCATCATTCGCAACTCGAACCGTGACAATAGCGCTCATCCGTATAAATTTTATTGAACTTTTGTACAGATGTTGAGTGGCAGGTAGTAGTGCTTGTCAAATGGCTGTTCTGCCAGGTTTTTCCTTTTTCTTGTATCCCGCAGCAGCGGATGCGCATAAGAAAATATATCATCATCAGTCAAAATCAAGAGGATTTATTGGTGCTTTTTACTCTTACACTACGAAACTCCTCATCTTGGCCTTGCAGTACGCAGACAAAGTCTATCGTTTTTACCTTGATCGTATAAACCTCCCTTGTGGTTACAGTATTGAATCTGCCAGACTCTAGGAGCCACCGCATATAGCCTTGCGATAATGTCATAGAACTGTGCAATTTGCAGCTTCAAGTGCCACTCTCATCCTAATTCTATTTTCACGACTACATAGCTACGGTGTTATATAGTACATGATGACGAAGTTAATTCTTGCACCTACAACTGCTCTGCACTGGTATTTGATAATAATTACTACAAACTATTTTAGTGAACTTGTTGATGCCGGAGAACTGTGGAGTATCAGAGTCCAATTGCGACGCATTCCCAGTAGGGTAACCTCGAGCCCTAACCCGTAACCTAGATAGCACATGGAGGTTAGATATTAGATCATGCCGTACTCGGAGGTGGGTGATCTTCGTAGGTTAAGTTTCATGGGGTCATCGTTTATACCTTTGATAGGCATTCAATTTAGAACCTGGGTCTGACAAATGCCCCATAAATATATTTTAGTTCTTTTTCGCTCAAGATCATATCCAAGAGCAGAACAGTAGTAGCCAAAGAGGGGAATTAAGAAAGAAAAAAAACAGTGAAAAAACTCATGACTTCACCGTACAATTCAGTTCATTGGATGTTAAAGCAACAGTCGAACTCGGTGTTCCAAGGGAAATGCTGAACTGTTGCCACAAATGCTTAGGACATTTTTGAGGTTGCGATTCATTTGCTGTCGGGCAAACATGGACACAAATTAGCACAGCAAGGAAAGTATTCTACAAAGTTTTGAGTCAGTGTGATAGTCATGCATTGATTCTATGCTCTAGTCCATTCAGGGAGGCGGTTCCTTCGCAGAGTACCTAGTCAGTTCATGGAGCCCTAACTTCCGTGAATGAACCGTCCGTTCACCGAGTCCGTTCCCCACCTCCGTGAACTGACTAGTTCAGTCATGGAGTTAATGACAAATTGTAAATAATCTATACATTATTATAATCCCTAAAATCAGATGCCTCTTGAATGTCTTGATGCAACTACAATTACACTGTGCTCCATGTCATCATTTGAAACCGGCTCATCTTCCTCCTTTCCCTCCTCATTTCTCTCCTCCTCATTGCCCTCCTCCTCTTGCTCTTCCTCTTCCTCTACAGTGACCCCTTCCTCCTCAAGAACCTCCTCATCCTCAGTATCCATATCTGGCAAATCACTGCTCTCATTGCCAGTATTCTCTGCAGATGTGGAATTAGTATCCACTCAAGCATCTCCTTGTGTATACGCTCGACGGCTTGGTAGATTGTGACTTGGCTCCGGTGGAGCTGATCTTGTGATTCGTTCGAAATTGAAAGTGCTTAATGGCGCAGCAGAGGGTCCTGTATTTATGCACTGCCCACCACCATCTCGGCTATGGCAATGAAGTGTGCACTTGGCGTTTGCTCTGAATCCCTCGCAATGAACAGTCGTGCAGTTGCCTATACACCTACAACGTACTTCAATGAGCTCAGCAGGGGACTGAAGATGAGCAGCTTCCCGAAGAGTAAGTTCTCGATGGCTACCCTGTTTGAATAGTGGAATGCGATGTGGGGACGTCGATGTAAGGTGGTCCATATGGTTAGTACAATAGAATCGGTGGAAGGTACTTAGTTGTGCTGTGAAGAATGTGCTCAATTGCGCTGCGCTGAACTTACGCGATTGATGAATGTACCCAATTGCACTGTGTTGAATGTATGCACTAGATGAATGTACTCAATTGCGCTGTGCTGAATGTATGCAGTTGTGCTGATTGAATTCAGCTGGATAGAGCCAGCTGAGTGTACGTACATGCCAGTGCATGCACATACTTGCGTACAAAGCAGAGTGTTTGTAATCTTTGACTGACTCCGTGAATGAACTAGTCTGTTCACGGGGGTGGGGTACGGACTCCGTGAATGGACGGTTTGTTCACGGAAGGTGGGCCTCCGGGAACTGACTAGGTACTCCGCAGTGGAACTGCCTCCGTGAATGGACTAGAACATTCTATGCTATAATGAACTAGGCTCTATTTACCTGCATGAGAGTAATATTTAAAGGAAAGAGACTAGAAAAAAGAAATAACGTGACAAAGCCCGAATATCCATCTCATAAATGCCCACAAACAATCGGTTCACATAATGTCGTGCTGTTGACATAGTCCAAGAGGGGATGGTGACTATATGTCATGCTACCAATCTACACAAAAACCGGTGCCTATATGATCTGACCCCCAGATTCCAGAAATAATGAAAGTTGATTGGGAGAGAGCCAAGACTGAAGGAGATAAACTGGGACATTCAAACTGTATCCAGCATACGTTAATATTCCACATGCAGATGGCTTGAAAAGTAACTCACATACCTATATCAAAGCAAAGCGAGGTAAAGGTTGGGGTAGGGGTCATCGTAAGCTAATTTTTAATGGCACCTCGATCGCGAAGCAGCTGGGCCGTAGCCTCATGTCTGTTCTTCTCTGCGAGATGGAGCGCTGTCCTATTGTAGTAGCTGTCTGTGGCTGCGATTTCGGCTCCGCGTTCAAGGAGTAGCTGAACCATAGCTTGCTTCCCAGTCTCCGCTGCCATGTGCAGCGCCGTCCAGCCATAAAGATTACACTTGGCCTCGATTTTGGCCCCGCGGTCGAGAAGTAGCCGGACCGTGGCCCCGTGCCCGCCGTTAGCTGCCAGGTGTAGCGCTCTTCTACCAAAGCGGTCGATGGCCTCAATGTTGGCGCCGAGGTCCAGGAGCAGGCGGACTAGGCCCTCATTCCCGTCCTTGCCTGCCAGGTGCAGCGCCGTCCTCCCGTGTGTGTTATCTCTGGCCTCGATTTTGGCTCTGCAGTCAAAGAGCGGCTGGAACATGTGCCCGTGCCCGTTCTTGTTAGCCAGGTACAGATCCGTCATATTAATATCGTTGTTCATGGCCTCAATTTTGGCTCCGTGGTGCATGAGCAGCCGGACCGTGGCCCAGTGCCCGTTCTGGGCTGCCAGGTGCAGAGCCGACCTAGCGTTCTTGTCCTTGACTTCGATATTGGCTCCGTGGTCAATGAGCAGCTGGACCGTTGCCTCGCGCCCGTTCTGGGCTGCTAGGTGCAGAGCCGATGTACCGGTCTCGTCCATGGCGTTAATATTGGCCCCGTAGTCAATGAGCAGCCGGGCCGTGGCCTTGTGTCCGTTCTTAGCAGCCACGTACAGAGCGCACAAACCGCTGTTGGCCTCGACTTTGGCTCCGTGGTCGAGGAGCAGCTGGACAATTGCTTTGTGCCCGTTCTGGGCTGCCAGGCAAAGAATCGACACGCCATTATTGTCCTTGGCCTCGATATTGGCTCGGTAGTTGATAAGCAGCTGGACAATGGCCTTGTGCCCGTTCTTGACTGCTAGGTGCAGAGCGGACAAACCATTGTTATCGTTAGCCTCGATTTTGGCTCCGTGGTGAATGAGCAGCTGCACCGTGGCTATGTGCCCGTTTTGGGCTGCCAGGTAAAGAACTGGCATACCGTTTTTATCCTTGGCCTCGATATTGGCTCCGTGGTCAATGAGTAGACGGGCCGTGGCCACATGTCCCTTCTTAACTGCCAGGTAGAGACCGGACATACCATTGTTGTCCTTGGCCTCGATATTGGCTCCGTGGTCAATGAGCAGCTGGACCCTATCCTCATGGCCGTTCTGGGCTGCCAGGTGCAAAACAGACATACCGTACTTGTCCATGGCATCGATATTGGCGCCATGGTCAATGAGCAGCCGGACCGTATCCTCGTGGCCGTTCTGGGCTGCCAGGTGCAAAGCAGACATACCGTACTTGTCCATGGCATCGATATTGGCGCCGTGGTCAATGCACAACCGGAACGTGGCCTCGTGCCCGTTCTGGGTTGCCAAATGCAGAGCGCACATACCGTTGTTGTCCTTAGCCACGATATTAGCACAGTGGTCGATGAGCGGACGGACCGTGGCGTGGTTCCGGCTCTGGGCTTGCAGATACCGCCTGTTCCTACCATGGTGGCCTATGATATTTCGTTTGGCTCGGTGGTGAATGAGCAGCCGTATCGTGGCCTTGTGCCCGTTCTGGGCTGCCAGGTGCAGAGCCGACATACCCTTCTTGTCCTTGACCTCGATATTGGCTCCGTAGTCAATGAGAAGCCGGACTGTAGCCTCGTGGCCGTTCTGGGCTGCCAGGTGCAGAGCCGACATACCCTTCTTGTCCTTGACCTCGATATTGGCTCCGTAGTGAATGAGAAGCCGGACTGTAGCTTCGTGGCCGTTCTGGGCTGCCAGGTGCAGAGTTGACCTACTGTCGCTGTCCTTGGCCTGAAATTCCGCTCCGTGGTCGAGGAGCAGCCGGACCGTGGCCTCGTGCCCGTTCTGGGCCGCTGCATGCAGCGCCGGCGTATATTTATTGATTTGCTCGGGTTCGCTTCCGGAGCTAGAGTCATCATCCAATTCACCGTCCGTTGGCGAACGTATCTCAACCGAATCATTGCCTTCATATTGTGTCTCTATTTCAAATCCGCGGGCGAGGAGAAGACGGACCGTAGCCTCGTGCCCGTTCCTGGATGCCCGATGAAGTAGTGTATACATATGCTTATCAACGGATTTCCAATCAGCACTTCCTACCAACAAGTTGGCGAGGGCCACGACGCGACCTTCCTCTGCTGCAACGTCGAGCAAGTGATTTAGGTGGACCTGGGCATTGAGAGCATCCAGTTTGGAGTCGACCGGTCGTTTGAACAAACAAAATCCAGCAGATGGTGGGCTAGTATAAAGGCTCGTGGTTAGGTCTGAAAGAAGCAGCGGTAAGACTTGATAACTATCTTTCTTTGGCGCTGTCAATAATTCAAACGAGTACTTAAGAAATGCTCTACTGTCCAGGTATCGAACAAGTCGCTGAGAATCTTCGAGACTTGTTCTGGAATCATCCGTACTAGGTTGAAATTCGTTTATCATTTCTTCGCGATGGAGATTAAGATACCTGAAGCAAGTTGTCCCAATCGCTGTTCTAGCTTGTTGATCATTTGAAACAACTTTAAAAACAGATCGATTCACGGCATCGTGAGGGAAGAGGAAGAATTCGCGCACAGTCTGATGGATCACTTGGACAACCTCTGTTTTTCCTGATGCTGAAATTATAGTTAGTTATTTTGGATTAGTACAAGCAGATGAAATGGATCCACATACAATCGTATCCACGAATGGTCTTTATCTCCACAAAATGGCCAGCGGATCTAGCCACCAATGCATGGATGTCCAATGACATATTTCTTTCCAAGTAACCTGGGCTGGGACAGAACTCATGTTCGTCAAGCGAGATAGCAAGGGCCTCGCGAAGTTCAGCAAGGTCGATCTGACGATGGGAAAAGAGGCAGAATTGAAAGATTCGTATGCCATATTCTACATAAACGTCCTCATTACGTTTTAGCTCGAGAAGCATGAATTCATAGTATTTTATAAGATCGGTGGGAAGAGTCTTCAGGATGCGCATCAGCTGTTCGTGGTTGCACCCATTCTTGCTATGTCTCTTGAGATCCTTTTCGATCAAATGTACCCACACGAAAACCCCATCAGCATGGTCGATAATGTATTGCTGGGCCTCAGCTTTACTTTCAGACCTGAGGCTGAGGTTTCTAAGGAAGTCTTGCGTGTAATTCCCGATATCTTGCTTATTCCTCTCCTGGAGCAGCAAATGGTGGCATCTAGGATCGGAATGAAACCCCTTAGGTAGATCGTTTATTGGGCGGCTCGCAAAACAGATTTTCAAGCAATTTCCTTTTGTTGCTGCTAAATTCCAAAGTGAAGTGACGATATCTTCCCTCTCACTGTCGTCTGATTCATCCAGAGCGTCAACAATTAGGATGAGTTTTGAACGTAGCTGTTGCTTACTGCACTGCTGTAGTATGTCCTTTAAAATCTTATAAGACCATTTGGTTATGCCATCGGAGTCTGCCTGTACCAGGCGCCGATATGTTTCCTGAAAATGTACGAAACACGATTCATCCGCATCGAGGATGCGATAGAGGAGCGAACGAAGCATGGTTTTGTGGCTTCGGTGGAGCTCACCATCCCGGGCACTGTAAAAGAAGTCCGCTATAATGTTTGACTTTGAAGCATGAAGACGGTCTCTGACAAAACGTATAAGGGTACTTTTGCCGCTACCTGCCTTTCCTTCAACGAACAACATGCTTGAGCTCTTCGATGACATCCAAGCATTGTACTCTTTACATTCCAAAAACCACCCAAGTGTCAGGTCATGGTGGGTGACAATATTTTCATACCGCGAATTGTCGAAGTGTAGGCTTCTGAGGCAGGCTGCGGGGGAGTAAGTCAGCGTGAAAACAAACTACAATAGTTACTGTGGGCAATGAAACCTTTTCTTTCTTTGTCATATTCAATGTGAATTTCTGATCGCGCTGTTTCGAGTCCTAGGTCACCTGCCGTTGGTGGATTTGTGATTAACAATTTGACCACGGGCAGATGGCGCTGTAGAGTCCTCATGTTTTCAAGCAATAACCTCCAGGTTGCGATGGGTGCATCGTCCAGATCGAATATCAACGTTAGAGAAATCCCAGCCGGTAACGCCGGATGATGGGACCCGTTATTACTCAGCCCGATGTCCAATGCCACGTCCAGAGCTTTTTCAAACGCATCCCAGAGATCTTTCAGAGTGGCAAAGGCCAATAGCGGTTTTAGATTTTCCAATTGGTCACCAGTAACCATCTTTGCAAGCTCGCTCTCAATCCGGCATTCAAGCAAATGGTTAAGAAAGGCGGCGACAATAGACTGTGATCTCAACTTCGAAAAATTCGGAAAGCCAATCAACTGGTAAAGAAGGGTATGTAACGAAACCGCAATTAGCTGTTCATGTTTGTCCATAGATTCCCAAATTAAGTAATGCCGGCGTTCTGCCGCTCGATAGAAAAAGTATAAGGGCAATGTAACGGCATCGACTTCCTGGAGGTGACGAACAATATAATATGCACCTTGCTCTAAATTACGTTCAGGCGGAGCACTCAAGACTAAAGTCCGCAAATTTTGCATCCATTCTTTATAATCGATGTTGTCGAAAATCCAAAAAAAATTTCCATCATTTTCAGGTATGTGCGCACCGCAGAAGATCCTGTTCAGATGTTGCTTCTGGTCAATAGGTGGAATAATGCGACAAAAATCCTCTGGATTCACCGAATCAATCAGAGAATGGAATGCGGCCCCGCTAGTCTGATCTACAGTCATATCAGCCTATACTACGCGTAACCATTTCGTAGAAACATGTTATATTTCAGCTACATACCTAACCACTGATTGAGATACCTGACAACTGTTTGAAATGTTCCATCCGCTTTGGCAAATTTTACCATATCTGAATGGTTGGAGAAAATTGGAACACAACTTTCCTGCCCTATTCCAAGTACAGCTGAAAATCTCTGCACTTTCTGGACTTTGGGGCCCCCTTTTTGAACCGTACCACCGATCTAAATTAATTTCAGTATCAGATCATAAACTGGCAACTTCCTAAGTAACCTACGCTCACAACAGTTTCCGTTTTCTCAGTTTCATAAAAACTGCAGATTTTACCGGTAAACCGATCCCACATTGACATACATGCCTCTTTCTGATTTATCAAAAACTCCGAATCGTTGTTTAACTGTTCAAGCAGTTGTCTAAGCTCATAGTTGTCCTTCTCTGCCTGTATAGTCACAATTTCCCTGAGATCATCAATATTCAACCCCTGGTGAGGAGTTCCAAAAAAGAAAATTCCTCGCACGGCGTCAAATATATCCCGGCGAGCTGTATCTTGGCTTACTTGGAGAAACGACTGGAGCAAGGTCTGTTTCCTTGGCCGTCAGCAGCTGGTGGATATAATAGGTCTAATAGGTCAAATCGAGAACTAATGTACCTGAGCAACCAAGATACCGCCAAGACTGTGAGCAATGAAGAACATCTGGCGTTTCTAAAGGGGATGGTCAGCATATCAATCCCAAGTATATAGTTGTCAAACTTTGCTGCATACTGGACAATCATATCTAGCATTGCACAACTCCTCCGTAAAGTCCTTTATATGGTCGGTCAATCTGGCCCCGTTAGGTTCAAGTAGGCTAGTGTTATAGCCGTAAGTCATAATGCGTGCACTGTCAAATTTTTCTGGCAAGAAATCGTAGAGCCACATCGCGTGGGTTCCTCGATTTTGCCATGATCCGAATGCATGTCCTGCGAGACCCGTGATAGCAATGATGCTAGATATATCAGCGAGCTGGTACTTGAGGATATGTAGTGGTACAAACTCTGCGGTAATTGGGATTTTCGGATTATTCAGTGGCGTCAGACCATAAAAATCTTTGTCGATATTGAGTCGCACTGTTCGGCCCTGTTCACGGAACAGGATTTGTTTTTCTTCGCTTTGCTTCCAACCGTCGAAATATGTGGTATTCCTGTTCAAGCTGAGTAGCGCTGTACTGGTTTTTGTCCAACAGCTGCAAGCTAGAAACTTTGAAAGGTCGACATTCGTGAGGTCGATATCAGGATCGATACTTTTCAACTTTTCTTCGAGTTCATCTGTACCCCAGTGTGAGGGGACGCCCGTGATCCGGAAGCACGTTAGCTGACCGCCGTGAGATTGAATTGAATGACGCTGGGTATCTTCCGCCACCGCGCTCGGGCTAATGTAGTGCTCATTACTCCCATTTCCGTTGTTCTTAGGCGCCGTGGCAATTATAGCATCGCGACACTCATTTAAGACTAACGACGGTGCGATAGTTGAGGATGAAGCACCAGTTCGTTGGGTCTACCACATTATACGTGTCAGCGACGTAATTATGAGCCCCAGCCCGTGCTAGGGTATCTTACCATGTTTCTTAGCCTTGCTAAAGTGTTACGTAGATAGCTTAGTTTGTTTTGTTCAGCGCTCTTCGGGGGCATATTGATAATTCGACGGATGCTGGTTTGGTCGGGTTGCGGGATAATTCGAACGGAAAATGGAGGGTCACCGCCGAAGACAGTAATAATGTGGAGGAAACGATTGTTTGCGGGTACGCTTCTACTCCGACTTGATTTTAAGTAAGTGGAACCATTCAGAAGTGGAGCCATTCAGACGTGGCAGCGCTTGCTGTGCAGCCTAATCATCTCTGCATATGCAGGATAGGATACGAAGTCATGCACAACTATAAACACGCGGTGCGTTGTGTGGGAAATATGACGTAGTAGTGAACCTATCGGGCGTGCGCCGAAGAAAAGCTGGGGGTTTGTGAACATTTCCAACGTGGCGGCCGCCAGAAAAAAAGCAATGTTGGATAATAGATGTAGGTTCTGATTGAAAACCGAACTATGTACTGCGGAATTTAGAATCTTTTTTGGCGCGACGCCTGTTTATTGGCCAGTTTCATTGTTTCACAGCGAATTAGGATAGACATGCTGCACTGCCTCACATATGATAGCTCTGCAGATCGAACCAATAAATGCTTTGCGCAGCTGCTGCGTGTTCGGCAACACCTGCCGCTGCCACAAAAGTCCAAACCTAGTCAGTTAGGTGCTCTAGTCCAAAACTTCGTCGTACATCACCTGGGTGAATTATTATGCATACGAATTAATGCCATCGCCAGATGCATCGGTCACCCTACAGCTCGCTGCATCAGGGCTAGGGTTAATGTTGTAAATGCACATGTCGTAGAGCACATCGAATTTATGTGCTTAAGCAGACGTTTAGCGGTGAGAGCAAGGGAGAAGGCGTAGATTGACCATAGAGAGCGGGTAGTCCTCTGAGTCTACCGAGTAATACCTACCGATCTTCTATCACAAGCATTGGTACGAACTATACATGTATCTACAAGTCAAAGTTATTATTCATGCCGGGCTAGCAACTGCGGGGTACCGGCGACAAATAGCATTAACAATGGTATGCAGAGATGACGCTTGAAGCAACAAAAATTTATGCGCACCTGAGTTTGGAATGTGGTACGTATAATTATGTTTGCCAAGTACCAAAGGAGGTGCACTACAACCGCGCGATGAGGTTTCCAGTGGCACGGCCATGTTGTTATGACCGCCATATCAGAAAGTACGATTTAGATATGCCGACGAAGAATATAGCGCTGTCGGTGTTGAATACTTCTAACGTGATCGATGCTGCGACAGACGAAAGCCGAAGTTAAGGCAGGGACTAAAATTCACCCGAACGTCCATCGAAGAGCCGATTAATTACTTTCATCTCGATCATGAACTATGGCCGAGGATACGAGCTGGGTATTGGGAGCAATGTGGTCTATATAGTGGGACCGATGTTTCTTTCTCTTTCCTTCGTCGATTTAGTACCTTTTAAGGATCAATCCTGGTTAAATATGAATGGCATCCTAACATGTATTTATCCCTCCGGAATATCGTCTAGCAGAGGAAGAATTTCCCGGGCCCGTTGGGCCAGACTCAACAAGAGGTCTCTACGAGTAATGCCGTCTGGTTGGGAGACTTTAGAAGTCTTCTTGATGCTCGTTTCCGTTCCTTCTCCACTTGTAGGTGGAGGTACAATGGTATTTTGTCAATCTCGGGGTCTAGACTAAATGTCTACACCACATCCCTAGCCGGAGACGTCTATATAAGGTTGACACTACCGGGAACCAATAACATGCGAACCTAAACGCTACTATATAACGACTACCGTACCTCAAGTCGAAGACCGCCTGGGCTCGAGCCGGTGGTCTTGGTAAATTTGTTGTAGCTAATGGCACCTAATCTGAATTAGCCTAAACTTACCCGAAATGGTAAGTATTAGCCTAAAAAATTGGACTTGACCAGTTTTAATTTTTTCAGCCTGCCAAGATACTCAAAATGGACTCTCACTATTGCGCTTTGTATTAACGACCCTTTCTTAACATTTTTTGTGCCGTATATTTAAATTAACTGATTGGGCACTGGTCTAGTAATTCACTTTCCTGTGTACTATCGCTTGTGCCGACGTAAGAAACCGTTTATCCTGTGGAAAATGGTGGTAAAGGTACTCTTGTATATATCTCGAGTCTTGCCACTTTTTGCCGAGTCAACTATTTCTGATCTCTTTCCCATACACACTGGCCAGGTGACGGGTTATAAAAGTGCCGAAGTGTTCCATCGAACTTTCACTCTAAATTTTGTGGACTATTGGTGGCGACAGCAATATAGAACTAGAATATTAACATGCATCTTCTCCAATATTATGGAAGAAACGGTAACTCTCAGTCGTTGTATAAAATTCGCATTGGGTTTGAACTTGATCAATTGGGAGTGGAAACAAAGTCCTTTGTTACCTGGTTACATTGCCGCTAAAGTGACTGGCTGTCAGGAGGATCGGAAACTGCATGCTGCCCAAATTCAGGGGAAGTGTTGACTTGGTGCAGTTTAAAAATTGTGCGACGTGTTTCGGGAAAAGATTATGATACGTTTGATGCAAAATCTCAACTAGCACAACCACCTAATCTATCTCATCTAATCTAATTTGATCTATCTCATCTCATGCTATCTAATCAATATAATCTCATCTAATCGATCTCATGATCCTATCCTGTGTTATCAATCACACGTCACATTTTTATTGTCGTTCAACAATTGTTTATCCCGGCGGATACAATCAGAGAAGAGGTACGAGAGATATCTGTAAGATCTCTACATATCTACATATAATAAACGAGAATCCGGACACGAAATTTACCCTACCGACGCTAGAGTATGGCGACCTTGCGAGGACTGGCACACGTCCAAAGGAGCAGAAGTCGAGTTCGGCCAACTTTCAGCACACATTTGTTTATTCTCGGGGGCAGCTTTGATTCTAATTGACTTTCGTTTTCTGGGCCATTGCAACTGCAACAGGTTGTCCCCTAGTTTAGCTGTGACCGACAGATGTCGTTACAATTATTTATGCGATTTGAAACTAGATGTACGAATATTGTAACTCGGTTTGGTGAGAGTCTTCCGACATGGAAACCGTTTCTTTTCTCATTGACGGTAATAATATGCACCCAAGATTGGAGGTGTTAGGGTCGAAGTCAAACCCCTGGAATAAAAAACTCCCTTCAAATGAGCATCATTCTTAACCAGCACCTCCAGTTGCATAACCGTGACCAGCCAGCAAGTCCAGAAGTATTGAATGAGTTTCCAGTCATATTATTTCGCCAAGTATGCTCTACTTACTGTTAAAATTCATCCTTAGCTACTGAAAAGGTACAGAATTTCCCTCAAAAAAGATACATGTACAGCTCATCCGATGACAATAAGAATAAGACTCGTTGAAAATATAGAATGACTGCAACGAATAACAATTCTCACTAATTATGTACCTCTTCGGTCATTGCGCATGAGTCTGCAATGCCTGGGCCCGGGTGTGCAGCGGATGGCGGCGGGTCGCCGGAATACCTGTCGCACTATATTAGATAGATCCCGTAGTCTAGATCTACAGTGATATTGACGACCCGCCTGACACCGGGGGTAATGAAGAGGTTTCAATGCCACATCTCAAGTATTAAGCTTCGAATCAGACACACTATCATTTTACTTAGTACGGTATTGGTCATAAGGTTGATGAAGTTGATCACCACGGGCAATGAGATATGGGGCCTCATACCAAGCGAACTTTATCTAAGTGGCCAGCTTTCAGCCACTTTACAAATATTCACAGGCCAACTAAGGGTTGATGGACCAGTGAACACTTTTAAGAGATCCGAAAATGTATCGAGAATGTATCTACAGATACATTTCAGAATACACATTGCCACACAAATTCTGGAAAGCTGGATACATTAAATCCAGGCGATAAAAAGGAATGCACCGCTGACACAAAACAGATATATACCGTCCATAAATGTATCTCAGGATACATTTGGGATATCTATTGATCTATTCCTCCAGCGATACACCAGCGAGGTGAATACGGCAAAGTCAGTTGCACACTTCCGGGGATCAGAGATCTCGTCGATACCTTTTACCGCATTGTCGAAATTAGTTCGAAATTCTGTTTCTCACCGACTATCATGGAATCTCTAAAGATATGTTACTGACGTTATTCGCTCGCCAAAAGCAACCGCTTCCTATCATTCTCGACGCTGGAAGTTTTAGCATTCAAAGACTCCCTAGGATCTGTCATGGAAGAAACCAGCGCCGATGGGGCCTGCTGAATTGATTTCGCGCACAATTCTGTGTAGACTGAACACCAAATGTACGAGTTTAAACCATGCCTCCGGAAAATCGATCATGCTGGGTTCTGTGAGCTTGTGGATGTTTTTGTACTTTTTGTTTCTGTATAGCTATGTGTCCTGCTGCCGTCACGAGAGAGCGGGTTATTTTACACACCATCAATCTGGGTGCATCAATGCTGGACGTGTTGCCAGCGCCTTCGTTCGGCTTCGTGGAATCCCATACTTCGGACGAGCCATAGTATCTCTTGCGGCTGACGGAAGGGGCGGAGGTGCCATAGGCGCAATAAACGTTTCCTCGGAGAAATGACCAAGGATCAGACTATACTTCGCACGGAGATCCCAAGGCCTAAAGTCTAGGGACGTTGTTGGTTTCTCCGGTTCGTGGGACTTGTATGATCTTGTTCCGTAACTTCTCAGGACGATTGACATTGAGGCCGTCATGCTTTTCCTGCCGGAGCTCGGCATGCAGCAGTTCCCTTGCCTTCCAGAAGCCCGAGTTGGCGTGGTTTGAAGTTCGGTGTATTTGCATTTGTGCGCCACTTCACCAAGATTCAGACCGTCGTTGGGATTGTGTCGCCACTATGATTGGGACTGCGTTTAGAGTTCGGAGCGTGGATAACGGTGGGTGTCGGCACGGGATGTACAAGATCAAAAGTAGTTGCAAGCTACCACTCCTAGATGGTGCTGAAGATAAGAGGACTGAATTCATGGCATACAATATTATCCGATTATAGATCCACAGCAACAGCCTTAACTACGGTGCGCACGAGGGAAATGGAGGATTGACCCCTTCAGGTAGGTGCTATCTCAGACATCCGTCAAGAGTTCCATGTGTTGTCTCCCGAACTTCCTCTTTTCATGAGTCAATATATAACACATGCTGTAGTGATCAACGCTGCACGGGTAGGTAATGGTGACCAGGGGCTGATCTTAGACGCGACAGGGGTAGTGGTGGGTTTTCTTCTATATAAGTCCCGAAGACGGAGTTGCCGGCTACTCACATCCGCTTCGCTCGAATACGTAGGCTATCAGAGTTCTCAACCGTCCATCCGGACTGGAGCCCGGCACGCCGTCCAGGGCGGGTGTACCTTGTGTTTAACCTAGGGCCTCCCGGGCTAAGGCTAGAATCCCTACGGCCTCTTCAACATAACTGAAGGGTCCTATCGGATGTTGCCGGTGCTGGGGTGTGAATGATTGCGGCAGGCAAGAACGAATTCCGGCTGGCTAGCGAAAATTCTGACTGTCTAGCAGGGGATAGTTCGGCGTCTTCTGATCCGATCAGCATTTCCCACACTGTTGTACCACTTCGCATCGATGGGTTAATATAAGTGGCTTGTTTTCCCATCGCCCCGAGACCATCCAGCTTGAAGCTCGGATTTTACAAGGCTGTAAGGCCCTGTAGGGTGTAGTCTTGTACTTCGAAGCCCTAGAGCTAAAGCGGGCGTAAACCTCAGCCCGGATAATCGCAGTCCAGGATCGGGTATGGCTCTGGTCGGACGGGACGGACGGTTGCGAAATCTGCAGACTATAAGCACTGTGCATTACAACCCTTCAAACTACACACTCTACAGCACGACACACTCCCGAGCAGTACACCTCTGGTATGCAATTAAACTCCGAAATCAGGAGAAACTCCGAAATCCATCATCATCACCCCGCTGTCACCCGCAACACAACATTACAGTTCGTGTTGAATTAGCGTTAGCATAGCACCGGCATATCTGAAGTTATACCAAGGATCTCTGTATATATGCTGAGTTTTTCTCCTTCTTTCATATCACTGTACCTAAGTCTATGCACACGGTTCTCCCCATATCGCAACAGTTAGCCTTGTCGGGTACTGCTTCCCTCTACAGCCCGCATTCCAATTCTATTCCCACGCATTTAGCTTCATGAGCGCCAACTATATTTCAGCACGACCACAGCGCGGTCATAATTCGAGTCGGCATTGTTAAGGCCAATAACGGTATCCGCCTGCGTACATGAAATGAAGTTGAAGCTCAACATCGCCGTCTAAATAACTTCCGTAAGAATTGCAGCTACAAGCTCCAGGACCAGAGCGAGATAGTTACGCGGCCAGGAGTCAGCAGGCTATAAAAGCTAAACACCGGCAGTCAACACCATCGGGTATCCAGAACTGGTACACCGTGGTGCTGGGTGTTGGACATGTTATTTTTTCCCTCGGTCGTAGTTTGGCATGGAATGGGAGGGGCGTTTTTAGTAGTCTTGCACTGCTTGGTAAACTGGGTGTCTCGTCTAGGTCGTGCATGCCCAACAATGGTGCGCTACAACCTTGCAGATTGTCTTATGGCTGCGAGAAGGAATGAAAGGACAAGAACGTGCGATGTGAGTCTAACCTGCAGCTTTCTGCATCTATCCGGTGCGATCCGGTTGCACCCGATGTCGGCCACTTTGCGTTTGCCGTCAATTGTCAGTTTTAAGTATCCAGATTGAGATTCGAAGGTGGGAAGAGGTTTGTAATGTGAATCCGGATTAAGGTTATGCTGCTTATTTTTAGGGACGTTCTGAAATGAATTGGGATGAGGTTGGAAACTGCAATGCGTTGCTTCCTGTACTTTGGAATAGTCGGAGGCAGTTGGGAATCAACGCTCCCAGGTGGTTATTGGCGAGAGTCGGATCCGGGTGATGATTTATCCGTAAGGTACTCTCAGCAAAAACTTAGCCTCGATCTGGCGTACTGGGTTGGGAGGAGTCAACTTGGGTGCACGTGGTTGGATTGTGACTAAGTAGATATGTTGTAAAAAAAAATATCGCATGCTTCACATGACCAATCTCACAACACGCGGTGTCAAAGCTCGCAAAAACTCACTCTTAGAACTACTCTTACCTGAATGGGTACCTGGGGGAGCTTAAGAAACAGTCTTGGCTTGGCTCCGGTTGTGTGATAGCAATTGATACAGGGGTGAGTGTACCACCCACCTGATCGCGTACTGCGGCTGAACAACACAGAATCTCAAATACCCAACTCTTACAAGATATTGCGGTAGTGCAGCTTATAATCGGTCCATAGATGGTGTTACTACTTTCCATCGCATTCTGCTAGTACTTGCTTTAGCTCAACACATGACCATTGTACAATTGCTCCACATCACCTGACTACCGATCATATATGGTAACCTAATAGAGTTGTATCCCGGCTCCAGCGCGGTTGAGCTCAGTCCCCATTTATTCACCACCCTGAACAACATAGTACCGAGCAATCTCATCTCGTCCACGATACTAGTCATTACTCCTTTGTATTCATCTCGAGGCTTCTCCTCTCTTTTATCTATTTCAGAGTCTATACCCACACGCACGGTTCTCCCCTCCATATAAGCAACACTTACTATTACATACATGACGTGACCGAGTTAACCATAGGCTGAGTTGATGGTAAGGCACCAGCGGTAAGGCACCAGCGGTAAGGCACGAGGTAAACAGTTCTCTTGTATATACCTCGAGTCTCCCTCATTCTGTATCGTGGAATACATACATGCGGTTTTGTTTGTTTAATCATACTGCATTCACTCTCATACTGCATTCACTCTATCTATAGTATGGCAGTTCCCGCTTCCCTCCCCTCCGAATGGTCGGCTAGGTGAGGGAGATCCCCTCCCGCTACCTTCTTGCCCTCTAGCAAGTGAAGGTAAAACGAATGACCATACACAGAGGAAACACAGAAACATGCACGCGGTTCTCCCCTTCATATGGCAACACATTGTTGTATATCAAGAGTGGTAATGATCTTGTAATAGTCGCCATCACTATAGACGGATCTCGATCAGACGATAGAAGAGTGGGAGCAGCAGCCGTATGCAGCAACGGCAAAGGCGGTTGGGAGACTTCCCGCAGCTACCTCTGTGAGGGGTGAGCGGAGTTGTGGGCGACATGGATCGCACTCAAAGAAACTACAGAGAGTGGGGAAGCACGGCAGGCACAAAAGGTACGAAAACGACGATCTTCAGTGATTCCTAGGCAGCTGTTCAACTTGTAGTAAACTTGGAGATAGGCCCGGGACAGCAGTTGGCATGATGGATCAACAAACAAGTTCGGGCCCTCCTGCATTACCACCGCATTGAAACAGAAATTCGGTGGAGTCTCTGGCATGCCCATCTCTGGGAGTAAAGAAGCGGATCGGCAAGCGAACGCGGGCCGTGGGAGTACAGTGCGTGAGCGAGCATACAGCGAACAGAACCAGAAGGACCCCGAACAACGAGCAGCAGCAAAAGCACAGTAGGAGGAGGGGTGATGCAGCAGGTACCACGGCTACAGAGTTAGAAAGGGATCCGGGAAAGCTGGAAGTTAAAGACTCATTCCGCTAAGCAGCATGAAGTTATTGGTAGCCAGGTACTACCAGATGAATGCGGGCATGCACCGACAGTGACATATCGCAAGCTATTTCTGCAGTGGGATGATGACAAGTGCTGGTGGTATGGGCAATCGGGAGCATCTCTTCCGTCACTGCAAGAGATGGAAGAATGAGCAGCAAGCGCTTTGGAGAGTAGTTGGGTGAGTGACAGGCTTGAAGGCGGGAAAATGCCGGCACGTGCAGATATTAGAGCTATTTTCAATGGAGATATGCGATCAGGCGGTGATGGACGCGCTTCCTCGCAACCACGGAGGTGAGGAAGTTCCCACGCCGCTGAGCAGAACAGAGTGTATTTAAGACTTTGTCTTTTTTCTCTTTTGTTTCATGTGCTACCATTCTTTTGGCTTCTGTTTTCATTTGTCGAAAGGTTTGTTTGTTTGTAATCATATTTTTGTCGAAAGGTGAAGAGTAGAAAGAGGCGAACCCCCCGACCTAGCCGGCCAACCGGATGGAGATGAGAATCAAGTACTGCTATATTGTAGTTAGAGTGAATGCAGAATGATTAAAACAAATAAACAAGCGCTATCATCATATTATATCCTCCCGTGACTAAACGCATATATATTCCAAAAACCAGTACATTAGCGCAGCACAACATACAAAGCATCCCCGTAAAATTACCCGCTACTCGTTGGAATCCTAGCATCCTGTACAATCCTAGCATACCTCGCCGCCTCTACATATTCTCCAAGGTTGAACAAAGTCCATGCTAGATGGCCGGTGACAAGCAGCGTCTCCGGATGCAACGCACCTAGTAGCCTCCTCCGATGTTCCAACACTTGGGTCTCTAGCTCCTTAGCTTCTTGGTACCGGCCTTGTTGTTGAAATGCCCATGCCACGCTAGCCATACTCGAAAGTGTCTTCGGGTGGTTCACGCCCAGAGTACGCTTTCTTGTTTCCATGACGCCCACTTCCAACACTTCGGCTTCTGCCCACTTTTCCTGCTTCGCCAAAAAGTTTCCTAAATTGCCTTTGTAGTCGACAGTGGACTCGTTATCTTCGCCCCATTGTTCGGTCGCACGCGCCAGGGCACGCCGCATCGTGGTTTCGGCCTTGTCAGGTTGTCCTGAGTAGGCGTAGCTACACGCAAGATTGTTCATATGCGTCAACAACCCGTATGCACCCTCGTTCGGCAATTGCAACCTCTCCCCGGTCTCGACCAATTGCTCTTGGAGTGCTATTGCTTCCTTTGTCTTCGTTGAATCTCCATCTTCAGTCGAAAGTGTCAGGCTTAAGTCGTTCATGAGTACACGGGTAAACTCATGTTCTAGGCCATTCATTCGTGTCGAAGTTTCCAAGAGATGCCGCTGCAGGTCCTCCGCTTTGCTTCGTTGCCCTTGCCTCGCTTTTAATACAGCTATAAGCCTCCTGCTTTCAAGGACCGGTTGACTCTCCGTATGGAACCTTTCCTTCACGAACTCTAGCACCTTCTGTTCTAAAACTTCCGCTTCATTGTGTCTTCCTAGCAACAGATATTCCTTTGCTAAGTCATTCAAAATGGAATGCCATCCTCCATCCGCATTTCTTAGTGATCGCCTGCACAGTCTATTCTCTTCAGTATCGTTCATTCGAGGTTCGAGATTTTGAAATAACTGATTGGAAAATATTTCGGCGCAAACTTTAACGTCTTCTGGCATGAGGATCAAGACATTCGACACTTCTCTTAACGTTTGCGGAACTTGAGGTGCTTCTAGGCCGGTGAACATAATTTTCAGATTTCTTGAGGAGCCCAATAGAGAATTCCTAACGCTGAGTATGTGACGTTCAAGCTGCTGCGGTGAGTCGCTTCGGTCAATGCTATCCAAAACCAATGTGACATGGCCGCAATGTTGTAGTATCTGCGTATACAGGTCGCGGAAGACCAGCGGCTCCTGGTTGTCCGGTAGCACACTGTGACTTCCTGCTGTCGAATTTTCGCAATAGAACTTCAGAATCAGTGCTTTTTGCTCGGTGGTAACGTTGCGGTTTTGGACAATTTGCCATATGAGGCTCCGGAGAATGGCAGCGACTGAGAGTTTCAAACAAAATGCATACTCAATGAAGTGACTAGGTTGAAGATTCTGGGAGACCTTTTCGACTACGCTGGCAGCAAAGACTGTCTTTCCATACCCCGAACGGCCGGTAATACTGAGTATACCTTCCGTATCTTGAAGCCATTGAACAGTCTTTTCTTTATCGAAGAAGTTGTCATGACTTCCTGCGGCCCGTCGGTCAAGCATCTCTGTAAGTTGCGGTCTAAAAATGGTAGGATCCAACCACATCTTGATGTTCTCAAACAGCCACGACTAGTTAGAACAAATACAGATCCAACATTTATTCATACTGACTGTATTGGCAAATTCCTACTCTGATTAACACTCGACTGGACGGATCACAGACAGGAACTCATCTCACCAATACCCGGTTCGTTACCCGCTGTAATACTTGCTTGTCGGCTTGTGATATCATCAAACAATCTAATCAATGCCCCAGCAATGCGGATGAACCCAACATCTAAAGGGCCCGAGAACTTTGTCATGTGCTCATGATCGGCTGGGATGATTCCCACGATCTCCCTTCCGTGCTCTATCGAGGATGAGAATCGATCTACAACCTGTTGTGATACGGTGAGACTTGATCGTCCAGCGTAGGCACAAGCCACTTACCATGATGCCTGCTGTAGGTATATCCTCGCGAAATGAGTGGATCTCAATCTGTCTTTCCACAAGTATCTGATTGAAACCTCTGTCGATACGTTCAAGAGTTTGTGAGCTCACTTCGAGATCCCGAAGTACAGAGACATTCGGAGACTTCCATAAAATCCTAGTGATCTCCTGCGCAATCTTCCCAAGTGTTGCGACTGATGAGCCTCGATGAGGAGTGCCAAGGAATATGACCCCATATGTGGCAGGTAGAACATCCTTGAGATAAGTCACCTCATTTCGTGACGCATTAAGCATCTAATAAGTATCAGCAGTTGAACTATAAGAAAATAAACTGGAAGGAGACTAGCATCTTTAACAATGATTCCTCCGAAACTATGAGCAACAAATATAAGTGGACGAGTTTTCTGAATGACAAAAATTAGTTATTAATAAGATCTCTTAAACGAAACGAAACACAAATTTCTCACATCACGGTTTGAGGTACGCTTGTCGGCCAAGTCAGAGAGGAGAGAAGCAGCGTATTGGAACACTGTAGCTTGCGAAGCAGAAGAGAAGATGTGATTGATGTCCACATCGTATCCCCATGTGTATATGCACCTCTCTGGAATGACACTCGGTAATAGCTCCTTTGGCCAGAACAAAGGCTCCTTATTGAGTGCCTGGCCATCAGCGATTAATCGCTCTCTCTCCTTATCCTTATTTTTTTGCCAGAATCTCCAACGCAACCTTTTCTTTTTCCAGAATCCGCTACACAACCTTTTCTTTTACACTACCTCAGCAGTTGGCCTTGACTCGATAATATTTGTAGATGCTGGCGCAGCCGCTAGCTCAGTGGAACGAGCACTTGTCCATGTTTCACGCGGATGTGCAGAGCTTGCAGCTGGAAATTCACAAAATATGACCCCCTTTTCTATCCGCACGTTTCTTCAGCCCTCTCTCTAGCTTTTCTTTTTTCGCTGTTTGCTATTTTATTTTAGCTCTGCATCCCAACATGATTGCACCCCCGCGACCTCGTCAGCCTCAAACCAGTCCAATTTTACCTAGGGTATAGGCAAGAGTTGTACACGACCACAGCCAGTATCGCTCTTAATATTCGGATTTTGGTCGGGAATCTCTGGGTAGCAAATGGATGAATCAAACTACGAGATAAGTGATGATTCACAGACTTCCAGTTGGCCTAGCAAACTTCAAACTGACAAATTTTGACACCAGTGTGGTTGTCAAGATGACGCGTCATTTGTAACACTCCTACCATGCCACAAGAAAATTATGCTATGTAGGAGCGGTACAGCTCATGACGCTATAGTTGGGGACTCATAGTTATGGTGAGGTTGTGACATGATCTGGGGAGGGGGTGGAATCCGCCAGCTTCATAGATTCTCCATCATATTTTCAACTCCCTCATATTTTGTCCGATTGACTAAATTTTTTGATTAGCATGTAGCCCTTAGAGTTATCTATCAGACTGCAGTCTCCGATCATCTTTCAATTGTGTTGTTGAGTAAATTGTAATTTTGAAAAACATCTCCAGCCGTACCTTGCCATTCCCCACCCACTACTCTGCTGTTCAGTGCATTCATCGGCAGTCAACTTCATACTCTCGGCACCCAGCACTCAGCTTCGCTTAACTCCATGCTCCCAGTTACACCTATTACATACTCGAGGTGCATTTGTCTCTACAGTGCTGGGAGTTTCTCCGCTCGAAACACAAAATTAGGCAGCCGCCATTTCACCTCCTATGTCACACCCCTGCAACCAGGCAATAACTGTACACCATCATTTTATTCTTTGTCAACCTCACCACCTTTTAAAGAAATCTCACTACACATTATTCTTCTATACATATAACTACCCTCTCTATCTATGTACCAAAAAAATAGTTTTAAGAATTTGACTTTAAATTTCATTTGAGGTTTGGAGTGGGACCTTCGGCAGTTAAGAAGCTATCAGCTGCCTTGCCTGCAGTGCTGTTGGTTTCATGTGCCCAATCATTTGCAGACACAGACATCCTTGGGCTCGCGATCAGCCTTTAAATTACACAACCTCGTTCAAAGCATTTTCGGGTCAGGCTGTAGTTAGAAGATCTGACGCACCTTTTCCAGCAGGTTACACTAACACACTGACTAGATATGGGTATAACATGATCTGAATATTAACAGAAAGGGCAAAGCTAGTGTACATTGACTTTGTTCTTAGCTTCACCCCCTAGTCAACAGTGACTCAACACCCTGCTCCTGCAGCAAAATTCATTGCCATAAATGGGATGTCTGATTTTCTATTGCCTGACCCGAGTACATTAATACTTCGGTTGAGCACCAGTTAACAAAGGGTCGTCCACCATACCTAAGGACCATTGTTCAGTAGTACATTTCTCGTTCACCATACATCGGTTTTTTGTACAGTCTAAACAGTAGCGCTGACTGAATAAACAGGATAGCAAAACAACGTTTTACCATTCCGCTGCCATCTTTGTACAGTTAATTGCAGCGTTTGCACCCTACTGCGATCCACTATGTTTTCGCCGCGCAACTCCACACTGGTATCACATTCCGATGGAATGTTTACTCGCCACTCCGCGTCAACGAAATGCACCAATGGTGACCACCAAAGAGATCTAATCGGATTTCTTTCGATCGTCCAATACTGTAATGTGGACTTCCTCCCCATTACGCCGCAGCATGCTCTTGGTACACTTGGTGAGGGTGGCTCTGGGACCATTAGCCAGTCTACATTCAGCACCGACATGGGCCTTGCATTCAAGCGATTTCATGACTCCGGAGATTCAGAGGAGTACTTTTTACCGTTGATATCGGAGGTATTGATTTTGAGTCGACCCCCTATTCAAAGTCACCCCAACATAATAAATCTCGAGGGGATTTGCTGGGAAATTAATCCCAGAACAGAGGAGGCCGTTCCTGTGCTGGTCTTTGAGAAAGCAGCGTGGGATCTGCAACAGTTCATGAACGTGGTCAAGGGCGCGGACATGTCGATCGATGACCGGCTCAAAATCTGTGCCGACATTGGAAGTGCCATCATGGCTTTGCATGCATATAGTTAGTCATCCCAAATGGTGTTGCCAATTCTAAATCTGATATGGATACAGACGTGATTCATGGCGATATCAAGCCGCAAAATGTGCTAGTTTTTAAGGACACTACCGGCAAGACTACTGTTAAGGTGGCTGATTTTGGGTATTCCACCCTAGCCGTTAGTGAAATGGGAAAGGTTTTTCTACCAAAGTCAAGACCATGGAATGCCCCCGAGCATCATCATGGGGAGTTCACCGTCTCTGAAGCCAAAAAGACGGATGTGTACTTCTTTGGTATGCTGTGCCTTTGGGTTTTGTATGGGAACAGATTATCAGATATTCTACCTGTTACGACAGAAGTCGTGACTGAGTCAGATTCATTCGCTACACCTTTTAGTTCCCCCACATTGCTTGAGCGGCTAAAGGTTGAAGATCAAGTCGTACATATTGCCTACCAGCTCACGCTAACAACATCAGACTTGAGCGACGGGCAAAAGGCCTGTCTGAACCAATTTTTCAGTTCGACTGTTTGCCACAGCCCTGAAAATCGGGCGTCTGACATAGGAACATTAATGGGTCTCTTCAGCCAAGAACAGTGAGTCCAACCCATTCTATGATGCCAAAATGAAGGACTTTCGCTAAGATATGTAGAGCCGAGTTCCATTTCCCCACAGCAAGCCTGAGGTCATTAGAGACAACCAAAGAACTTTCAATGCATTCAAATTTTCGGGTAATTGTGAATCTATTTTCATATTTCTCTAAGAATTTAGCTAATGTAGTATTATTTAAGATTGCCAAAAACCTTACCGACTTCATGATAGCCGACTATCGCTTACGGATACAAATTAGAAAAAGCCTCGAAAAGTGCTATTTTAGGAATCAAAAGCAATCATTTGCTTCGAACGTTGCATTCCAAGTTGCCTTTTCTTATCAAATTGGATTTGGTGTAGAGTCAGATGACAGCCAACGCCAAATATGGCTAGAGAGGAGCAGTAGGCAGCGTGGTGATCTTGAGGCTGAAAAAGTTGCCATAAATACGAACTGGAATATGTGCCTGAGTATTCGCAACTTTCAGGGACATCCCTATCCACTTGATCTTATTCATGAATATCGGACCTGGGACTTGAAAAAACTAAGAGAAGCCCGAAAAGAGTACGAAAGAGAGGTTGGCAGTATGGTGCGAGAGTTTGGGGAGCTTCATTTTATACCTTTAACCTTGTATGGGACTATCGGGGATCTGCTTGATGAATTAAGAGAATTTAGGGAATCTAAAGCACTGCGAATGCGAATCAGAGATCAAATAAAAAATACAGATGGAATCGGACACCCATACTACATTCAATCAATCATTAACGTGGCCCGGTCGCACTCGATACTAGGCGAGTGGGTAGAAGCACAAGTATTGCGCGAAGAAGTTCTGAAGCATATGAACCATATCTGTGGGCCTCAGAGCTTAGAGGTCACGACAACCGCAATCAACCTCGCATCAACGTACAGGGACCAGGGGCGGTGGAAGGAGGCCGAGGTGCTAGAGGTGCAAGCAATGGAGACGTTCAAGAAGGTGCTTGGCCAAGAGTATCCTTCTACCTTGACTAGCATAACCAATCTCGCATTGACGTACAGGAACCAGGGACGGTGGAAGGAGACCGAGGAGCTGTGTGTGCAGGTCATGGAGACAAGTTTGAGGGTGCTCGGTAAAGAGCATCCTTCTACCCTGGCCAGCATGACTAACCTCGCATTGATATACGGCGACCAGGGACGATGGAAAGAGCCGGAGAAGCTGCAAGTGCAGGTCATGCAGACAAGTTTGAAGGTACGCGGCCAAGAGAATCCGGATACCTTGGCTAGCATGAACAACCTCGCATCCATATATAGCAAGCAGGGGCGGTATAAGGAGGCCGAGGAACTGTGTGGGCAGGTTATGGAGACGAGTTTCAGGGTGCTCGGTAAAGAGCATCTTTTTACTTTGACTAGCATGAACAATCTCGCATCGATATACGGTAAACAGGGGCGGTGGAAGGAGGCCATTGGGCTGGAGGTGCAGGTTATGGAGACGTTCAGGGGGGTACTCGGCCAAGAGCACCCTTCTACCTTGATCAGCATGAACAATCTCGCATTGAGATACAGGGACGATGGACGTTGGAAGGAAGCCGAGGAGCTCTTTGTACAAGTCATAGAAATGAGAAAAGGGGTACTCGGCCAAGAGCATCCTTCAATGTTAACCAGCATGGCCAGCCTCGCATCGACATACCGGAACCAGGGGCGGTGGAAGGAAGCCAAGGAGCTTTTTATACAAGTCACAGAGACGTCCAAGAGAGTACTTGGCCAAGACCATCCAGAAACCTTGGCCAGCATGGCCAACCTCGCATCGACATACAGGAACCAGGGGCGGTGGAAGGAGGCCGAAGAGCTGGAGGTGCAAGTCACGGAGACGTTCAAGAGGTTGTTCGGCCAAGAGCATCCTTCTACCTTGGCCAGCATGGCCAACCTCGGATCGACATTTTTGAACCAGGGGCGGTGGAAGGAAGCCGAGGAGTTGTGTGTGCAGGTCATGGAGACAAGTTTGAGGGTGCTCGGCCAAGACCATCCAGATACCATGACCAGCATGACCAACCTTGCATCAACATTTTGGAAACAGGGGCGATGGAAGGAGACTGAGGAGTTGTTTGAACAGGTCATGGAGGTAAATTTGAGGGTGCTTGGCAAAGAGCATCCAGATACCTTTAACAGCATGAACAATCTCGCTTTGACATTTCACAGCCAGGGGCGATGGACGGAGGCCGAGGTACTAGAGGTGCAGGTCATGGATATGAGAAAGAGAGTACTCGGCCAAGAGCATCCAGATACATTAACCAGCATGACCAACCTCGCAACAACGTACAGGGATCAGGGGCGTTGGAAGGAAGCTGAGGAGCTGGAGGTGCAGGTTATGGAGATGAGTTTGAGAGCACTGGGCCAAGAGCATCCTTCTACCTTGGCTAGCATGAACAACCTCGCATCGACATACCGCACCCAGGGACGATGGAATGAGGCTGAGGTTCTGGACGTTCAAGCAATGGAGACATTCAAGAAGGTGCTCAGCAAAGAGCATCCTTCTACTTTGACAAGCATGACTAACCTCGCATCGACATATAGGGACCAGGGGCGGCTGAAGGAAGCTGAGGTGCTGGAGGTCCAGGTAATGGAGACAAGTGTGAGGGTGCTCGGCAAAGAGCATCCTTCTACCTTGACCAGTATGAACAACCTCGCATCGACATACAGGGACTTGGGACAGTGGAAGGAAGCCGAGGAGCTGTTTGTACAGGTCATGGAGATGAGTTTGCGGGTGCTCGGCCAAGACAATCGTTCTACCTTGATCTGTATGGGCAAACTCGCATCGATACACAGAAACCAGGGGCGATGGAAGGAGGCCGAGGATCTAGAGGCGCATGCAATGGAGACGTTCAAAAGAGTGCTCGGCCAAGATCATCCTCATACATTAACCAGCATGGCCAACCTCGCATCGACATACTGGAACCAGGGGCGGTGGAAGGAAGCCGAGAAGCTTTTTGTGCTAGTCATGCAAACGAGAAAGAGAATGCTTGGCCAAGACCATCTAGATACCTTGACCAGCATGGACAGCGTCGCATTGACATTTTTGAAACAAGGGCGGTGGAAGGAGGCTAGAGAGCTGTTTATCTGGGTCATGGAGACGAGAAAGGGAATGCTTGGCCAAGGCCATCCAGATACCTTGACTAGCATGGCCAATCTGGCATCGACATATAGGGACCTGGGACGGCTGAAGGATGCTGAGGTGCTGGAGGTGCAAGCTCTAGAGACATTCAAGAGTGGGCTCGGCAATGAGCACCTAGATACCTTGACCAGCATGAACAACCTCGCATTGACATACCGGAACCAGGGACGGTGGAAGGAAGCCGAGGAGCTTTTTGTGCAGGTCACGCAGTCGAGAAAGAGAGTGCTTGGCCAAGACCATCCAGATACCTTGACTAGCATAGCCAACCTCGCATTGACATACTGGGACCAGGGGCAGTGGAAGGAAGCCGAAGAACTACAGGTTCAAGCGGTCAATGGACTTCGGACGACATTGGGCGAGGATCATCCCTCCACTGTAGTCTCTATCGCTAATTTGGCATCATTCCATGAAGAACGTGCAGCGTCACATCCCGTGTTATGTATGAACGAATTGATGGAAGGGTCTGCGATCTTTGGGTCTTTAGGTAGTGGAAATGATGAACAAAGGCTGCAGAAGCGTGATAACGATGATGATTCAGGAACAAACGAGGGACGACTTCGGCGTGCACTTGCTATGTCTCTGGAGGTTGAAGACGACACCGACACTGACAAGGAAACGCTTAGAAGAGCTCTTGCGATGTCAATAGAGGCAGTTGAAGACAATGAGATAGATGAGGAATGGTTCCAATGTGCAGTGGCTATGTCACTGGATGACGACGATGAGACAGACGAGGAGAGATTCCAACGTGCACTAGCTATGTCACTAGATGACGACAAGAATGTCAACAAGGAAATTGGTTGCTCCAAAGAAGGATATACGCCTATGGTCGAGGTAGGTAAATTCTGGTCATAACTGGGGTTTCTTTTGACATAGCTATGATGGTGCAAGTTGTAGACTACCGCGAGCGCAGTAAATGGATATAAACCCGCGAAACTTCAAAGACGGTCCTAGGAGTGCAGTGAATTTGTCAACTAGCGGCAACTGGTTACTGCCTAGCTGGTGGACTGGAGAAGAAGCTTAGTAGGTGGGAGAAAATACAGAACAATAGTCCGATAATGTGTAAGCGAATTGTGAATATGTTGAAGATTGGATGACGTGAAGGTAATTGAGGGAGATGCGAAATATTCGTGTAGATAATGTTGATATCTAATAGTTATACACTTGGTTTGTCTGCTCGAAGCATTCTCATTGGTCAGGTGAACTTGCCACGTGGCGCATGTGGCAGTGGCAAGTACAGTGGCGGGTACAGTGGCGGATATCCACATGTTGACTCAGGATTTATCCCGAAGACCTACAAGTTTTTAGAACGCCATCGCAGCTGCTTGAAAGGATTGGAGAGTGCTTGCTAATGCACTGAGTCATTTGCGTAGACTCATTCACAAATTTTCACTCGCCACCCGCCATTTGCCACTGCCGGCGCCACTCTATTATCTCCAGCGAACTTCAAATTTCTTAGGCATATAAAGGAATGGATTCTACCATTAGATAGTTTGGTAGACAATCACTTTTGTATGATAGATAATTCAATCTCTCTTTGTACTCAATCACTCTCAACAATTCAGCAGACACAGTGGCAGATATACAGTGGAGGATATACAGTAGCAGATATATATACAGTGGCAGATACACAGCGGCAGAAACAGTGCCAGATATACAGTACCGGATCAAGATACACATTCACAGGGGTAGATACACAGGGGCGGATACACTGCAGTAGATATACAACGGCAAAAACAATGGCAGATATACAACACAGCAAACACAGTGGCAGATACAAAATGGTGGATATACAGTGGCGGATACAGAGAAGTAGTTCAAGATACATAGCACGATATACACGGTGGCGGATACACGGCGGCAGATACACAGCAGCGGATACACAGTGGTAGATGAACTGCAGCAGATACAGTAGTGGATATACAACACAGTAGACACAGTGGCAGATACACAGTGGCGGATACACAACGGCGGATACACAGCGGCAGATACACAGCGGCAGATACACACCAGCACCAAATCAAGATACACAGTGGTGGATACACAGCACAAGTCTAGGTGATCTACCTGATATCGTAACAAGTCCACCATGCTCAACGTTTCGAATCCTGGGGGCGGCAAAGCCGCCACCGATGCTAGTAAGGTGTTATAAATTAAGCTTGGCTGCATTGCCTCGCAGAAACTGGCTAACTAACCACTTTGCTTTTGTGTCAATGATATCATTGATATGCCTGATATGACTTCTTTCGCTACGGGAAGTTGCCGTGAAGAGATATTGTTGCAAGCTGGATGAGAATGCTGCAGAGAACATTCACTTGAATTCAGCCTCGCCAGTTATGGTTTACGTAAAGCTATATCGTGATAGGCGATCTCAAACAAGGATCCCCGCGATGTGATGCTACAATAAGCTTAACTCTCGCTTAGCGTGGGGGAGATGTACTTGCCTCAACCATAGCTAACCAAATTCAGCCAGATAACATGCCACCAGATATTGTACGTAGCCTGTACCCTGCTAGTCAGTATTTAAGTAGGATTTATTACGTGCCTCTCTTGGTTTAATAAATGCGAAGAGGTGCTATCAATCTGAAGATTCGTAACCTTTAGTCTACACTACACATAACTGCAGCTTCATTTCGCTCGACCAATCTATAAAACCACAAGCAAGTATTATCATTACCCTCCAACCCTACCTCTCCACTGTCTTCGCTCCCTCTCCAACCATCTCCTCGCCCTATCCACATCTCCCTCCGCAACTTCAATTCCCTAACACAAAACTCCACTGATCTCCGCCGCTCCCGCCTCTACCGAACACTGTCTCCACCGCCAATGCTTCCACTACCATCCTCTGTTTCGCCGTAACCTCATCGTCTCGCATTCACCAACGGCAACACCTCCTTTGTCTCCATCCTCTCCTCCACTCCTCGGTCGGTTTTACACAACGAGCTTTGCACCTGGACTTTCCGCAGCCCACAAGTAACTGCCGGTGTAGTTTCCGCTCAACACAGTTCCGCCGCTGTGATCCGGTGGGTCGTAGGTAGATGTTGACGGAATACTGGGCTTTCGCCCGAGATCGTCGACGGGCATAATGTAGCCGCTTGGCTGTTACGTGGGTTGCCATTTCTAGTATAGTATTGTAGACGGTATGTACTTAAGCTTTTTCCTTTTCTCTTCTCGCCCTTTAGAATTCAGACGATTGACGAGTACTCCGCGCACATTGCAACATCTGCGTGTCAACAGTAGACGTGTATAGCGGCCCATAGTACACCGCACAGAGGTGGAGTGGGTTTTGGTGGGGGAGCGGCAGTAGAGGGGGTTGGCGCAGATGTCCGGGAGTGGTTTTGAGAGGTGGTGGAGTACGGGGGATTTTAGATGGAGTGTGAGTCACGGAGACGTGCTAGTGGTTCTGTTCGGTGCCGCGCTTGAAGGCTGTGTTATTGGGGACATTGCATGTTACGGAAACAGAAGGATTCGTGAAGGAGCATGACGAGCGAAGGAATCTATTACGTACAGTCTTTGCAGCCTTGATGGTCGGCGGTTGATGGTTCGGCGATTGGTGATTCGGGTGAGAGGGCATCTGTCTGGAGGTAGAGGAAGAGATATCGGTTTAGGTGATGAACAGAGCGTAGCGGCAGGCAGAGGTTTCCGTTGAGTGGTCGACATCGGTGTCTTTCCAGCCCCGATGTGTAGGGTTTTAGCATCCACGAGTTCAATGTTGCCTAGGTATATCTATATCGGCTTAGGAATGATGCTGCTTATATCGCCCTAAACTTGTCCCTCGACTTTCGGTGTGATGTTGCCGGTCGGGCGGTGACGATAAACAAATCCGCATCCTCTCCTTCCTCTAGATCAACCCTCTATTTCTAACAGTAATGCATGATTCCAAACACCGAGCCCGTAGAAGTGTTCATCAACCAGAGTAACATCGCCCTTGACAGTTTGTTCCAGCGTTAGCATCCCACCGAAACGGTTCTTCTATAGTCGCAGTTTTAGATCTTCTAGTGCTTGCTCTTCGTCTAAGAGTTCTATGTTAATCTCTAAATCTATTCCCAATAGCCCGAATCTCTCAAACAGTGAAATAGCACTCACCAGTATCGACAACCCAAACGACACCATCCCGAAGCGCCTGATCCACTAAAAACCTCCATACTTTACTCTTCACAATAGCCCGTGACACGTCTAGCACCGTTCCCTCACAGATTGTCGTAAGTCTCTTGCTTATATCCTCTCCAAGATCGGCTTCCAATCCTTGTCATCGTAACCAGCCTCAAACGGGCGCAACCGCACTTTCGTTCTCTTCAGTATACTTGTCACTTTAGCATCAACCACCTTGTCATCTCTTACACTACCCAACCCCCAGTGACTTCTATAGGAACTGCGAAAGCACCACCTCCCCCTCCTCTGCTGAGAATGCTGTGGAACAGCAAACGTATTGGTGTTAATTTTGCGATGAGTGACTTTGGCGATGAGGGGGTGCAGTAGGAGATTGTCGAGTGCGGGAAGTGGCACCGCCTAGGGATCATTGGGATCTGGGAGAGGTGCTGGGAGTTGTGAGGCTCGGCGAGGAGCTGTTTGAGTGTTCACTATGGGAGGAAGAGGCGGGGAGAGTTGAGGGTGAAGGCAAGGCGGAAACGGTGAGGCGACAGGATGGTTGGGAGTGAGGATGACATGGTGTTGATGGTGATGGTGGTGGTGCCGGGATGGGGGTATCGGTGGAGCTTTTGAGAGGGGCTATGAAACCCCGCCGGCTCTGCGGCTCTGCAGCGAACTTCTGGAATTAGCTATAGGTCACGTGCTATAGCGCTTTGGGAAATTAATACAATACATTGAATAGTTTATCATTCGGGCAGACGATTCTGAAGCGAAAAGGAAAAGCAAGAATGACAGACGATAGTCACTCGTATCTCGTCTTATCTTATCTGTCTCGAAAGGAACTGAGGTTGGCTGAATGCTCGAGATCCCATTACCTCAATGTCAAGTACATGATTTTGCCATTCGCAGATCGCCAAAGCTCAATTCTAGACTTACTGCTATAATAAACGGTACTGAGAAAGCCTCGCATAAATACATGTATCCTAGTTTACGACTATTAGACAGGTATTCAATTCATCGAAAGTACATAAATCATAGTTACATCTTGTACATGGCATATGCGTGCGCGTGTGTGGCTGGGGTAGAGGCTGGGCACCAATTTGCCGATTATGTGTAACCTAGGTATCTATTGCTCTTCTTGTTCAAACCAGGACAGATCACCAACAGACCTTCCCACTCAACAGTGTTTGGCCCCCTCAAATAAGCCTGTCTACTCAAAGATTATCGAACTGTCTACATATCATATCATCAGTCCTAAAGCGTACAGTTTGAATGAGCGGGAAAACCGATCCATATCAGCATTCCTTAGTCTCTACCCTCACCAAACTCGAAACTCAGAACTGTTCGTCTCCCAGTATAGCAACTGTAGTTTCCGAAGTCAGATCGCTTATTGATTGAAATCATCCATCTAAAAGCCAATTGGAATCAAAGCTGTCCCCGGAATTAACAAATGTTTGCTAAAGTTGGCCGAACTTGCCTTCGGCTCCTTCGGACGTGTGCCAGTTCTTTGTTTGTTTTAATCATATTGCATTCATTTTATCTAGAGTATGGCACAACCCCTTTCCCCTCCCCACCGGATAGCCAGCTAGGTATGGGAGATCCCCTTCCGCTACGCTTCTTCCCCTGCATGTGCCAGTGCTCGCAAGCTCGCCATACCCCTGTGTCGGCCGGGTAAAATTTCGTGTCCGGAACCTCGTAGGGAAAATATGTAGGGAATACTATGCCAAAAAACCCCCGTTTATTGATGTGACTGCAGTGCCACATTTACCCGAGTGCAGCATGACTCCCAGAGTCCAGTGAGTGTAGCATATTACTAAACTTAACATTCTAATTACTGAGGAATAGCTTAAAATACTACAGTAATGCAAGATACCAGCAAATACGACATTGTAAATGATTGAGTATTTAGTTGAATCGGGTAATATTGATCAATTGAGCAGCATTGGGTATTCGCATAAATGTGGCAGGCATTCCATATTCTTGTCACAATGATATGACAGTAATAAACCAGTATACCTACAAATAGCCCTAACATGATGTGATATTCAGCAAACTACATACATAGTGTAGTGGTTAATAGGTGTGTACAATACCCACTGTAACAGGTTTGAATCATGCCAGAGATATTTTTTTACTATACAAGTTACGGTGGCAGCTTCGCCGCCCTTTGGAGGTACTGAGATAGATCATCTCCAGCTCAACTCCCAGAAATACCTTACCCCTGGCTGTCAAGTGCTTGGAGGGTACACAAAGTTGGGCACACTTCCAGTTATAATATCAAGTCCTGGCAGCCATTTTGCTGGGCTAGAACATGTAAAGATAATCTAGTGACATCTATAACTTGATTTGTGTGAAGGAAAAAAGTTGAATGCACCACCTGGTCTCTCTACCAAATACCACATATATGGTGCCATGCTACCCTCCACATCAATCACTGTCTGTATCCAGGTGAATATTCTACTAAATAGACAATCCAGCCACTCTGTTGGTTGTTTCTGTTGAAGGATATTATGGTGGAGAAGAGGAATGGAGAAAGGAATCGAGACCACAGGAGCAAAAGAAGTGAGACTCTATGACTTCCTTGACTGCCACTGATATACCCTAAGATTTTTAGTGTTGAATCAGTGGATCTAGAAGGCTGAAGACCTATCTTCAACATTCCACCATACATCTTGCAGTGTTCTAAGGGAATTCTGAAGGAAGCAGCTCCAGCTCGAGGAGCATAAGAAGACAGTGGTGATTGGATTGGACAGAACATGCAGTCTTAAGAAACCACACATAGTACATAAATCAACAAAAGCTCAACATGAGTACATGTAACCAAGAGCTGGAAAGAATAAAGTGCATATTTCATTGTGTGGTAAAATAATATATTAGCAAAAGTACAAATTAACCATAGTCTGCACTATGTGTACCTGCGAACATGCACAACTTATAGCAAGCTTCCCATGGACCTCTGCATAATGTGCAGTCTATCGTCATCTTCAGTTCATTCAGTGAGGTGTGCACCTGTACTTATGAAACTATATAAGACTGGTGGCCACAGATGGATTTATACCTGAGTTAACTACATGGCTGTTATAGCTGTTATAGCAGTACGGAGTCCACTGGAGAGCCTGCTGGCACTTGAACACCTTCTCAGAGCCTACTCCGAAGTCTGCTTGCTATCCTGCTTATCAGCCTTCTTCATAGGCTCCTTCAGTGCCTGTTTAATATCTGCATGACAGTACATTGCTTGAGAGCTGCAGCTGAGAAATACATAGATTGGGAAGAGTTGAGTTTTCCTCGCAATGCATCTGGCTGATGAAAACCTCTGAGTTGTTGGAAGGTTTGATACAAATATTGACGAACTGAATCTACTTGTCTGAGTGCTTCTGGTACTATGATCACCATCACCAACACTATCATCATCACTATCATCACCATGGCCATCATACCATTGCCATCATAATCATCAGCCCTGGACTGAATGTGCACACATATACCTACCATTTGTAGGCTGCAGGCAGTATATTTTTCTAGAAAATCTGAATTCCAAGATCCAATTTTCTACTTTTTCTGCAGAATCTAAAATTGTGATTGTCAATACCATAACTATGAGGCATTGTGAGATCTCATTGTGGTGGGCACAATAAAGATATAGTTAACACATTAATATTAATTGACATTATGATTTCTGCCATGACATGCCACATGCTACCCATTACTCATGATCTGCCTCCTGGTGCCTGGTGGCAGCAAATCTGCAAGTCTATTGATCAAATACCAAGAATTATTTGTATATAGGAGCATATAGTCAGGTGAAATTGGGAGTGTTTTGCCTCTTGAGAGTGAACTTGGAAGCATAGAGCCAAGTAGGCTGGAAGTGTATCATGTAATGCAATTGGAAACATACATGAAAGCATGCTTGAAAGTATACTTGAGAACATCTTGAGAGCCTATATAAAAGCATATATGGCTGCAAGTAGTATACCATCATGTGCAATTAGAAGCATTGTTGAAAGTATGCTCAGAAATGTACATGAGAATGTCTTTGGAGCTTTACCTGGAAATATACTTGGAGTGTACTTGGATGCTTCTAGAGAGCTGAGCTGGGAGTATAGAGTCAAGGGGGTTCAGAATGTGTGATTGAGTGGAATTTGAAGCATACTTGAGATTGTACTCGGGTGTGTACTTAAGAGCATCTTGAGAGCTTACTTGGGAGTAAACAATAAAGTATTTCAGCTGTATTGTTGAATGCAGCATAATATATAGTATTAAGTGCTGAAAATTGTATGCATATCATAGTAATGTAGTCCATGCACAGGTTGATAGGAGCTCTTACTGCCATCCGTCAAATATACTATGGATTATGATCCTAGAAACTGCTTTTCTATGAGTTATGCATTATATCATGTTATTTTTTCAGTGTACCTATCTACTTCTGAGTCTTCTAAATATATATACTTGCCATCACCTAGTCCACCTCGGTTATCCCTGTGCACCACCATCACCCTGCTGGCGTTCTGTACCAATATAAGCAGTGGAGATAAGATATGGATATTTCCACCACCCTGTTTAGACTCAACTCCATCTTCTACAGTGTACCCACTGTACAGGTTCCAAGCCCACTAGGATATCACACCAAGTCCCTGTAAGTTGGTACTATTTCTATGGCCAGAGCAATTATTATCAGTTGAAAAGAACCTTTCTATGCAGCTATGAGAATTATTTGAAATCCAATGATGTCACCGAGTTTTGCTCTGATCACAACATGTTCTAGGAATGAAACATCCATAAATAGGTCATATTTCACTTCCCAGTTGCCAATTTACTCCATTGCAAATTTGCAGCATACTACTGTCAAAAAACATTACAATAAAGGTATTAATCTACAACTACTCACCCAATATTAAAAATATCATGAATGTCAACCTGGGATGTGAAAGCAGGTAGAGTTATATACATTTCATATATATCACACTTTGTTGTCAGAGTGCAACTTGCAGACTTAAATTGGT